>Ga0335071_10002181_pt1 | contig 21049 bp, 12 predicted proteins | sample Lox_Sample_15_FD_206724 | JGI IMG/M metagenome (GOLD analysis project Ga0335071, IMG submission 206724) | Soil microbial communities from Loxahatchee National Wildlife Refuge, Florida, United States - Lox_Sample_1.5 | ecosystem: Environmental > Terrestrial > Soil > Wetlands | place: USA...
GGAGCTCAGGATCGCAGCTCCCCCGGAGGTGGAGGAGATCACGGTCACCGCGAACGTGGGGAAGGTGGAGGCGGTGCGGAGGTCGACGGGTGGGTTCACGGCCCGTTATCGCCCGCCTCCGGAACGATTCCCGCAGGTGGCCATCATCGCGGCCGTGGGAAGGGCGGGAGCCCTCTCTTTGGACGGCTGGGTGGCCGTGCCGCTCTCGGGCCAGGGCGAAGCCCGGGTCCCGGGGGAGCCCGGCTCTCGGGTCTCCTTGCGCATCGGGGACCGAGGCTTCGGGCCGGAGCCCGTCGGGGAGGACGGGATCGCCGTCATCCCGGTCGTCGTGCCGCCGGGCGTGCGCCAGGCGTATCGCGGGTTTTCCGCGGTGGAGTTGCGCCTGCCGGAGACGACACTCCTCGCCGCCGTCGCCGACCGGAAGACGGTCGAGGCGGATCGTCCCGAGACGGTCCGGGTCTTCGCCTACGCGGTGGCCCCTCACGGGGCAGCGCGCAAGGGAGAGCCACCGCTCGCCGAGACGAGCCACGGCACGCTCGTGTTCCGCCCCCGCGAGCCGGGAGCCTACGAGGGGACCTGGACGATCCCCCCCGGCCCGGCGGGGGAAGAGCGGGCGCTGGTCCGGCTCGAGGGGTCCCCGGCGTCGCGGGTTTTGGTCCGGGTGACCACGCTGCCCGGCCCGGCCGCCTCGCTGGCGCTGTCGGTCGACCGGTCGTTCTTGCGGGCGGGCGATGCGGAGGACCTCCGGGTGACGGCGCGGGCCCTGGATGGCGCCGGTAACCCTTCGGCGAATCCGCCCGTCCTCTGGGCCGACGCGGGTTCGCTCGTTCCCGAGGAGGGGGGTCCGGGGATGGCGCGGGCCCGGCTGCACCTCGAGCCTCGCTTCGGCGGTCGCGACCGGGTGCTCCTCTCCGCGAATGTCCCCGGCACGCAGGCCTCGGCGGTCGAGGCGGTGGCGCTCTTGCCCGGAACCCCGGTGCGCGCCCGGCTCACCCCGGACCGCGGCACGGTGCGCGCGGACGGCCGGGGCGAGGAGGTCCTCTCCTTCGAGGCGTGGGACGACTTCGACAACCCGGCTGCGGGCGCCCCTCGCGCCGCCGCGAGCCAAGGTCCGGCGCCGGTGGTCGAGCCCGAGGGCCCGGGGCGCTGGCAGGTTCGCTACCGCGTCGAGCCCGTCCGGGAGCCCACCGACGTGAAGCTCTCCGCCGAGCTCGGGGTGGCGCGGAGCGAGGCCGAGCGGTGGCTCCTCCCTCCGTCCTCGACCGAGCTCGCCCTGTTCGCGAGCGGCGGCGGCCAGATCGGTTTCGCGAAGGGGAGCTCGGGAGGACAGCTTCTCCTCGGGGCGGAGCTGCCGCTCGGCGACGTCGTCGCCCTGCCGCCCGAGCGAGCGTTGGCCTTGCGCCTGGAGGCGGCCGGGATGATAAGCTCGCGGGATGTCTCCGGCGGCTCTGAGACGCTGAACGGCGCAGCGGTCCTGGTCGGTCCCGTGCTGAAGGGGGTGATGAGGCCCGGCCGGTATTTCGCGAGCGCGACCGCCGGCTTCTTCCTCGGGACGGCACAGGGCCCGAACCGGGCCTCGAGCTCGGGCGCCGGGCTCGCGTTGCGGCTCGCCGCCGGCCTTTCGGCCCCGTTGAAGTCCACGGCGCCGTTCCTGGAGCTGGGCTACCTCGCCGCGGGCGGACCGGGGGGGGGCGTGAGCGCCCTCACCCTCTCGGTCGGGGTACGATTCGACCTCTTTCGCGAGGTCGGGAGTGAACGAGGAGACTAGGCGCGTGGCCACCTTGCTCATCGTCGACGACGAGCCGGTGATCCTGGACGTCTTCCGCCGGTTTTTGGAGGGCGAGGGGCGGACCCTCCTGCTCGCCGGCTCGGCGCGCGAGGCGCTTTCCCGGGCGGCCGAGGCCGGGGACATCGACGTCGCCCTGGTCGACAAGAACCTGGGCGACGGCTCGGGGCTCGAGGTGGCGAGGCGGCTCAAGGCCGCGAAGCCCGACATCGAGGTGATCCTGGTGACCGGCTACGCCTCCCTCGACTCGGCCATCCAGGCCGTCCAGATCGGGGCGTATGACTACGTCACCAAGCCCGTCTCCGACTACGAGGCGTTGAACCTCAAGGTGGAGAACGCGGTGGAAAAGGTCCGGATGAAGAGGGCCCAGCGCGAGCTCGTGGCGCGGCTCATGGAGAGCGAGGCGCTCCACCGGGGGGTGTTCGAGACCTCCTCCGACGCCATCCTCCTCGTGGACAGGGAGAGCGGGCTCATCGAGGACGCGAACCCGGCCGCCGAGCGGCTCTATGGTCGCAACCGAGACGCCCTGCGGAGGCAGCGCTACGCCGAGCTCCTCGACCCCGAGCTCGAGCCCAGCGCCCTTGCTCCGGGCGACCGGGCGGCCCCCTCCCGCCACCGCCGCCTCGACGGGGCCACCTTCCCGGTGGAGATCACGGTGGGGGAACTTAGGAGGGACGAGCGGGGGCTGCGGGTGCTCTCGATCCGCGACGTCTCGGAGCGCGAGGCGGCGGAGCGCGAGCGGCGCGAGCTGGAGCAGAGCCTACGGCAGGCGCAGAAGATGGAGGCGGTGGGGCGCCTGGCCGGGGGGGTGGCCCATGACTTCTCCAACGTCCTCGCGGTGGTGCTCGGGTACTCGGAGCTCCTCATGCGGGACCTCTCCCCGGGCGACGTCCGCCTGAAGGAGAGTGCCGAGGGGATCGTGGAGGCCGCCAACCGGGCGGTGGGCGTCACCCGGCAGCTCCTCACCCTCTCCCGGAAGAAGCTTCTTCGCCCCGAGGTGCTCTCCCTGAACAAGGTGGTGAAGGACCTCGGGAAGCTCCTCACCCGGGCGATCGGCGAGCGCATCGAGGTGACCACCTCGCTCGAGCCCGGGCTCTTCGAGGTCCTGGCCGACGCCGACCAGCTGGCCCAGGTGCTCCTGAACCTGTCGGTGAACGCCCGGGACGCGATGCCCGAGGGGGGAGCCCTCTCCATCTCCACCGCCAACGCCGTCCTCTCCACGCCGGCCCGGGACCTGGATCTGCCCGCCGGGCGCTACGTCACCCTCGCCGTTCGAGACGAGGGGATGGGCATGACGGAGGAGGTGCGGGCGCGGATCTTCGAGCCCTTCTTCTCCACCAAGGAGACCGGGACGGGTCTCGGCCTCGCCACCGTGTACGGAATCGTCCGTCAGGCCGGGGGGGCCATCCGGGTGGAGACTCGCCGCGGCCGGGGCACGACCTTCACGGTGTTTTTGCCGGCGGCCGAGCCCAAGGTGCAGCGGGTGGTCCTTCCGGTCTCCGCGGCGGCCCCCCGGGGCCTGGGCGAGACGGTGGTGGTGGCCGAGGACGAGGACGGGCTCCGGACGCTCCTCGGGCGGATGCTCTCCGGCAGTGGCTACCAGGTGGTGTCCGCCCGGAACGGGGAGGAGGCCCTCGAGGCCGCGCGCTCGCGAGGCGGCCGGGTGGACCTGTTGCTCGCCGATCTCGTCATGCCGCGGATGAACGGGGCCGAGCTGGCGGAGGAGCTGTCGCGGACAAACCCCGGGCTCAAGGTCCTGTTCATGACCGGCCACACCGACGACGCGCAGGTGAGGGATAGGCTCGTGGACGGCGACGTCGAGCTCATCCACAAGCCCTTCAGCGGCGAGGCCCTGCTCGGCCACCTGCGCCGGCTCCTCGGTCCCCCCCGGGCGAGCGCCTGACCCGCCTTTACTGCCTCGGCTCGGCGGCGGGTTCCCCGCCGCCGAAGGCATTGGGGGCGGGCGGAGCGGTGCCGGCCGGACTCCCCGCCGGGCGCGGGGGGGAGGCCAAAGGCGCCGCGGGCGCGCCGGGCGCCGCTCCCGCGACCCCCGGTGCGCCCGGAGGGGGAGGAGGCGGAGCCGCCACGGGGAGGGGGCTATCCATCGGGACGATGCCCACCGAGGCGTCGACGGGCCTTGCCCGCTTGAGGTACTTGGCGGGGATCTGCGAACCGGCGCCGAAGTGCAGTTCGCCCTCGTCGTCTTCCCAGCGATAGAGGCCGCGCTCGTCGGCGGCGATCGGGTCCGGGCTCTTCGCCTTCGGCGCTGTCTCGGCAGAGACCCTTGCGGGCAAGGGCGCCGAGTCGGAGGTGACGGCCCCTCGGGTGGGCCGGGCCGGCTCGGCGGCGGGCGTGGGCAGCGGGTCCCCCTCGAACCCGACCGAGAGGGTGCGCCCGTCGACGAGATCGATCGCCACCTCCGAGCCATCGGTCGCGGGGCGGACGGCGCGCCGGGCGTCGTCGAAGGTGTCCCCGCGGACCCAGGAGAGCACCTTCCGCATGTCGGTCACGCGCGCGGGCAGGAGGACCTCGGCGCCCGTGTACTCCCGGATCACCGCCCCGCGGCCCCAGAGGGAGATGAGGGGAATATGCGACCAGTCGGGCGATTGGGCGGCCTGCGACGCGGGGAAGAGATCGAGGACGAGGAGCCTCTCGCCGTTCGGAGAGAGGAAGACGAGGCCCGAGGCGGTGGGGAGGCAGAGCTGGCTCGCCCAGAGGGTCTTCTCTCCGTCGCCCGACTTCGCGACCGCCTGCACCTGGCAACCGCCGGCCTCCCGGCGTTGCCGGACCTCGAACCGCCCGTCGGGCGACTGCTCCGCCCATTCGGCGACCGGGGTGGGGGCCGGCGCGACCGGCTCCTGCTTGCATCCCACCGCCGCGAGCACGGCGGCGGCCGCGAGTGCTCTTCGCATGCGCGCCTCCTCGAGAAATGACCCTAGCAGGTCGGGGAAGGGTCCGCGAGCAAGCGTCCCTTCGCGCCCCCGCTCGAAAAGGATCGGTCCGGATGACCCGAGGTCGGTGTCCGTCGCTCGCATCCCTTGGAAGGCCGAGAGCACCGACCTAAAGATCGAAGCCCTGTATGTGTTTGACGGCGAGTGTGCGCAGGCCCGGCAGTGGCGACGACACACAAGGCCCTTCCGGACAATCCCGTCGGGTGGAGAGTCGGGCCGCAGGGTGCGGCGAGGTTCTCGAGGGTCGGGTTTTTCAAGAAGGGGTGCTCTCCGGGGAGGGATCCTTGGAGAGCGGAGAAGGAGGAGCTCGCGACGAAGGTGACGAGGGCGCTCGCCCGAGGGACGCAATAGACTCCTCCTCGTGACCATCCGTCTCGATCTCGCAAGGCCCGATCTCCTCCGCTTCGAGGCGGAGGTGGTGTCGGTTCGCTCGCAGGGCGGCCGGCCGGCAGTGGTGCTGGACCGGACCGCGTTCTACCCCGAGGGCGGTGGGCAGCCCGCCGATCGCGGCCTTCTCGGGGGTGTTCCGGTGGTGGACGTGCAGGAGAGAGACGGCGAGGTGCTCCACGTCCTCGCGGGAGCGCCGCCCGCGGGGCGGGTCCTGGGCGAGGTCGACCCGGTACGGCGGCGAGATCACGTCCAGCAGCATCACGGCCAGCACCTCCTCTCCGCCGTCTTCGAGAGGGTGGCGGGTGCGAGCACCCTCTCCTTCCACCTGGGCGAGGAGGTCTCGACCATCGACCTCGACAAGGGTCCCGAGGCGCTCGGGCCGGAGCGGCTCCGGGCCGTCGAGGCGGCTGCCAACGAGCTCGTCTACCGGGACCTCCCGGTCACGGTGCGGGAGTTCTCGGAGGCGGAGCTGGCGCGGCTTCCCCTGCGCAAGGAGCCCGCCCGAGGCTGCCGGGTGGTGGTGGTCTCCGAGGGGCCTCTTTCCGAGGCCTTCGACCCGGCCGAGGTCGTGGACGCCTCTCCCTGCGGCGGAACCCACCCCCCGCGCACGGGCGCGGTCGGTGCGATCGCGGTGCTCCGGGCCCAGAGATGGGGTGAGGGGACGAGGGTGGAGTTCGCGTGCGGTGGGCGCGTCGTCGCCGCGCTGTCCGAAGCTCTTCGGAACTTGCGCGAGGCGGCGGCGGCCCTTCGCTGCGCGCCCGCGGAACTGTCCGCCGCGGTGTCGCGCGCGGTCGAGGAGTCGGCGGTCCGCCGAAAGGAGTTCGAGCGGCTGTTCGCGGCGGCGGCCCAGGCCGAGGCGGACCGGCTCTCCGGATCCAGTGGCCTCGTGCGAGCGGTGCTCGCGCCTCCCGTGGCGGGCGCCGCGGCCTGGGCTCGAGCGGTGGCGCAGGCCTTGGCGGCCCGGGGGCGGGTGGCGCTCCTCGGAGCGGTCGAGGAAGGACGGGCCCACCTCGCCTTCGCGCGCCCGCGGGGCCCGGGCCCGCATCTGGGCGAACGGCTCCGCGCCGCCGTCGCCCTCCTCGGGGGGAAGGGCGGCGGTTCGGCCGACTTCGCCCAGGGCAGTGGCCCGGACGCGGCGCGGGTGGAGGAAGCGCTCCGGGAGGCGGAGAAGGCGCTCGCCCCCTAGAGGCCGGTGACCTTGCGCCCCAGGGCTTCTCGAGGGGGCAATGGCCTCCTCTGGGGTGCCTTCAGGGGGAGCCGGGCTTCAGGGTGACGAGTGTCGCTCCCCAGCCTCCGGCGCCTTCCCCTGCCAGGCGGAACGACTCGACCCGCCCGTCCCGAGCGAGCAGGGCGTGGACGGTCTGCCGGAGGGCGCCGATACCCTTCCCGTGGACGACTCGAACCTCGCGGAGCCCGGCCGCGGCGCACGCGCCGATCCACTCGGGGACGAGGGAGGTCACGTCTTTGGGAGAGAAGGCGTGGAGGTCGAGCGTTCCGTCGAGGGGGAGGGCGACGGGTTCCGGGAAGGGGTCCGGCGCGGGGCCCTCGGGCAGCCCTTTGGCGACCGCCTCGGGACCTTCGGGGGGACTTTCCGCCTCGGGGGGAGGGGAGAGGAGGGCGAAGAGCTCCTCGGGTGGCCTCGCGACCACCGCCCGGTGGGCGGTAGCGAGGATGGGCCGCTCGAGGATGCGCGGGTGGGTGGCGATGGCGTCGACCAATTCGGCCTCGGGGGTGCGGTCCGACAGGCGGAGCGCTCTTACCTCGTCCTCGTCCGGGCGGATCACCTCGTGCGCCGAGCGGCAGAGCTTCTTGAGCAGGGCGCGAACCTCCTCCGGCGTTGGGCGCTCTTCCAGGTAACGGCGCAGGGTGGGCTCGATGCCGCGCGCCCGGAGGATCTCCAGGGCGCGCCGGCAGGCGGAGGAGCGGGCGTCGAACCAGAGGACGTACTCGCCGGCCATGGCCCGGCCGAATATAGAAGAGCCTTGGAGATCGCGCACCATCTGGACCGGCTTTCGGGCCTTCTCGAAGCGGAACGGGACGAGGAACGGGCCCGATTCTCGGAGGCGCGGGGCCGTCTCCCGCTCGAGGAGCGCGAGGCGCGGGGCCTCGCCATCGCCGACCTCCTCGTCTTGGAGGAGGCGGCGCTGGGCGACCGCACCCTCCTCACCTTCGGGCGGGGAGGGGCGCCGCTCCCTGGGGGGCGCATCGGCGTGGGCAGCCCGGTCCAGGTCTCGCCGCGGCGGGTCGATCGCCCGGACCTGCCCCGGGGAGTGGTGGCGCGGAGGACGCGGACGCAGGTCGGGGTGGCCTTCGACGAGCCGCCGCCGGACTGGGTGACGGAGGGGAGGGTGGTCCTCGAGCTCGAGCCCTCCCCGGTCACCTGGGAACGGCTCGAGGCCGGCCTCTCGAGGCTCAGGGAGACGAAGGAGGGGAAGCGCTGGCACGCGGTGCTCGAGGGGGCGATGCCGCGGTTCCAAGAAGCGAGGGCCTCCGCCCCACCCTCTCCCCTCGCGTCGCTCAACCCCGAGCAGGCCGCCGCCCTCGACCTCGGCGACCGCGCCCTGGACCTCGCGCTCGTCCATGGGCCGCCCGGGACCGGGAAGACGACCGTGCTCGTGGAGGTGGTGCGCCGGGCCGCCGCCCGGGGGGAACAGGTGCTCGCCACCGCCCCCTCGAACCTGGCCGTGGACAACCTTCTCGAGCGGCTCGTCCTCTCGGGGCTCTCCTGCGTCCGGATCGGCCACCCCGCGCGCGTCCTGCCCGGACTCTTCGAGCACACCCTGGAGGCCAAGGCCGCGGCCCACGAGGCTGCGCGGATCGCCGAGGGGCTCGTGCGCGAGGCGCTCGCGCTCCTTCGGCGGGCGACCACGCGCAGGGCGAGGCGCGGACCGGGGCGCTTCAGCACCTCGCGAGAGCAGGAGCGGGAGGCGAGGGCGCTCCTCGCGGAAGCCCGCTCCCTGGAGGCGCGGGCCGAGGCCGAGGTGCTGGGAAGGGTACAAGTCGTCCTCGCCACGCTCACCTCCCTCGACGCACCGGCCCTTTCCGGCCGACGCTTCGGGCTTGCGGTCATCGACGAGGCCACCCAGGCGCTCGAGCCGGCAGCTTACCTGGCGCTCCTCCGCGCCGACCGGGCGGTCCTCGCCGGCGATCACCTTCAGCTCCCACCCACGGTGTTGTCCGCCGCGGGGCGGGAGGGAGGACTCGGGGTCTCGCTCTTCGAGCGCCTCGCCGAGGGTGTGGGTCCGGCGCGGGTCACCCTCGCCGAGCAGCACCGGATGAACGAGCGCATCATGAGCTTCCCCTCGAGGGCGCTCTACGAGGGGAAGCTGCGGGCTCACCCCACCGTCGCGGCCCGGGCCATCGACGAGATGCCGCTCGAGGTCGTGGACACGGCCGGGCGAGGCTTCGAGGAGGAGATCCCGGACGGCTCGGACTCGCGGCAGAACGTCGGGGAGGCCCGGCTCGCGCTGGCCGAGGTCGAGCGGGTCCTCGCCCTGGGGGTGTCCCCAAAGGAGATCGCGGTCATCTCCCCGTACGATGCCCAGGTCCAGAGGCTCAGGGACGCCTTCGGCGACAAGCTCGAGCTCGGGCTCGAGGTGGACACGGTCGACGGTTTCCAGGGGCGCGAGAAGGACGTGGTCATCGTCTCCCTGGTCCGCTCGAACGAGGAGGGCGAGGTGGGATTCCTCTCGGACGTGCGGCGCATGAACGTGGCCATGACCCGCGCCCGGATGAAGCTCGTGGTGATCGGGGACGGCGCCACGGTGTCGCGCCACCCCTTCTACGACGCCTTCCTGCGCCACGCCCAGGAGACGGGGGCCTGGCGCAGCGCCTGGGAGTCCTGAAGGTGAAGCGGGCTCGTTGGCCCAGGGCCCGGGCTCTCCCCGCCGGCCGCGGGTCCTTGGGGAGCTTTGAGGGGGAGTCCTCGAGCGCCCCGTGGAGCCGTCGGTCTCCTCGGCTAGATTCGATGCCCTCATGATCCGCAGCACCTTTCGCCTCGCGCCGGGGCTCGGGCCCCACCTCGAGGCGAGGCTCTGGGAAGCGGGCATCACTCGCTGGGCGGACTTTCCCGACCCCTCGGCGGTGGCGATCTCGCGACCGGTGGACGCGCGCATCCGGCGAGCCATCGGGATGGCCGAGGCGTTTCTTTCCTCCGGGGACGCGGAGGGGCTCGCGGCCATGCTGCCGCGACGAGAGCGCTGGCGGCTCTACGGCGCCTTCTTTGCGGAGACGGTCTTCCTCGACGTCGAGACCGACGGCGACGAGCTCGTCTGCGTGGGGCTCCTCGACTCTCTGGGCCCCCGGTTCTTCATGAGGGACCGGGACCTCGATCTCGTCCCCGCGGCTCTCTCCCGATCCAAGCTCCTCGTCACCTTCAACGGGGAGGCCTTCGACCTCGGGGTGCTGCGGCGCGCCTTCCCTCGCTTCCGCCCGCCCCGGGCGCACGTGGACCTTCGCCACCTCTGGGGCAGGCTCGGCCACGCCGGGGGGCTGAAGCTCCTCGAACGGGAGACCGGGCTCTCCCGTCCGCCGCACCTCGACGGCATGAGCGGGGGGGACGCGGTGCGGCTGTGGCGGGCGGCGCGGGACGGGGACCTCGCGGCCCTGAGGCTCCTGGCCGAGTACAACCTGTACGATGCCGTCGACCTGAGGCCCCTCATGGACCTCGGCTACAACCGCATCGTGGAGCGGCTGCGCTTGCCCGCTTCTCCCCTGCCTGTCGCGGAGCGGGGGGACTTCCGCTATGACATGACGAAGATCCTCCTCGCTCTGTGATCCTGGCGGGCCCTTGCCCCGAGAACCCTTCACCCAGCCGCGCGGCGCGTCGGGCCGCTTCGTGAACCTCGACGGGTCGGGGCCCCCGCCCTGGTCGGCGGTGTTCCGCTGGGCGGTCGTGGACCGCCTCGCCGGGCGCCGCCGGAGGTCCCCCGACCGGGCCCCGATCGCCCGCGTCGAGCCGGACGTCGCGCGGCTCGCGACGCCGCCCGCGGCGGGGGAGCCGGCGAGAATCACCTGGCTCGGACACGCGAGCTTCCTCCTCCAGCTCGACCGGGTCTCCCTGCTCGTCGACCCGGTGCTCCGCGACACGATCGTCGGCGGGATTCAAAGGAACGTTGGCCCCGGCCTTCCGATCGAGTCGCTTCCCCCGATCGACGCCGTCCTCGTGACGCACGTCCATTACGACCATCTCGACCTGCCCACGCTCGCCCGGGTGGGAGCTCCGGTGGTCGCGGGTCTGGGGGTGGGTCGATACCTCGGCGGACGCGTTCCCGCCGTGTCCGAGCTCTCCTGGTGGAGCTCGTTGGAGGTGGGCAGGGTCCGCGTGAGCTTCGTCCCGGCCCAGCACTGGAACCGGCGCGGCCCGTTCGACCCGAACGCGGCGCTGTGGGGCGGATTCGTGGTGGAGGGCAGGGGCGCGTCCGTCTACCACGCCGGCGACACCGCCCTGTTCGATGGGTTCCAAGAGATCGGGGCCGCCTTTGCCGGGCTCGACGCGGCGCTGCTTCCCATCGGCGCCTACGATCCGGCCTGGTTCATGGAGCGCCAGCACTTGAATCCGGAGCAGGCGCTCCGCGCCTTCCAGATCCTCGGGGCGAGGACGTTCGTGGCCATGCACTTCGGCACCTTCAAGCTCACCGACGAGCCGCTCGACGAGCCGCCTCGCCGGCTATTCGCGGAACGCGAGCGGCTCGGTATCCCCGCCGATCGCGTGAAGGTGCTCCCGGTGGGCGGGAGCCTCGAGGTCCTGGGGGGAGCGGCGGCGAGCCGGGAGGTCGCGGCGCGGGAGCCCTAGAAGGATCGCGGGGCGGCCGGACCCCTTCGGGTCGTGCCTAGCCCGCTCGCCTCGAGCCTTGGCGGTCCGCCCTCCGCGTGCGCCTCAGGGAGGCCTGCGGTAACCTCGACTCGTGCGCAGGGCGGTGCGGTTCATCCTCGACGGCCGCGAAAGGTCGGTTTCGGATCTCGATCCGACCACCACGGTGCTCCAGTGGCTCAGGGGGTCGGAGGGCCGCTTCGGGACGAAGGAGGGCTGCGCCGAGGGCGACTGCGGCGCGTGCACGGTGGTCCTGGGCGAGCTCCGGAGCGGGGAAGTGCGCCTGCGAGCGGTGAATGCCTGCCTCCTCCTCCTCCCCGCGCTCGACGGGAAGGCGCTCTTCACGGTGGAGAGCCTCGCCCGAAAGGGCGTCCTTCACCCGGTCCAGCGCGCCCTGGTCGAGTGTCACGGTTCGCAGTGCGGCTTCTGCACCCCCGGCTTCGTGATGTCCATCTTCGCGTTCTACGAGAGCGAGCGCGAGGCCCCGACGCGCCGCCGGATCGACGAGGTCCTCTCCGGAAACCTGTGCCGGTGTACCGGGTACCGGCCCATCGTCGAGGCGGTGCGGGCGGCCTACCTTCTGGGCCGCCGCGAGGGAGAAGACGCCCGCGGGGCCCTCGCAAAGGCGCTCCGCGGTCTCTCGGGGGAAGAGGAGCTCGATCTCTCGTACGGCGGGAAGCGGTACCTCGCTCCCCGGTCGCTCGATGCGCTCGCCTCTTTCCTCGAGGACCACCCCGGCGCGCACGTCGTGGCCGGGGCTACCGACCTCGGCCTCCTCCTGACGAAGGAGCACCGGGACCTCGAACTCGTCGTCTCGGTCGGATCGGTTCCCGAGCTCTGCGCCATCCGCGAGACCGAGAGCCACCTCGAGATCGGTGCGGCGGTGACGTACACCGACGCCCTCGAACCGCTCGCCGCCCTCGAGCCGACGCTGGGGGAGCTCGTCCGGCGGATCGGGTCCACTCAGATCCGCAACGTGGCCACGGTCTGCGGGAACCTCGCGAATGCCTCGCCCGTGGGCGACATGGCCCCCGCGCTCCTCGCGCTCGAGGCGAGCGTGGTCCTGCGCCGCGGGAAGAGGAGGCGCGAGCTGCCTCTCTCCTCGTTCTTCCAGGGCTACCGGAGGACCGCTCGGGAGCCCGGGGAGCTCTTGGAACAGGTCCGGATCCCGCGCGCCGCGGCCCATCGGCTCTTTCGGGTCTACAAGGTCTCGAAGCGCTTCGACCAGGACATCTCGTCGGTGTGCGGGGCGTTTGCGGTCGAGGTCGACGGGGGGCGGATTCGCGCCGCCCGCGTGGCCTTCGGGGGCATGGCCGCGGTCCCGCTCCGGGCCCTTTCCGCCGAGGCCGCCCTCGTGGGAAGGCCCCTCGGCGAGGGGGCGGCCCTTGCCGCCGCCGCGGCGCTCACGGCCGAACTCTCCCCCTTGAGCGACATGCGGGCCAGCGCCGGGTACCGGCGGCTCGTGGCCGGGAATCTCCTCCGGCGGTTCGTTCACGAGGCGGCCGGGTCACCCGGCCAGTCGCGGGTCTTGGCGGAGGGCTCGGCATGAAGGGGCGACGGGCAAGGGACGGGGTGAAGGCCTCCGGGGTGGTCCACGCGCCGGTCCCGCACGACAGCGCCGTCCTTCACGTCACCGGCGAGGCTCGTTACGTGGACGACCTCCCCGAGCCGCGGGGGATGCTTCACGCCTACGTCCGGCTCTCCGACCGAGCTCACGCTCGCATCGAGAAGCTCGACGCCGAGCCCGCCCGGGCCGCCCCCGGGGTGGCAGCGGTCCTCACCGCCCAAGACCTCCCCGCCGAAAACGACATCGGGCCGGTCCTGCCGGGCGACCTCCTGCTGGCCGATGGAACGGTGGAATACTGCGGCCAGTCGGTCCTGGCGGTGGCGGCCGAGACGCTCGAACTGGCCCGGCGAGCCGCCCACCTCGCGGTGATCGAGTACCGGGATCTGCCCGCGGTGGTGACGGTGGAGGAGGCGCTCGAGAAGGGCTCGTTCGTCCTGCCCACCCAGGTGATGCGCCGGGGCCACCCCTCGGCCGCTCTGAAGCGCGCCCCGCACCGGCTCTCCGGCCGGATCGCCATCGGCGGCCAGGAGCACTTCTACCTGGAGGGCCAGGTGGCCCTCGCCCTGCCGCGAGAAGGCGGCGGAATGCTGGTTCATTCGTCCACCCAGCATCCGAGCGAGGTGCAGCACCTCGTGGCCAAGGTGCTCGGGGTGGCACAGGGGTCGGTGACGGTGGAGGTCCGGCGGGTGGGGGGCGGCTTCGGGGGGAAGGAGACGCAGGCGGCTCCGGTGGCCTGCGTGGCGGCGATCCTGGCGCAGCGCACGGGGCGACCGGTGAAGCTCCGGCTCGATCGGGACGACGACATCCTCTTCACCGGCAAACGACACGACTTCTTGGTCGAGTGGGAGGCGGGGTTCGACGACGAGGGGCGGGTCACGGCGCTGAAGCTCACGCTCGCCTCGCGCTGCGGGGTGAGCCCCGACCTTTCCGGCGCGGTCAACGACCGGGCCGTGCTCCACTGCGACAACGCCTACTTCCTGCCGCACGTGGAGGTGACCTCGCATCGGTGCCGTACCAACACCGCGTCCAACACCGCCTTCCGAGGCTTCGGCGGGCCGCAGGGAATGATGGCGGTGGAGCACGTGCTCGACTCCGTCGCCCGCTCGCTGGGGAAGGACCCACTCGAGGTCCGCAAGCGGAACCTATACGGGGGTCCGGGGCGCGATGTGACTCCCTACGGGATGGAGGTGGAGCGGGGCGTCCTCCCAGGGATCGTGGCCGAGCTGGAGCGGTCGAGCGAGTACGCCGCCCGCCGCGAGGCGATCCGCGCCTTCAACAAGGGGAGCCTTTGGGTGAAGCGTGGCATCGCCATGACGCCGGTCAAGTTCGGGATCGCCTTCACCACCACTTTCCTCAACCAGGCGGGGGCCGTCGTCCACCTGTACACGGATGGCAGCGTCCACCTGAACCACGGCGGGGTGGAGATGGGGCAAGGGGTCCTCTCGAAGGTGGCCCAGGTGGTGGCCGACGAGCTGGGCGTTCCGCTCGAGCGAGTGATCATCACCCCGACCACGACCGACAAGGTGCCCAACACCTCGGCGACGGCGGCCTCCTCGGGCGCCGACCTGAACGGCAAGGCCGCCCAGGTCGCCGCCCGGGCCATCAAGGGACGGCTGAGAAGGCTCGCGGCTGAGCGGCTCAAGGGGAAGGCGGCGGGCCTCATCTTCGAGGGCGGACGGGTGAGTTCGGGCAAGCGCTCGATGTCGCTCGCCGAGCTCGCGGAGCTGGCCCACCGCGAGCGCATCCCGCTCTCCGCCGCCGGCTTCTACCGCACGCCCCGCATCCACTGGGACCAGGCTCGCTTCCAGGGTCGGCCGTTCCTCTACTTCTCCTTCGGAGCGGCGGTCTCGGAAGTGGAGATCGATCTGCTCACCGGGGAGCACCGGGTCCGGCGGGTCGACATCCTCCACGACATCGGTGCCTCCTTGAACCCGGCGGTCGACCGGGGCCAGGTGGAGGGCGGGTTCGTGCAGGGGATGGGCTGGCTCACGACCGAGGAGCTGTGGTGGGACAGGGAGGGACGGCTTCTGACCCACGCGCCCTCCACCTACAAGATCCCCACCGCCTCGGACGTCCCGGAGGACTTCCGGGTGGTGCTCCGAGAGAGGAAGAACCGCGAGGCCACCATCCACCGCTCGAAGGCGGTGGGGGAGCCGCCCCTCATGCTCGCCATCTCGGTCTTCCACGCCTTGCGGGACGCGGTGGCGGCGGTGGCCGATCACCGGCTCGCGCCGCGGCTCGACGCGCCGGCCACGCCGGAGCGCGTCCTCCTCGCGGTGGAGGACCTGAAGGCCCGGCTCGCGGCCGAGCCGGCACCCGAGGCCACTGCATGACGGCCGGCTGGATCGCGGCGCTAGCCGAGCTCGAGGCGGCGGGGCAGCCCGCGGTGCTGGCCACGGTCGTCTCCGTCGCGGGATCGACCCCCCGCGGGGTGGGAGCGAAGATGGTGGTCACCGCCCTGGGACTGTTCGGCTCCATCGGGGGCGGCCACCTCGAGCTCGAGGTCTTGACGCAGGCGCGGGCGCTCCTCGCCCGGGCCGCGGCCGGCGAGGACGTGTCGGCGCCGGTGGTCCGGGAGCTCTTGCTGGGGCCGAGCCTGGGCCAGTGCTGCGGCGGGCGCACCACCATCCTCCTCGAGACCATCGTCCCGGTCCCTTGGCAGGTGGCGGTGTTCGGGGCGGGGCACGTGGGGAAGGCCCTCGTGAAGCTCCTCGCCGAGATGCCCTGCGCCGTGACCTGGATCGACCCCCGCCCCGAGGAGCTCCCCACCGCTCCGCCAGAGCGGGTGCGCTGCGTCGTCTCCGAGGCGCCCGCCGACGAGGTGGCCGAGCTCAAGGCGGGGGCGGACCTCGTGGTTTTGACCCATAGCCACGCCCTCGACCTCGAGATCGTCGACGCGGCGATGAAGCGGGGCACCCACCGCTACCTCGGCCTCATCGGCTCGCGGACGAAGCGGGCCCAGTTCGAAAAGCGGCTCGAGGCGCGGGGCCGGACCAAGGAACAGCTCGCCGGGCTCGTCTGTCCCATCGGGATCGAGGGGATCGTGGGCAAGGAGCCCGCCGTCATCGCCATCGCGGTGGCGGCAGAGCTCCTCCGGATCGAGGGCGTCCGCCGGCCGCTCCACTCCCCGGCGGCGGTGGAGGAGGCGGTCTAGAGAGCGCTCCTCGCGGCCCTCACCTCCTCGCCCAGAACGACTCGTGCAAAGCCGCCGCCTCGTCCTCGAGGAGGGGACCTACGACCTCGGTCTTGCGCTGTCCGGACGCGAACACCGTCCGGCAGGGCAGGTCGAGGGTCGGATTCTCGGGGTGATCCTTGGTGATCGACCGTAGGCGCCTCTCGGAGAGGCCGTAGACCACGCGGCCGATGCCCGCCCAGTAGATGGCCCCGGCGCACATCGCGCACGGCTCCGCCGAGGAGTAGAGGGTAGAGCGCAAAAGGACCTCGGGCGGGTGGGACCGGCAGGCGTCGCCGGCGAGCAGGCGCTCGGCATGCCCGGTCATGTCGCGATCGGGCAGGTAGCCGTTCTCGCGCTCGAGTAGCACCTCGCCGTCGGGACCGACGAGAAGGGCTCCGAACGGATGGTTCCCGTGTGCTTGCGCCCGGCGCGCCACCTCGAACGAGCGGCGCAGGTAACGGTCATCGATACCCGGGAGAGGCACGCTCGGCCTTCTGTAGCACAGGACCACGCGAGATGTCGGTCCGGCCGGCCGCGGTCGTGCTCGCCCCGAGGGCGTTCACGGGCAGGGACTAACGTGCTCGAAGGGACGAAGAGGGGAGACGAGGAATCGAGGATCGCCAAGACCGGTGCGCCGCCTCTGTTCATGGGGCGGGGGCGGGGGCGCCCGCGCTCGCGAGGGCGCTCCCCTCGGATCTCGCAAAGGCCTTCCATGGCCGAGAACCGTTGTGTGGAAGATTCTTTTAGAGCTACCTTGCCCTCCTCCCTCGGGGGCAAGAACCTGCGGCTCTCTGGGCAAGGAGAAGGCGACCAATGTCCCACCTCGACGCGCGCGTGGCGGAGCTAGCCGCGAGGTACCTCCCCGTGGCGACGGGGATCTTGCGGGAAGCCGTCCGGATCCCGGCCGACTACGTCGACAAGGCCCCAAGCGAGGGCGGGGACCCACTCTGCGGCCTGTCGAACCACGAGCGCCCGCGACTCGAGTACCTGAGGAGGAAGATCGTCGAGCTCAAGGCGGTGCGTCAGCCCGAGGACGCGTCGTTCGACGATTTCGGAAACCTGGTCTGGTGGGTGGGCGATCCGAAGGATGGCATCCCGCCCGAGAAGAAGAAGGTGGTGTACATCGATGGCCACACCGATACGGTCCGGGCGCTCCGCGCCCAATGGCGCGAGAGGGTCGGGGGGGTGGACTGCTACGACGGCGTGGTCGACGCTTCGAGGATCGACAGGGGGTTTTTGAAGAAGGAGCTGGGCTGGGTGCCTCCCGAGCCGGAGTGGAAGCACCTCATCTTCGGCCGGGGCTCGGCCGACCAGCTGGGTGGGGTCGTCTCGGCCATCATCGCCACGAAGATCCTCCTCGAGCTCGCGAGCGAGGGTGCGCTCCGGGGTGTCATCGTCCGCTCCTACGGCACGGTCTGCGAGGAGGACAACGACGGGGCCGGCCCGATGTACCTCGTCCGCAAGGTCTTCCCCACCGCGGCGCCCGAGATTATCCCGGACGTCGTCATCCTCACCGACGGGACCGGGTCCTCCAGCCGGGGGGCCCTCGGCATCTACCGCGGCCAGCGCGGGCGGATGCAGATCGAGGTCACGGTCACCGGCAAGTCCTGCCACGGCTCGATGCCGTGGGAGGGCCTGAATCCGCTCGAGCACGGAGGGGCGATCATCAAGGAGGCAGCGGAGAAGTACGAACGGCGCGAGGGTTTCAAGGACGATCCGTTCCTCGGTCACGGGACCCGGACGGCCTCCTGGTCGAGGCTCGACACCCCGAGCGACTGCGCGGTTCCCGAACGGTTCGTCTTCCGGTTCGACCGCCGGCTCACCATCGGCGAGACCCCCGAGGAAGCCTTGGCGGACGTCGAGGGGCTCGCCGCGGTGCAGGCGGCGCGGGCGGCGGGGCTGAAGGTGGAGGTGACGGTGCCCATCTACGCCGACCCGAGCTGGAAGGGGTTCAAGCTCGACAACCCGCAGATCTACCTCGGGTGGGTGACGCCCGCCGAGCATCCGGCCATCCTGGCTGCGGTGAGCACCTACCGCGGGGTCGTGAGCCCGCATGTCGCCGGCAAGATCGGGACCGGGGGGGTGCTCACCAAGGAGCCGCGGGTGGAGCGCTGGGTCTTCTCGACCGACGGCGTGGGGTTCCCGGTACCCAAGGATGCGTCCATTCCGGGGAGCGCGGGAAAGGGTTGGGTGGTGGGCAAGGTCTACAAGCACCCGGCCATGTTCGGGTTCGGCCCGGGGATCGAGCAGAACACCCACAAGATCGGAGAGTGCCTGGACGAGCGCGAGCTAGAGCACTGCGCGGCGTTCCTGGCCCGCTTCCCCAGCGTGTTTGCGGGGAGCGAGGTGTGAGGAGGCCCGAGGCTTAACATGGAGCGGCCGTTTCGCCCTCTTCCACTCGAGTCGCTGTCGCGCTGGATCTTCCGGGACCTAAAGGTCGGGGAGACCGTCCTCGGGGTCCCCCGGCGGAACTTCGCCATTCCGGGGCCGCGGCTTGCGACGACGCTCCTCGGCCGGGCCCTGGGCGCGCCCTTGGGCGTGGCCGCCGGCCCGCACACGCAGCTCGCGCAGAACATCGTGGCGAGCTGGCTCTGCGGCGCCCGCTTCATCGAGCTCAAGACCGTCCAGGTGAAGGACGAGCTCGAGGTCCCCCGCCCCTGCATCGACGCCGCTGACGAGACCTACAACTGCGAGTGGTCGCAGGAGCTGCGGCTCGGGGAGTCGTTCACCGAGTACCTGGGCGCCTGGGTGCTCCTCCACGCCCTCGCGCACGCCCTCGGCCAGAAGGGCCCCGGGGCGCTCTTCGCCATGAGCGTGGGGTACGACCTCTCCGGGATCCTGAGCCCCGGGGTCCAGAGGTTCATCGCCTCGATGCGGGACGCGAGCGGGGCGCTCCCGGCGGCGGTCGAAGCGGTGGCGAAGGCCTACCCGCCGGTGCGCGATCTCGAGATCCCGGCCGGCGTTTCCGATCACGTGACCCTCTCGACCATGCACGGCTGCCCGCCGTCGGAGATCGAGCGGATCGCGCGGTACCTCATGGGCGACCTCGGGGTGCACACCTGGGTGAAGCTCAACCCCACGCTCCTCGGGCCCGAGTTCTTGCGGCGCCTCTTGAACGAGGAGGGCGGGTTCGGCATCGAGGTGCCCGACGCCGCCTTCGAGCACGACCCCACCTTCCCCGAGGCCATGGCGATGGCGAAGCGCCTCGCCCGCGCCGCCAAGGGGCGTCCGCAGTCGTTTGGCCTGAAGCTCGGAAACACGCTCGAGGTGGTGAACCACCGATCCGTCTTCCCCCGGACCGAGCGGACCATGTACCTGTCCGGTCGGGCCCTCTACCCGCTGACCCTCGCCCTTTCGGCCAAGGTCACCGAGGCCCTGGACGGCCTCGTTCCGCTCTCCTTTGCGGGCGGCGCCGACGCCTTGAGCTTCCCGAAGCTCGTGGCGGACGGGCTCTCGCCGGTGACGGTCTGCACCGATCTCCTTCGGCCGGGAGGGTACGCGCGCCTCGGGCAATACCTCGAGAACCTCGAGACGGCCATGGCCGCGGCCGGCGCTCAGGACCTCGCGGGCTACATCAAGGCAACCTCCCTGGGCAGAGGCGCCCCGGCGAACCTCTTCCGGCACGCGCGGGAAGAGAGGGGCTCGGCCCGTTTCCAGAGGCGCGAGCGCCCGCTCTCCTTGAAGGGCGAAAGGCCGCTTCGCCTGTTCGACTGCATCGCCGCCCCCTGCCAGGAGGCCTGCCCCGCCCACCAGAACATCCCCGACTACCTGTGGCTCGTCGCCCACGGGCGCGCCTCGGAGGCCCTGGACGTCATTCTCCGCACGAACCCCCAGCCGGGGGTGACGGGCAGCGTCTGCGAGCACCCGTGCACCGAGCGCTGCGTCCGGAACTACTACGATGCGCCGCTCTCCATCAGGGAGGTGAAGCGCTTCGCGTCCGAGCGGGGCGAGGTCTTCTCCGAACGGCCGGCCGCACCGCTGGGCGTCACGGTGGCCGTGGTGGGCGCGGGTCCGGCGGGGCTCTCGGCAGCCTACTTCTTGGCGCGCATGGGGGTAACGCCCGTGCTCTACGAGAGCCGGCGAGAGCCGGGAGGGATGGTGACCGGAGCCATCCCCGGATACCGGCTCGGCCGCTCGTCCGTCGCCTTCGACCTCGCGAGGCTGGGGGATCTCGGCGTCCGCATGGAGCTGGGGAGGGAGGTCGGGCGTGACCTCTCCCTCGGACAGCTCCGCCGGGAACACCGATTCGTCTTTCTCGCCGCCGGCGCGCAGCGTGGCAAGAAGCTCGGGGTGCCGGGCGAGGAGTGCCTGGGAGTGGTCGATGCCCTCGCCTTCCTGCGAGGGGTACAGGGCGGGACGGATCCCGGGATCGGCGGCCGCGTCCTCGTCATCGGCGGGGGAAACACCGCCATGGACGCGGCCCGCACCGCCCGCCGGGTGGTGGGCGAGGGTGGGACCGTCACCATCGTCTACCGGCGTTCGCGTGGGGACATGCCGGCCGACCCCGCCGAGGTGCACGAGTGCGAGCTCGAGGGCGTGGGTGTCCGAACCCTGCTCGCTCCCGCACGCGTCGTCTGCGAGGCGGGGAAGGCGGTGGGGCTCTCCTGCACGCCCATGAAGCCGGGGGAACGGGATGGCTCGGGTCGGCCGCGGCCCGTGGCCTCGGGTGCCCCCGAGGTGATCCTCCCCGCCGACGCGGTGATCGTCGCCGTCGGGCAGGAGCTCGAGGAGGGTGTGCTCTCCGGTCTCGCCGTCGCGCGGAGCCGCGATGGGACCATCCTCGTCGACCCGAGGACGGGCGAGACCTCCGTTTCCGGCCTCTTCGCGGGGGGCGACGCGGTCCGCGGTCCCTCCTCGGTGATCCAGGCGATCGCGGACGGTCGAGCGGTGGCCGAGGAGATGGGCGCGCGATTGGGCGTGGCCCTCCCCGAGGAGCCAAGGCTCGAGAAGGGCACCCGAGCTTCCGAGCTCCTCGCGCGCAAGGCCTCCAAGGTGTTTCCCAAGACGGTCCCGGTCCTTCCGGTCGCGGATCGGAAAGGGTTCGCGGAGGTCATCGGCGGCTACGGCGCCGAGGCGGCGGAGGCGGAGGCGGCCCGCTGCCTCGATTGCGACGACCTCTGCAGCCTGTGCGTCACCGTCTGCCCGAACCGGGCCAATCAGGCTTACCTCACCGCGCCCATCTCGCTCGAGTTCCCCGCCTTCCTCGTCCGGGGGGGCCGGCTCGAGGCCACGGCGGCGGCTCCCTTCGCACTGTCCCAGGCGGTCCAGGTCCTCACCATCGGCGATTTCTGCAACGAATGCGGGAACTGCGACACCTTCTGCCCTACCGCGGGAGCTCCCTATCGGGAGAAGCCCACCTTCTGGCTCA
>Ga0335071_10002183_pt1 | contig 21043 bp, 15 predicted proteins | sample Lox_Sample_15_FD_206724 | JGI IMG/M metagenome (GOLD analysis project Ga0335071, IMG submission 206724) | Soil microbial communities from Loxahatchee National Wildlife Refuge, Florida, United States - Lox_Sample_1.5 | ecosystem: Environmental > Terrestrial > Soil > Wetlands | place: USA...
ACCCGCCCCTCGCGTCCGAGGCGCACCAGGTGCTGGGCCATGCTGCGCGCCTCGACCGCCTCGGCGAAGGGGACCTCGTCCTGCGGCCGGTACACGAAGCGATGGCGGGCGATCTCGGCGAGGCTGTGCGGCGTGTCGCCGAGGTAGTCGAGCAGCCGACGCTCGCGGTCGGCGATCACCGCCTCGAAGCGGTCGAGCCGCTCGAGGAAGACCTCGCGCGAGTCGATCACGCCGACGTGGTGGAATGTCGCCCAGTGGCGCGGGGCCAGCGGGCGCAGCCGCGCCAGCGTGCGCTCGAAGTCCTCGAGATCGGACCACGCGTCGCCGTAGTAGGGGCCGAAGCTCGAGAGGTCGACGTCGCCCAGGTAGAGCACGCCCTCGGGCTCGATCCAGAAGAAGGAGTGGCCGCGCGTGTGGCCGGGTGCGTGGATCACGCGGATCCGCGCGCCGCCGAGCTCGAAGACGTCCCCGTCTCGAAAGGGGACCGCGTCCAGACGCGGCTCGAAGTGGAACTCGTCGACCACGACGCGGCGGAACGCGGCCCCGATCGGACCGGCGTAGCCGTAGATCGCCATCAGCCCGTCGAGCGAGCGGATGCCCGGGAGATCGGCCTCGTGCAGGTGCCAGGGTGCGCGCGGGAAGAGGTGGTTGCCCGCGATGTGGTCCTCGTGACAGTGGCTGTTGAGGACGCGATCGACCGGGGGCAGGGCGTCCCGCCGCGGCAGGAGCCCGAGCGACGGATCGATCGCGACGCGCTCGTCACGTCCGCCGACGAGCAGGGTGTTGCCCTGCGGGTACTTCCCCCCGCGTGCGCCGAAGAGCACGGTGACGCATCCGATGCGGCGCTCCGCGAGCGCTTCCACGGCGCCACGGTAACCGCCGACGTGATTGTTTTCGAGGCAGTCAGCAGCCTCCCGCGCATCCGCGAGCGTCCTGCACCGGCACGCACCTTGCTCCTCCGTTCAGCGCCGCAGCGCCGGCTGCCGATGAGAGGGACCATGGCCGGCTCCGCTTCGCGAATGCAGTGGCATCGCCTCCAGGTAGAGCGGGTCGTCTGTGCCTGGTGTCGCTTCCCGATCGCGTCGATCGAGCGACCGCGCCGGAGCCGGCCCGAGGTGAGCCACGGCCTCTGCCGCCCGTGCGCGAATCGGCTCGCCTCCCGGCTGCGGACGCCCTGAGTGATGAAGTTCGCTCGGCTTCGCCTCGCTGCGCGCGCCCTTCGGGCGCTTGCGGGAAGGTTCCAGGCGATCCCACAGCCTCGGAGGCGACGAGTCAGAGAGCCGGTTAGCCTGGGTCCCCATGAGCGCGGACGATCTCTCGTGGGGCGCCTTCAGTGAAGCCGGCCCCTGGCGTGTGGACCCCGGCCAGATTCCCTGGCGCAAGGGCGTCGACGCGCTGAGGGCGGCCGTCCAGGCCGAGGTGCCCGACTGGGTGCGCCCGCGCCGCTTCCCGCCACTCGGGCGCTTCGTCTCCGCGGGCACCGCCGTCGGCAGCGCGCTCCTCGGCTGGCGGCTGCGCGAGTACCGGCGCGGCGGAGAGGCCTCGCGCGCCGGCCTCTCGCGGCGGCTGCGGCGCGCGTTCGAGCGCCTCGGCCCCTCCTACATCAAGCTGGGACAGATCGTCTCGTCGGGGCAGGGCCTGTTCCCGCCGGAGCTTGTCGCCGAGTTCCGCCAGTGCCGCGACCGGGTGCCGCCAGAGCCCTTCGACCACGTCTGCCGCGTGGTCGAGGAGGATCTCGCGCGCCCGCTCGACGCAGTTTTCTCCCGCTTCGAGCGCGAGCCGCTCGCCTCCGCGTCGATCGCACAGGTGCACGTGGCGGAGCTCCGCGGCGACGGCACCGAGGTCGTCGTCAAGGTGCAGCGCCCGCAGGTCGCCGAGCTGGTGCGTCGAGACCTCGCGGCGATGGCCTGGATCGCGCCGTGGCTGGTGGGGCGCATCCCGGTCGCGGCGCTCGCCAACCCGCCGGCCCTCGTCGATCTCTTCGGCGAGACGATCGCGGAGGAGCTCGACTTCCGCCTCGAGGCGGCGAACATGCTCGACATCGCGCGCGTGCTGCGCGATGCCGGGCAGACGGTGGTGGTCGTGCCGCGCCCACACCCCGCGCTGGTGACGCGCCGCGTCCTGGTGATGGAGCGCCTCGAGGGCTTCCACTACGACGACATCGAGGGCATGCGCGCGGTCGGCATCGATACCGCCGAGGTGATCCGATCGCTGCTGATCTCGTTCCTGGAGGGCGCCATGATCTACGGCGTCTTCCACGGCGACCTGCACGGCGGCAACCTCTCGGTGATGCGCGACGGGCGCGTCGCGCTGTTCGACTACGGCATGACCGGCCGCATGGAGGAGCCGCAGCGGCTCGCCTTCCTGCGCATGATGATGACGGGCGCGGTGAACGACGTGCGCGGGCAGCTCGCCGCCTTCCGCGATCTCGGCGCGCTGCCGCCCGACGCCGACCTCGACGAGCTGATCCGCGTGCTCAAGATCGATCAGCCGGTGCGCGACCCGACCAAGCTCTCGAGCGAGGAGCTGGTCGCCGAGATCCAGGAGGCCTTGAAGGCGCTGCTGCGGCACGGGGCGCGGCTGCCGAAGCACCTGATGCTGTACGTGAAGGACATGCTGTTCTTCGACGGCTCGATCGCGCGCTTCGCGCCGGACGTGAACCTGTTCGGCGAGGTGGCGAAGATCTACGGCTACTTCGCCCAGAAGCACGGCGAGCGCATCCTGCGCGACATCGGCTTCGACCCGGCGCGGGCGTCGCTCGACCTGGAGGGGATGAAGGCGTCGCTCGGCCTCACCGCGGAGGTCGAGTCGCTGACCCACCGCGAGCTCCAGGCGCGGCGCGAGATCATCCGGGAGCGCCTCGAGGACGGCCCGCCGGTGCGCCTCAAGCCCTGAGCGGGGCGCCGGGCCGGCCCCCGGCGCCCGCGTCCCCAGATCCGGGGACGTGGCCTCGCGTCCCGCGCCCTACACTCGCGCCGGGGTCGTGCATGAAGCGACATGCCGTCGTGCTGGTCGAGGATGACGAGCCGACCCGCGTGCGGCTGACGCGTGCGATCGACGCGCATCCCGAGCTGCGGGTCGCCGCCGCCCTCGGCAGCGTCGAGGCGGCGCGCGCGCACCTCGAGCGCGAGGCGCCCGAGGTGCTGTTGACGGACCTCGACCTGCCGGATGGAAGCGGCGTCGAGCTCCTGCGCCTGCTGCGCGCGCGCGGGATGCCCACGCAGTGCATGGTGATCACCGTCTTCGGCGACGAGCGACACGTGGTCGAGGCGATCCAGGCGGGAGCCCTCGGCTATCTGCTGAAGGACGGCTCGGCCGACTACGTCGGCCGCTCGATCCTCGAGATGCTCGCCGGCGGATCCCCGATGAGCCCGCCCGTGGCGCGCTATCTGCTGAGCCGCTTCGCGGCCCCGGCCTCCGCCGCGGGCGGCGCTCCGGACCTGCTCTCGGCCCGCGAGCGCGAGGTGCTCACCTACATCGTCAAGGGGTTCAGCTACGCCGAGATCGCGCGGCTCACGGAGCTCTCATCGCACACCGTCGCGACCTACGTGCGGCGGATCTACGGCAAGCTCGAGGTCCACTCGCGGGGCGAGGCCGTCTACGAGGCGCTGGCGACCGGCCTGGTGAAGATGGACGAGTCCTGAGGCACACGGGACCCGCGTTCGTCGGCGCTCAGAGCGGGATCCGCAGCTTCACCGACGTTCCCTGCATTCCGCTCGCGACGAGGAGCTCGCCGCCGAGCTCGGCCGCGCGGCGCCGCATGTTGCGCAATCCGCGGCCGCCGCCCAGGGCCGAGCCGCCAGTGCCCTCCACCTCGAAGCCCTGGCCGTCGTCCGCGACTTCGACGAACGCGCAGGCGCGGCCCGCGGCGTCGCGCTCCTCGCCGGTGCGCACCACGAGGGTCGTCGCCTTCGTGTGTCGGATCGCGTTGGTGACGGCCTCCTGGAAGACGCGCAGCACCTGGAGCGCCGCCTGCGGACCGAAGCCCTCCGGCCGCGCCACGTCGCGCACGTCCCACTCGAAGCGCATGCCGCTCGGCTCGAGCCGGGGCTCGAGCCGAGCGCGCGCCATGCCGAGCAGCGGCACCAGATCGGGCTGCCCGGGGTCGAGGGAATCGATCGTGAGCCGCAGGTCCGCCAGCGCGTCGCGCAGCGCCTCGGCGACGGCGTCGCGCGTGAAGCCGCCGGCCTCGACCATCGCGAGCGCCGACACGAGCTGGCCGCCCGTCCCGTCGTGCATGTCGCGCATCAGGCGCTCGCGCTCGGCGGCGAGCGTCCGCGCGCGCTCGAGCTCGGCGACCCGCTCGTAGCTCGCGGCGAGCTCGCTGCGCTTCTCCTCGACCCGGCGCTCGAGCTCCACGTTGATCTGCTCGGTGGTGGCGAGCGCGCGCCCGAGCATCGAGACCAGAACCGCGGCGGTGGTGAGGCCGATCAGCGGCCGCGCGACGCCGAAGAGCGCCAGGCCGAAGAGCGGGGCCCCGTGGATCAGGCTCGCGAGGTCGTGAATGCCGGCAGCGAGCACGAACAAGGTCGCGCCGAGCACGAGCCATCCCGGCGTGAGCTCGCTGCGCCGCCAGTTGCCGACCGCGAGCGGCACGAGGTAGGCGCCGATGCTCGTGTAGAGGAGCCACCAGAGGTTGTCGACGAAGGGCACCAGCACCGGCGCCACCAGGGCCCGGGCGGCGGCGCCGATCGCGACGGACGCGGCGAAGACGCGCTCGAGGCGGGGCCGGCGCAGGCCGAGCGCCCGGTGGAACCCGATCGCGAGGCAGGGCACGAAGGCATGTCCGACCGTCGCGAAGGCCCAGTCGCCCCAGCCGCCCGCAGGGAGCCGGAGCGCCGGCGAGAGGTCGCCCGCGGACCAGAAGAGCGTTCCCGCTGCGAACCAGCGCGCTGCGCCGCTCGCATCCCAGCGCGAGAGCGCCAGCACGAGCGCCCCACTCGCGAGGCCGAAGAGCGTGAAGACCAACGGCAGCGTGGCGTGTATCAGCACCTCGCGCCGGTAGTTGGGTCCGACGAGGTGCGCGGGTCCCAGCTCGAGGTTGCTGAGGGACCCGATCGACGCCGGCGCGATGCTGAAGTGGACCGCGATCCGGTTCGCGCCGTCGCGCAGCGCGCCGCGGGGAATGCGGGTATAGAGCAGGCCCGGACCTCCGGCCGTCCCGGCCACGTCGCCTGCGTTCCACTCCGCGACGGGCCGATCGTTGACGGAGAGCGAGAGCCGGGTCCAGGCGCCGACCACCGACACGGCCCAAGGCTCCTCGGAGCGCGTCGGGGCTTCGAAGTCGGCCCGGTACCAGCCCTCGGTGGCTCGGATGCGGCGGGGCAGTGACCAGACGTCGGGGAGCTCCACCTCGCGCCAGCCCCGTTCCGCATCGGGCGGCGGCGTCGGCGCAGTGCCCTCGAAGAGCCCGACCCGGTCGAACGAGACGCCTCCCGCGCGCGACAGCGCGGCGGGGTCGGGCGCGCAGCCGGCGGCGGTGAGGCTCGCCGCGAGCGCGAGGGCGAGCCGCGCGGCCGCGAAGGGGGACCGGGGTCTCACGCCCTCCGACGGTACCGCGTCTACACGAAAGCCGGTTCCTTCAGAGCCGCGCCGCCCACTCGGACGGCGAGGGGAGGGCGGGGTCGAGCCGGCCCACGGCGCGCTCCACCCGGCGGGCGGCGCGCGGCGGGAGCTGCATTCCGTGCGCGCGCAGGAAGGCACCCAGATGCCCGCGACAGAAGGCGACTCCCTGCGCCCGCGTCATCGCCTCGGGATCGATGCCGAGCTCGCGAAGGCGAAGCCAGAGCGCGTAGCGGGGCACCAGCCGGCCGACGCCGACCGAGATCTCGGCATGGAGGTGGTCGAAGCCGCGCCGCAAGGCCGTCCTCCCCTCTTCTCGGAGGAAGTGGCCGGGCGACGCGCGTGCGTGGCATCTGCGGCTAGACCTCGAGCCCGACCGCGCGCATCAGGGCCAGTGCGTTGCTGCGCGTGACCGCGCCCGGATGCATGCGGTAGTCGAAGCGGACGCGCCCGTCGACCAGCTCGTCCTCGAAGTGCACGTTCTCTGCCGCCGGAGCCAGGGCCTCGGCGATCTGCGCCAGCGCGAGGTCGTGCGTCGTGACGAGCCCGATCGCGCCCCGCTGGATCAGGCTGCGCACGACGGCCTCGGCGCCGATGCGCCGATCGTGCGAGTTCGTCCCGTGCAGGATCTCGTCGAGCAGGAAGAGCGCGGGCGCGGCTTCGCTGGCGAGGCCGACGATCTGGCGGAGGCGCTGGATCTCGGCGTAGAAGCGCGAGGCGCCTTCCTGCAGCGAGTCGAGCACGCGGATCGAGGCGCCGACCGCGAGCGGCGTCATCCGCAGCCGCCGGGCGCGCACGGGCGCACCCGCCTGCGCCAGCACGGCCTGGGTGCCGAGCGTCCGCAGCAGCGTGCTCTTGCCCGACATGTTGGAGCCGCTCACCACGAGCAGTTGCCGCGGCTCTCCGAGCGACACGTCGTTGCGTACGCAGCGCGACGCGGGGAGCAGCGGGTGGCCCACGGCCAGTGCCTCGAAGCGCGGGGCACCGCTGCAGATCTCGGGGAAGGCGTCGTCGGGATTCTCTGCGGCGTGGGTGCCGAGCGACGCGAGCGCCTCGAGCTCGCCGACCGCCGTGACCCAGCGGCGCAGCGCGGGCCCGCAGCGCGCGCGCCAGGCGTCGATCGCGAAGGCCACCTGCGTGGTGAAGAGGAGCGCCGCGCCGATCGGCGCGAAGAGCTGGTTGCGGCGCGCGTCGGCGAGCTGGGACAGCCGCTGGAGGCGGGCGATCTCCCGCGAGGCGCGCCGTCCAGGCGCGCCTCCCGCCTCCGCGAGTCGGGCCTGCAGCGCGGCGAGGCGCGGTGCCGTGAACCGCTCGCGCTCCATCACCGCGAGCAGCCGCGCCAGCAGCTCGAGGTTGCGCGCCGGCTCGTCGATCGCGCGCAGCGTGCGCCGCACGCGGTGGTGCACCGCCGTGGCGAGCAGGAGCTCGGCGGCCAGCACCAGGAGCCAGGGGATGATCGGCACCCCGAGCAGGGTGGCGCCGAACGCCGCGGCGGACGCAGCCGAGAGTCCGGCCGCCGCGGCGCGCAGCGCGCGCGAAGGTGGCGGCGGCGCGCCCTCTCCCCAGCGCGCGAGCGCCTCGCCGTGCAGGTCCGGCGCCACCTCGTCGGCGAGGCACGCGAGCTCCTCGCGCAGGTCGTGGCGCGCCGCGAGCTCCGCGACTGCGGCTTGGCGCTCGCGCACGGCATCGGGCCCGGCGGGTGCGAGCAGCCAGCCCGCGAGCGTCTCCTCGCCGGCCGGGGTGCGCGCGCGGCAGAGCAGCTCGAAGAGGCCGCCGCGCCCGAAGAGGTCGAGGTCCTCGGCGTACGGGTGGTGCGGATCGCGGAAGCGCTCGCCCGCGGATCCGCGCCCGGCGAAGCGCGCCTCGAGCCGCGCGACGCCGTCCTCGTACCAGCGCACGGCGCGCGCCGCCTGTGTCTCGCGGTGCAGCACGCGATCGTGCCAGACCACGAGCGCCGCGAACGCGAGCACGGGAGCCCAGAGCCAGTGGCCGCTGATCCGGTGCGACCCGAACGCGAGCCAGGCCAGCGCGACGCCGGCCGCGAAGACCGCGAGCCGCGCATTCGACAGCCGCGCAGCAGTGCGCTGCGCGTCCGCGCGGCTCGCCCGCCGCAGCGCGAGGCGGCGGTCGTACTCCGATCGGATCGCCGCGCTCGCGGGGCTCGCCGGCTCGCACATCGGGCCGCGAGTCTCCCGCAGCCGCGCGCGCGCTGCACCCGCCCGCGTCGCCGCGAGCCGCAAAACGGGGTACGGTGGGACCACGGGGGGGACGATGGCGGGCCGGCACAGCCTCGCGATCTGGGTCGCGCTGGCGACGGGGGCCGCCGCGCCCGCCGCCGCGGAGAGCAGCTTCCTGATCCCGATCGGGCGATCGCCGATCGAGCTCGGGACGGCTTGGAGCACGGCGAGCAACGGGCCGCGCGGGGACCCCGGCACCTGCGTCGAGTCGGAGTCGACCGAGCCCGGCGCGGGGGAGGTGCCTTCGTACTCCCTGGTGACGCTCTCGCGGGCAGGAGGCCGCCTGGTGCTGGGCGTCTACGTGTCGGTGCCGATCGCGACCGACACGCTGAAGGGAGCGCGGCTCACCGACGCCGCGCGCCGCATGGCGGCCTCGCAGCCCGATTCGTTCCGCGGCGTCTGCGGCGACGGATTCATCGCCGCCGTGACGCGCGGCGCGAGCTACATCGCGGAGCTGGAGGTCGACCCGCGCGACGCCTCGCGCGCCACCCAGGTGCTGGACGCGAACCAGTACCTCGGCACCACCCCCGATCGCGACCGCTTCAAGCAGGCGATCGAGTCGGTGACGACGCAGTTCCATGTCGTCGCGCGCGAGCTGCCGGGCGGCAGCCATGCCGCGGCGACGCCCGTGGTGCCGGCGGCGATGCTGAGGCGCGCCCTCGCCACCTCGGGCGCGGTGACCGAGGACTCCGCGCGTCCGTACCTGGCCGCCTTCGTCGCGTATCCGAAGGACGCCGCCACCGGGGTGGAGATCGGGTTCGGAGAGGGCTTCACCCGTGAGCGCGAGGCGGCGCAGGTCTTCCTCTGGGACCGCCGCGGCACCGGCGTCGGCACGGCAGGCCGCGCCGCCGACCTCCGCATGGCCCAGTCCCACGCCGACTCGAGCTCGCAGCCTGCCCCCCCGGCGCCTCCGGGGCAGAGCGACCGCACCGAGCATCCCGCAAGCGCCGCCCCGGGCGGCGCGCGCAGCGAGGCGCAGTCCGCGGAGCCGAGCGAAGTCAACAGACTCGCGACAGCCCAGCAACCCGCGACCGGGCAGCGAGCCGAAGGCGAGCGAGGTTCATCAGGACTCGCCGGAGCTCAACGACCCCCCCTCCACCCCCAGGCCGCCCTCGTCTTCTCGACGCCCACCGGCGTCGAGGTGTACGCGACGACCGAGGCCCCCCCGGGCGTCTACTCCGAGCTGGTCGGGCACCGCCGCTACTGGGTGCCCGGGGCGGCCGACGGCACGGCCTCCGTCAAGGACGCGATTCGCTCCGCTTCCGCGGGCTCCGCTCCCGCGCGCGGGACCACGATCTTGAGCTCGCTCTCGGGCGTCGTCCTCACCGATGCGGCGCCTGTCGCTGGCGTCCACAGCGAGGCTGCGGGCTCGCTGCACGCCTGGATCGCCGGCGTCGCCGCGCCGAGCCCCGAGGAGCAGCAGGCGCTCGCGGCCGCGGCCCGCGCCGCCGCCGCGCGCTGACGGCGGCCGGCCCTCCGAGTAGAATGCGCGCTCCAAACCCGGAGGGACCGTGCGCGTCCTCTTGATCAACCCCTCGTACCCGTTCGAGGAATTCCCGAGGCTCCTCGTCACGCTCCCCTACGTGGCCGCGGCGCTCCGCGCCGAGGGTCACGAGGTCGAGATCCTCGACCTCCTGCTGGCGCGCACGACGCCGGACAAGATCGAGCGCCGCATGCAGCGCCTGCAGCCCGACCTGGTGGGCATCACCTCCGTGACGCTCAACCACCACATCGCGAGCCAGATCGCGGAGGTGGTGCGCAAGTGCGATCCGCGCGTCCCCATCGCGATGGGCGGGCCGCACGTCTCGTTCGAGATCGAGGGGTCGTTCCGCGATCTGCCTGCGCTCGACTTCATCGGCATCGGCGAGGGCGAGCACACCATGGTCGAGCTCGCCCGCGCGCTCGAGGGGCGAATGGACGTGCGCGACGTGCGCGGCCTGGCCGGCGTCGATCGCGACACCGGCAAGGTCTGGCGCACCGCGCCGCGGCCGCTGCTCGATGACCTCGACACGCTGCCGAACCCGGCCCGCGACCTGATGCCGCTCGCGCGCTATCTCGCCTTCGACAGCCACGCGAGCGTCGTGACGAGCCGCGGCTGTCCCTACGAGTGCATCTTCTGCTCGGCGCCGCAGTGGACGGGGCGCAAGGTGCGTTATCGCGACCCGGCCGCCTGCGTCGACGAGATCGAAGAGCTGGCGCGGCTCGGCTTCACGGAGATCACGATCGAGGACGATCTCTTCACGCTCTATCGCAAGCACTTCCTCGCCGTGTGCGGCGAGCTGATCCGCCGCGATACGGGGATCCGCTGGAACGCCTTCTCGCGCGTCGACACCATCACCCCCGAGATCGTCGAGACGATGGCGCGCGCCGGCTGCCAGGCGATCTGCTTCGGCGTCGAGAGCGGCAACCAGGAGGTCCTCGACCTGGTGAAGAAGAGCTCGAACCTGGCCAAGGTGAAGGAGGCCATGCGGATGACCCAGGGCGTGGGCATCAGCGCGCTGGCCTCGTTCATCATCGGGCTGCCGGGCGAGACGGCCGAGACGCTGCGCAAGACGGTCGAGTTCGCCAACGAGCTGCACCAGGAGTTCGGGTCGCTCTACGGCTTCCACATCCTGGCGCCGTTCCCGGGCACCGAGGTGCGCGACAAGGCGACCGAGTACGGGCTCGACATCCTGACCAGCGACTGGACCCGCTACGACGCCAACCACGTCGTGACGCGGACGGCCGGCGCCGACACGGCGGCGATCCAGGCGGTCGCCGACGAGTACGACGAGACCATGGAGCGCTACCTGAAGTACCAGGACTGGCTCTTCGAGCAGGGACGGCTCGAGGGCTTCGAGCGGAAGATGTATCTGCGCCGCCGCCGCCAGTCGCTGCTCTGGAAGATGCTGCTCGACGAGGTGGTCGAGGGCCTGCTGCCGATGCGGGGCGATGCGGTCGCCGAGCTCAAAGCCTCGGTGGCGGCCGCCACGGGCGTCGGCCGCGACCTCGTCGACGAGGAGATCGAGCGCGTGCTGGCGCTCGGCGCGCTGGTGGCCGACGCGGGTGCGGAGGGCGTGCGGTTCCGCTGGGCGGAGTGACGCCACGGACGAGGTCCTGAAAGCCGACGCGGTGGTGATCGGCTCCGGGGCGGGCGGCGCGCCGGCGGCGGCTCGGCTCGCGGCTGCCGGTCTCGAGGTGATCGTGCTCGAGGCGGGCGCGCGCCTCGAGACCCGCGACTTCGACGGCGATGCGGCGAAGCTTCTGCCCCGGCTGATGAAGGCGGCCACGGCCCGCGACAGCGGGATGCAGCTCTACGCCGGCGCCTGCGTCGGCGGCTCCACCGTGGTGAACGACGCGCTCTGCTGGCGACCGCCGCCGGACGTCCTGGAGCGCTGGCGCGGCGAGCACGGGCTCACGGGTCTGACCGACGCCGCGCTCGCACCGCACGTCGACCGCGTCTGGCGCGAGATCAACGCCACGCCGACCGATCGCGCCCACCTGAACCGCAACGCGCACCGCCTCGAGCTCGGGGCCGCGCGCCTCGGATGGGCCGGCGAGGCGATGCCGCGCAACGTGCGCGGCTGCGTGAACCTCGGGCTCTGCAACCTCGGCTGCCCGAGCGGCGCGAAGCAGTCGGCCCTGCTCACGTGGCTGCCGCAGGCCGAGCGGGCCGGCGCGCGGGTGATCCCGCTCGCCCGCGCCGAGCGCATCGAGGTCGCCGCGGGGCGCGCGCGTGCGGTCGACGCCGTGCGGCTCGATCCGGCGACCGGCGCGGCGGCCGGCCGCCTTCGCGTCGAGGCGCAGCGGGTGATCGCGGCCGCGGGCGTCCTCGAGACGCCGGCGCTCCTGCTGCGCAGCGGGCTCGACGCCGGCCGCGGACTGCACTTCCACTCGAGCGTGTACGTGACGGCGCGCTTCCCGGAGCCGGTGCTCGGCTTCTTCGGGCCGACCATGGCCTACGCCGTCACCGAGTTCAGCGACGTGAACGGGCGCCGGGGCCCCGGCTACATGATCGAGAACGTGACGGTGTCGCCGAGCGTCACGGCCTCGTCGCTGCCGGGCTTCGGCGTCGAGCACGAGCGCGCGATGCAGGCGCTGACCCACCTGGCGCGCGCCGTCGTGGTGCTGCACGACCGCACGCGGGGCCGCGCCGAGATCGGGCGCGACGGGCGGCCGCGCATCGCGTACGCGCCCGTGCCCGAGGATCTCGCGCGGCTTCGCGACGCGATCCGCCAGGTCGCGGGCCTGTATCTGGAGGCCGGCGCGCTCGAGGTCTACCTCCCGGTGAACGGGCTCGCGCCCGTGCGGTCGCCCGGCGAGCTGGCCCGTCTCGACGCCGCCGACCTCTCGCCGCGCGACTTCTCGCTGCTCTACGCGGTGCACCTGTTCGGCGGCGCCGCGATGGCCGGGTCGCGCGCGGGTGGCACCTGCGACGAGGACGGCCGCGTCTGGGGCGTCGCCGGGCTCTGGGTCAGCGACGCCTCGAGCCTGCCGACCAACACGGGCGTCAATCCGCAGGTCACGATCATGGCCAACGCGCTGCGCGTGGCCGAGGGCGCGGCCACATGAGCGACCCGGTGGCGGAGGCGCTGCTCGCGATGGATCGCCGCGGATTCCTTCGGCTCGCCGCCGCGACCGCTGTCGTCGCGAGCGTCGGATGTCGCGGCCGCGCGATCCCGGACGCCCTCGCGCCGCCCGCGGGCCTCGAGCTCCGCGTCCTCTCGATCCGCTCGTACGCCGCCTTCCAGGCGGCGGCCATGCGGCTCATCGGCCCGGTCGGCGCCGAGGCGACCCGCTCCCGGCGCGTCGATCCCGCGGCTGCCGCCGATGCCGCGGTGGCCCGGCTGCCGGAGCTGGGAGCGACCCTGCAGCAGGGCCTCTGGCTGCTCGAGTTCGGGGTCCACCCGCTCGTGGCCAAGTGGCTTCCGTTCACCGCCCTGGACCCCCCGGAGCAGGATGCCGTGCTCGAGAATCTCATGGGATCGCGCTGGGATGTGAAGCGGGACCTGTTCCAGGGTCTCAAGTCTCTCGCGATGCTCGGCTACTACGCCGATCCGGGGACCTGGGCGGCGCTGCGCGCCCCGGGACCCTTCGATCGCGAGGGGATCGCGCTCGCCATGCGCTACGAGCTCGAGCCGGAGACCGAGGCCCGCCGCGATCCGGCCGGCTGAGCGCTCCCTTCTCCTCGCGTCCGATTGGGCTCGCGGAAGCCGCCGCCATCGCCTAAACAACATGGCAGCCACGCCGGGCGGGCCGGGCGGCTCGCTCTCGTGCGCGCGCCCTGGCTCGATGCTCTGGCTCCCGTCCGGGCTCCCGGTGGACCGGAGAAGGCGCGCTGGCGTGGCGCGCCGCGCTCCATGGCGACCGCGGCGCGTGTCGCGAGGATTCGCGGCGCACGGACCGCCGTCGCAGCGCGCGGCCGTCCGCGCCGCGGCGGCGCTGGGCGCGCGCTTCGGATCGCGAAGGAGAACGATGCTCGAGAGGCGACGTTGACCGAGAGACGCCGTTCGCGCCGTTCCGCGTCGCGCGGAGGATCCCGCGCCGGAGGCGATGGTTCGAAGGCGCGATCGCGAGGCGGGCGCACGCGCACGCGCTCCGAGCGCGGCACGGGTGAGCTCGACGCTTCGCTCGAGAGCCTGCTCGCCCGCCTCCCTGTCGACGACGACGAGCCGCTCTCTCCGCTCGACCTGGAGACCGATCTCGACGAGCCGCTCGTGCCGGCTCGTCCGGCGCCCGCAGAGCCGGCCGACGCCACCGCGGCCGCGGCGCGCCGCATCGGGATCGAGCAGCTCTACCCGGAGCAGCGGCAGGTCGTCGCCGACGTGCTCGGGGGGCGCGACGTGCTGCTCGTGTTTCCCACCGGGTTCGGGAAGTCGGCCTGCTACCAGGTGCCGTCGATGATCCTCCCGCGCCCCGTGGTGGTGGTCTCGCCGCTGCTCGCGCTCCTCGAGGACCAGCACCGCAAGCTCCTGGCGCACGGCGTCCCGGTGGTCCGGCTCGACGGCTCCGTGCGCGGTCCCAAGCGGCGCGCGGCGCTCGGCGCGATCGCGAAGGGCGGCTCGCTGCTCGTGATGACGACGCCCGAGACGCTCGCCAACCCCGAGCTGCGCGGTGCGCTCGAGACCTCCGGCGTCGGGCTCGTCGCGGTCGACGAGGCGCACTGCATCTCCGAGTGGGGCTTCGACTTCCGGCCGGCCTACCAGCGGCTCGGCGCGCGCCTGCGCGAGCTCGGGTCGCCGCCGGTCCTGGCGCTCACGGCGACCGCGACGCCGCGCGTGCGCGAGGCCATCGTGCGCTCGCTCGGCATGCGCGCGCCGAGCGTCGTGGCGTCGTCGCCGCACCGCTCGAACCTCGCCTTCGAGGTGCTTCCGTGCGAGGGCGACGAGCGGCTGCGGGCGCTGCTGCGGCTCGCCAAGCGCCTCCACCGCCCCGGCATCGTGTACTGCGCGACGCGGCGAGAGGTCGACGTCATCTACACACTGCTGCGTCGATTCGGCATCGCCTCCCACCGCTATCACGGCGGCATGACCGCTGGCGAGCGGGAGGGCGAGCAGGAGCGCTTCATGCAGAGCGGCCGGCGCACCGTGATGGTGGCCACCAGCGCCTTCGGGCTCGGCATCGACAAGCGCGACATCCGCTACGTGATGCACTTCCAGGCTCCGGCCTCGCTCGAGCAGTACGTGCAGGAGGCCGGTCGCGGCGGGCGCGACGGAGCCAAGGCGAACTGCATCCTCCTCTACGAGGCGGCGGACCGATCGATCCACGAGGCCCTGCTGGCGCGCAGCCGCGTGCGGCCGGACCAGCTCTATCGCCTCGCCGCGGCGCTGGCGGCCTGGAAGGACGAGGAGCGCGAGCCGTCGCTGGAGGCGCTCGCGCTCTCTGCAGAGCTCGGGCCGCGCATCGCCTCGGCACTGCTCACCAAGCTCGAGGAGGCGGGCCTGGTCACCTTCGAGGACGCGCGGATCTGCATCCCCGGGCCGAAGGAGACGCTCGAGCGGGATGCGCGCGCGTTGGCCGGACAGTTCGAGACGCTGCGCACGCAGGACGCGCGCCGCCTCGACGTGATCGCCGAGTACGCCGGCTCGGACCGCTGCCGGGCGCTCTTCCTTCGCGACTACTTCGGCGAGAGCGAGGGCGAGCGCTGCGGTCTGTGCGACGTGTGTCGCGGCCGGCCCGCGCGGCCGGCCGCGTTCTTCGAGCCGCTGGTCCGGGTCGAGCAGCCGCGGCGCCGCGGCGGCCGGAGCGGCCGGCGGGGCCGGGGTCGGCGAGGCGGGATGCGGACCCGTCACGAGCGAGGTCCGTCCGACGGCGCGGCGCTGCGGGTCGCAGCGCCGGGCGACGCGCGCCCCGAGGTTGCGCTCGCGGCCGGATCTGCGGCGCCCGGCGGGAGCGCGGGCGAGGGTGGCGAGCACTCGCCGCGCGGGCGGCGTCGGCGACGCGGGCGGCGCGGCGGGCGACGCCGTGGCCGAGGCCGTCTGGGCAGGGATCCGGAGGCGCCCCGCGATCCCAGCTAGAGGAGCCGTCTCCTCCGAGGCAACCCGATCGCCTGGATCACCCCGCAAGCGATCGCGAAGCGATCGCGCGCAGCGAGCCGAAGGCGAGCGAAGTCGACAAGGACGTGCTGCAGCTCAGCAACCCAATCGGCTGCAGGCCGATCGCGCGCAGCGAGCCGAAGGCGAGCGAAGTCTTCAGCTTGGGTCGCGGAAGCGCGGGGCGCGCTTCTCGACGTTGGCGCGCACGGCCTCGATCTGATTGGGCCGGCCGATCAGCGAGCGCTGCAGCTCCTCCTCGAGGCGAAGCCCCTCGGCGAGGCCGACCACGCCGGAGGCGTCGAGGAGCCGCTTGGCAGCGCGCACGGCGTCGGGCGAGCGGCCCGCGATCTCGCGCGCCAGCTCGAGTGCGGCCTCGCGCGGGGTCTCGACCGCGCGCGTCGCCAGCCCGAGCGCGACGGCCTCGGTTCCCGAGACGACGCGCCCGGTGTAGGTGAGCTCCTTCGCGACGTCGAGGCGTGTCAGGCGGCGCAGCGTCTGCGTTCCGCTCATGTCGGGCACCAGGCCCCACTTGATCTCCATCACCGAGAGCCGGGCGTCGGGCGCGACCAGCCGGAGGTCCGCCGCCAGCGCGATCTGGAGCCCGCCGCCGTAGGCGACGCCGTGAACCGCCGCGATCACCGGGACGGGCAGCTCGGTCCAGACCCAGGCCGCGCGCTGCGCGAAGTTCACGATGCTGTCGGGCTCCTCGCGCGAGAGAAGTGAGGGAGCTGTCTGCTGACTTCGCTCGCTGCGCGCGTTCGCTCCGCGAACGCTGGCCGATGATCCAGGCGATCGCTCTGCCTCGGAGGCATCCATGGCGGCAAAGCTCGCGAAGTCGAGGCCGGCGCAGAAGGCGCGGCCCTCGCCCGAGAGCACGGCGGCGCGCAGGCCGCGGTCGCGCGCCAGCTCGACTCCCGTCTCGACCAGCGCCTGGAACATGGCGCCGTCGAGCGCGTTCAGCTTGTCGGGACGATTCAGCCGAACGTCGGCGACGCCGTCCACCACGCTCACGACGACCCGATCCGACATCACGGCCCTCCTTCGCGCAGCCCACGGGCACGCAAGTGGTCGACCTGGTTGAACGCTCGCAGCGCCCACACGAAGCCGCTGACCCCGACCGCGCGCGACTGCGCCACGCTGTAGGCCGCGAGCTCCATCTCGAACCGGCTCCACTCCCAGGGCACCTCGGTGACGTCGAGCAGGTGCGTCAGCGCGACCGCGTTGGTGCCGCCGTGTGCGACGATGGCGATGCGGTGCCGCTGCGGCGGAAGCCGCCACACGGTGAGGTCGTCCTCGCGGAGCGGCTCCACGCCGTGACGCGCCAGGACCTCCGCCATCGCGCGGTTCACGCGGCGGTGGAAGTCGCGGAACGACTCGCCCCCCGGCCAGCCGTCCCAGTGCTCGCGCAGCGGGCGCTGCGAGGCCCGCCGGAAGTAGGCGTCGACGTCGGTCTGCGACATCCCCGCCAGCGGCACCTGGATCTCGGCGAGGTCGTCGAGGGTGACGGGCGAGATCCCCGCGAGCTTCGCGATCGGCTCGGCGGTCTGCTGCGCCCGCGCCAGCGGGCTCGCATAGAGGGCGTCGATGCCGCGCCCTGCGAGGACCTCGGCCACCGCCTCGGCCTGCGCGCGCCCGAAGGGCGTGAGATCCGCATCCGCGACCGACGCGCCGCCGCCGGGCGCCCAGTCCGGCTCGCCGTGCCGCACCAGCACGATCTCGAGCGACGCGTCGTTGCGCACTCGCTCCTCGCGGCGCGCGACGACGCCCGGTTCGGGTCGGGAGGAGCGGGGCGCGGGGCTCATGGGGCGGCCGTATCATAGCGGCGCCGCGAGGAGGTCCCATGTCCGCTGTGCCCGCCGGATCCGACGGCGCGACCGCGCGCACCGAGCCCGTTCTCCTGGTCGAACGCGAGGACGGCATCGCCACCCTGACGCTGAATCGACCGCAGGCGATGAACGCGCTCTCGCTCGCGCTCCGGCGCGCGCTCGCAGAGACCTTCCTCGCAATCGCGCGCGACGCGGAGATCGGCGCCGTCATCCTGACCGGGCGCGGGCGCGCATTCTGCGCGGGGCTCGACCTGAAGGAGCTCGGTGGCGAGGCGGCGCCGGAGCGCAGCGACGGCGGCACGTCGCAGGGCACGCCCGCCGCGATGCTCGGCGAGGCCGACATGATCGCGGCGCTGCGCGCCTGTCCGGTGCCGGTCGTGGGCGCCGTCAACGGCTTCGCGATCACCGGCGGCTTCGAGCTCGCACTGGCGTGCGACCTCCTGATCGCGTCGAGCGAGGCGCGCTTCGCGGATACGCACGCGCGGGTCGGCATCGTGCCCGGGTGGGGGCTCTCGCAGGAGCTGCCGCGGCGGATCGGCATCGGGCGCGCCAAGGAGCTCTCGTTCACGGGCAACTTCCTCGACGCGGCCCAGGCGCTCGCCTGGGGGCTCGTGAACCGCGTGGTGCCGCCGGAGGCGCTGCTCCCGGCGGCGCGACAGCTCGCGCGCGACATGCTCTCGTGCGATCGCGAGACGCTGCGCCGGATCAAGCGCGTGTACGACGAGGGCTTCGCGACGACGCTGGAAGCCGGTCTCGCGCTCGAGCGCGCCGCCTCGCGCGAGCATGCGGCCGCCGTGCGGCCCGAGTCGGTCGCCGAGCGCCGGCGCGGAATCCAGTCGCGCGGGCGCGCGCAGGCCGGCAAGGCGTGAGGCGAAGGAGCCGAACGAAGGCCATGGGCTAGAATCCGGCCGCGCGCCGACGGAGGCATCGAGAATGAGCGAGACCCAGGAGTACGCGGGCGCTCTCGACCGGGGGCTCGAGGGCGTGGTCGCCTGCAGCACCGGCATCAGCGCGATCGCGGGCACCACGCTGCTCTATCGCGGCTACACCATCGAGGAGCTCGCCGCGAACGCCACCTTCGAAGAGGTGGTCTACCTGCTCTGGTTCGGGCGGCTGCCGAAGCGCGACGAGCTGGAGCGCTTCGTCGACGAGCTGCAGCAGGCGATGCCGCTCCCGCCGGCGGCCTTCGGCTGGTTCCACGGCCTGCCGACCGACGTCCACCCGATGGACTTCCTGCACACCGTGGTGGCCGGGCTCTCGCTGCACGATCCGGACGCGAACGTGATGAGCTGGGAGGCGAACCTGCGCAAGGCGGTGCGCCTGGTGGCCCGCCTCGCCACGATCGTGGCGGCCTACGATCGCGTCCGCAACGGCCAGTGGCCGCTGCAGCCGCTGCCCGGGCGCTCGCTCGCCTGGAACTTCCTCTACATGCTGCACGGCACCGAGCCCGAGCCGAAGCGCGTGCGCCAGTTCGACACCTGCCTGGTGCTTCACGCTGACCACGAGCTGAACGCGTCGGCGTTCTCGGCGCGGGTGACCTCGAGCACGCTGTCGGGCATGTACTCGAGCATCATGGCGGCGATCGGGACGCTGAAGGGCGAGCTGCACGGCGGCGCCAACGAGCAGGTGATGCGCATGCTGCTCGAGATCGGCTCGCCGAAGCAGCTCGAGGCCTACCTCGACGACGCGCTCGACGCCAAGCGCAAGGTGATGGGCTTCGGCCATCGCGTCTACAAGGAGGGCGACCCTCGCGCGGCGATCCTGAAGCGGATGAGCCGGGAGATCAGCTACGAGACCGGGCAGCCCGAGCTCTACGAGATGAGCGCGGCGATCGAGGAGATCATGCACGACCGCAAGGGGCTGATCCCGAACGTCGACTTCTACTCGGCCACCGTCTACTACAGCATGGGGATCCCGATCGATCTCTTCACGCCCGTGTTCGCGGCGAGCCGGGTGGCGGGCTGGTGCGCGCACGTGCTCGAGCAGTACTCGAACAACCGGATCTACCGGCCGCGCGGCCGCTACGTGGGGCCGACGGGGCTCCACTACATCCCGATCGACGACCGCTGAGCCGAAGCGCCTAGCCGGGCTCAGCTCCGAGGCTCTGCGGGCCGCGGATCAGCCGGCCGGGCAGGGCGCCCGTCGGCTCGCCGTCCTCGTAGATCACCTCGCCGTGCGCGATGGTGGCGCGATAGCCGCTCGCGCGCTGGACCAGGCGTCGGCCGTTCGCGGGCAGGTCGAACACCATCTCCGGCGGCGTCAGCCGCAGGCCCTCGAAGTCGATCAGGTTGACGTCGGCCCTGTAGCCCGGCGCCAGCACGCCGCGATCGTCCAGCCCGAACAGGCGCGCGGTGTTCCGCGTCTGCATCCGGACCGCCCACTCGAGCGGCAGGCGCTCGCCGCGCTGTCGATCGCGCACCCAGTGGGTGAGCATGAAGGTCGGCATGCTGGCGTCGCAGATGATGCCGCAGTGCGCACCGCCGTCGGAGAGCCCGAGCACCGCCTGCGGATGCAGCAGCATCTCGCGGATCGGCTCGAAGTCGCCGTCCGAGTAGTTGAGCAGGGGGAAGTAGAGGAGCTCCCGGCCCTCGCGCTCGAGCAGAAGGTCGTAGGCCACCTCGAGCGGGGCGCGGCCCTCGCGCTGCGCGCGCGCGCGGATGCTCTGCTCCGGCGCCGGCTCGTAGTCCGGCGGGTCGCCGAGCGGGAAGAGCTTGTGGAAGCTCTGCGCGATGTAGCCGCCGATGGGAGCCAGGTGCTCCGGCGTCTCCGCCAGCAGGCGGCGGCGCAGCGCCGGGTCGCGCATCCGGCGCACGCGCTCGTCGAGCGGCAGGGCAGCGAGCTCGTTGCGGTAGGTCGGGTGGTCCGAGAGCGGATGAAAGGTGCTCGACAGCCCGAGCAGGAGGCCGGTCGGCCGCGCCGCGACCTGCGGAACCACGCGCGCGCCGCGCTCCGCCGCCTGCTCGGCCCCGCGCAGGAGCCGGCGCCACTGCCCGGGGTCGAAGTCGTTCTGTAGACACGCAAAGGTGACGGGGCAGCCGCTCTCGTTCGAGACCTTCTCCATCCAGGCGAGCTCGTTGCCCTCGGGCGCGAGGTCGCTCGCCAGCTCGAACACCGCCCGCGCGCCGAGCGCGCGCCCGATCCCGAGCAGCTCCTCCTCGCCGGCGAAGGTCCCGGGCACCGGCTCTCCGTCGATGGCGCGGTGCAGCAGGGTGCGTGAGGTCGAGAACCCGAGCGCGCCTGCCGCGATCGCCTCGCGCACGATGCGCGCCATCGCATCGATGTCGTCCGGGCTCGCCTTCTCGTTCCGCGCGCCCCGCTCCCCCATCACGTACGCGCGCACGGCGCCGTGGGGGACCTGCGCGGCGACGTCGATGGCGCGCCGCATGCGCTCGACTGCGTCGAGATACTCCGGAAACGACTCCCATTCCCAGCGGATGCCTTCGGCGAGCGCCGTCCCGGGGATGTCCTCGACGCCTTCCATCAGCCCGATCAGCCACTGGTGCCGGTCGGGAAGGGCGGGCGCGAATCCGACGCCGCAGTTGCCCATCACGACGGTGGTGACGCCGTGCCAGGTGGAGGGCGTCAGGTAGGGATCCCAGGTCACCTGGCCGTCGTAGTGGGTGTGGATGTCGACCCAGCCGGGGGCGACCAGCAGCCCCGCCGCGTCGATCTCGCGGCGCGCCGCGCCCGCGCGGCCGCCCGCCGCGGTGATGCGATCGCCGTCGATCGCCAGATCGCCGGTGCGCCCGGGCGCCCCCGTCCCGTCCACCAAGGTGCCGCCGCGGATCACCAGATCGTGCATCGCCGGGCCTCCTGACTCGCGAGTCGACGCCCACGCTACCACAGCCCCGGGCGAGGGGTCTTGTCATCGTTTGTAATACGACGTACGATGCGCCGTCCTCCC
>Ga0335071_10002186_pt1 | contig 21025 bp, 17 predicted proteins | sample Lox_Sample_15_FD_206724 | JGI IMG/M metagenome (GOLD analysis project Ga0335071, IMG submission 206724) | Soil microbial communities from Loxahatchee National Wildlife Refuge, Florida, United States - Lox_Sample_1.5 | ecosystem: Environmental > Terrestrial > Soil > Wetlands | place: USA...
GTGCTGGTAACTCGAACCTATTCCCTGCCCGTAGATTTTACTCGGTGTACTTAGTAACCTTTCGAAGACTAAGCGGCCAACCACCTGGCCATCCTCTAACAAAAACGGTACCTCGTGGGAGCGAACCTCCAGCACGGCGTGGGTGCCTTTGATGTCGTCGGCACCGTAGCCGAAGCCGGGATCGAAAAAGCCGGCGTAGTGGATGCGGAATTCGCCGACGGAGGGATCGTAGGGCACCATCTCCGCGGCAAAGGCGTGCGGGATGCGCACGCGCTCTTTCGAAGCGAGGATATAGAAGTCATCGGGATCGAGAACCAGGGTGCGGGAGTGTGTGCGATAGAGAGGCTCCCAGTAATCGAGCGGCTCGTAATGATTGATGCGATTGAGGTCGATGAGCGCGGTGTTGCGGCGCGCTTTGTAACCGATCACGTCGGAGGTTTCGTCGCCGCTCAGATCGACCGAGAGCCAGAGACTCTTGTTGGAGATGAGGGCGTCGGCGGGGGATTCGTTTTCGCTGTAGACGAGCGTTTCCTGCTCGTGCAGGCGCTCCAATTCGCTATCGGAAGGCGGCGGATTGCCGCGGCGCAGGCGCAATTGGTTCAGACGCGCGCCCTGTTCGAGGACGATGCTGAAGGTGCGCGGGACGATCTCGGTGTAGAGCGCGCCCTTGTATCCGGCGGGCACGCGCTCGAATTCGCTGCCGTAGTCGGTAATCAGGCGCGTGAAAACGTCCAGGCGTCCGGTGGTGCTCTTAGGGTTCGCTTTGCCGGAGATGTCGGCAGGAAGGTTGAGCGATTCCATGAGCGGCACCATATAGGCGCAGCCGCGCTCGAGGACGGCGGGACGCGACAAGTCGATCTTGTAGAGATGATTTTCGTGCAGTTTGTCTATGACGCGCGCGTTGCGGCTGGAAAGGAAACTGGCGCGGATGCGATACGCGACCGGGCCGATGCGCAGATCGAGGCTGGAGGGCTGGATCTGCTCGGGCGTCACCGGCGGATTCGAGATGACGTGGCCCGCTGCGATCAGTTCCTCGATGGATTGCGAGGGTAGGATGCCGGTGGTGTGGGCATGCAGGCTTTCGCGGAGCTCGGTGAACAGCAAGGGAGTACTGGGGACCATTTCTCGTTCGATGGTACATCAGAGTGCGTTTGCGGCGCGCGCGAATCGGTCTCGGTTCCCATCAATCACAGCACAGCGTGCCGGCCAACTCGCTTCGGCCTACATTCACTGTCGCCCATTTTCAGGATTGGCGGGTGAGCCACCGAAGGCCTCCAAACATCCGAGGGGCGTGACACTACGCGTTACCTGCTGTCGACGCCGCTCCGGGCATGTCATGACCTTCACCCCACAGACCTTTCGATATCGGCAGGAACACCGCGTGGCGTAGAGCATACCCGAAGTGGACCAAGATTAGATGCACCACATAGGCCGAACCGTACTCCTCCAGTCGACAACTCGAGGCGAATCTGAAACTGGTGACCCAAGCCGGGAGGCACATGACGATCGCCGAGGCCCAAAGCGCTTCCTGAGATGCCACTCCGCAACAGACGGCAATTCCGATCCACCGCAACCACGTCAATTCATGGCCGGTGCAGCCGTGATTTCTCATGCCGTTTAACCAGTTGGCCACATTAAGCAGCCCAAAAACCAACACAGGGAACATTGGGCCGCGCGAGAACTGGCGAATCCGCTGCACATGAGTATGACGCGAGCGCCGCTCAAAACGATGAACCAGAACAGAGGGAGAGGTGCGCCCCACGGGAATGCGATGGTACATCAGACGGGTTTCGGGCGTACGAGGTCACGCGATGCCTCGACCCTACGGAGCCAGCTTGAGCGTGCCCACTAACTCCCTCACATGCCCGATCTTTTGCTCTTTGAGGAATGCGCCGAGCTCGCGGGCGATGCGCAAGGGCGCCGCGGGATCCCAGAATGTCGCGGTGCCGACTTCGACGGCGGTGGCCCCGGCGATCAGGAACTCGGCGGAATCCTCACCCGTGGCGATGCCGCCCATGCCGACGACGGGGATCTTGACGGCGCGCGCGGCCTGATGAACCAGGCGCAGCGCGATGGGTTTGATGGCGGGTCCCGAGAGGCCGCCGAAACCGGCGCCGATGCGTGGGCGGCGCGTGCGGGCGTCCACGGCGAGAGCGATAAACGTATTGACGAGCGAGATGGCGTCGGCCCCGGCGGCTTCGGCGGCCTTGGCGAGCGGCTCGATGGCCGCCACGTTGGGCGAGAGCTTCACGATCAGCGGACGGCGAGCGATGGGGCGGACCGCGGCCACGACTTCGGAGAGCAGAGCGGGATCGCTGGAAAAGTAGATCCCGCCGTGGCGCGTGTTGGGGCAGGAAACGTTGAGCTCATAACCGGCGATGCCGGGCGCATCATCGAGAACGCGGATTACTTCGGCGTAATCGTCGGTGGCGTAGCCGAAAATATTGGCGAAAACGGCGGTTTGGAATTTCGCGAGGAGCGGCAGCTTGTCCTTAACAAACGCGCGGACGCCGACGTTCTGCAAGCCGACGGAATTGATCATGCCGGCGCGTGTTTCGAACAGGCGCGGCTCAGCGTTGCCTTCGATGGGATCGCGCGAGAGGCCTTTGACGACCAGACCGCCGAGAGCGTTCAGATCGACGAGCTTCTCGAATTCGATGCCGTAGCCAAAGGTTCCGGAGGCCGCGATGACCGGATTTTTAAGGGAAATTCCGCAGAGCGTGGTAGTGAGAGGCGAGCCCGCGCTCATGCCTCGCCCGCCGAAATCAGCGCTTCACCCAAGACGCGACCCGTCGCCGAAGAAGGCCAGGCAGTGCCGGCGGCACGCGCCAGGGTCGGGGCGAGGTCGACGGATTCGATGGTGGTTTCGAATTCCTGAGTTTCGAACGGCGAGCCGTAGAGGAGCAGGGGTACGCGGGTATCGTAGTTATAAAGCGAGCCGTAGGAGATTCCGCGGCCCTGGCCGTAGTCTTCCACGTGCTCTGGACCGTAGGCGAGCATCAGGTCTCCGGATCGCACGGCATGGAAGCTGTTGCGGAAACGGCGGAGCCAGTCGCCAGAGTGCGAGCAATCGCCATCGGCGGTATAAAAGCCGGTTACGCCAGGAACGGTGAGCGCAGCCTCACCCGCGACGGCGCGCGCCTCGCGAGGATCGATGTAATTCTTCTGCAATTCGCCCAGGCGGAGATAAACGAAAGGATAAAGATAACGTTCGACGTACAGAGTTCGACGGTCGCGGAGGTCGTAGCGGCCGGAAAGCGCCTGTTCGATGGTGCGGGCGACGGTCTCGCCCGGGATGGCGAGGGCGGTGCGATGGCCGTCGGGATCGCGGGTGGCGCCGTGGGCGCCGGTAAAGGCCAGACTGTAGTTCTTCGGTCCTAAGTTCCTGTCTAGAAAGGCTAATAGGGATTGGATCTCCAAATCCAGGTGAAGCACCAAATCGCGCATCAGGGGAGAATCGGCGCCAACTTCGTAGCCCAACAAGGCGGAAGATCCCAGAGCCACGGCGAGGAAATCTACGCCGGGGCCCTGACCTATTTTCTGCTGGAGGATGATCTGCTGGACCAGGTCCATTTGGGCTTTCTGCGCATACCAGGAGGACCAATAAAGTGACAGGAAGTCGTCGGGATGGGCCTCGTTGTAGGTAAGGGTCCGCAAGGCAGGGGTGCCCTCCTTGGCGCCTGTGGCAAACCAGCCCGCATTCCTGAGCTTGTCGGCGGAGTTGGCTTGATTGAAGGCGGTCAACCAGTCGGCATTTTCGGCTTTGCCGCGTGCCATGAATTGCCCGGTGGCGTCGCGATGGAACAAATCCGCCTCCGTTTGACCGGCGAGGAGGGCGGCGTCGCGCGAATCAAGGGCTACGGCGAAAATCCGGTTACTGGAATCGGCGCGGGCGACTTGCTCGGCCAGAGTGGTGGCCTGGAGGGCTTCGGGAGCGGCAGGGACGGGCTTGCGAGAAGGGCGGTCGTACCAGGAGTCGGCCACAATGCCGTGCAGTTGCGGGTAAGCGCCCGTCGAGACTGTCGCTAAACTACCAGAAGTAAAGGTAGTTGCGGCCATCTGGCATTCCGGGAAGTACGCACCGTCCTCCATAAGACGGCGGAAGCCCCCGGGGGAGGGCGATAAGAAATTGCCGAATAAATCCAGATAATCTGATCGAAATTGTTCGGCGACCAACAGTACTACTAATCTGGGGCGCGCGCGTGAGGCACGTGAGGCCTTCGGAAGGCCCGCCAGACAGGCGGCAGAAGCTGCGAGAGAGACAAAGCGTCTGCGCGATACTAACATTTGACAAGAGTGTATCAGAGAGTATACCTATGCTACACTCGAACTGTTTTTACACGAAGGCTCCGTGGCGCTTATTTTTGAGCTAAGGTCTAAACCTTTTTGAATTAGATCCGATGAGTTAGGTAGCGACCACGAGGAGGACAACGACGGTGGGTCACGACAACAGCGTGCTAGGGCTAGCTTCGATCCGTCGCAACCGAGGGTTAACTCTCGAGCAGATCTCTCAGAACACCAAAATCAGTGTGCGAGCGCTGCAGGCGATCGAAGAAGGCGAATTCAAAAAACTTCCCGGCGGAATTTATAACACCAGCTATATTCGGCAATACGCTCGAGCCATTGAATTTGATGAATCGGAATTACTCGCGTATTATCACTCCAGAATAGAACTTATTCCGGATAATTTTCCGATAGATCCGGAAAAGAGATTGAATTTAAGAGATTTTCGTTTCCTGATGCAGCACTAAGCAGGCCTCGGGTTCGCGCCCCCCCCCACTCCTGCCCTTCTACAACATCTCCCGCGGGCTCAACGCGGGCCAACTGGAATTCTCCTCCAGAGTCACGTTCAGAACAACTTCTTTCTGATGGCGTACCACGGTAACGGGGAAACTCTTCTTCGATCGCGCCGTCTGGAGAATCGTCGAAACTTCTTTAGGGCTGACTACAGACTGCCCATCCACCTTAATAATCACGTCGCCCGCTTTAAACCCAGCTTTCTGTGCCGTGGAGTTTGAATTGACCGACCGCACCAGCACGCCCTCTTTCACACCGAAGAACTCGGCAAGCTGCGGATTGAGCGCTTCGCTTTCGATTCCAAGCATCGGACTGCGCCAGCTCATCAGGGTGCGCGGCATGTCGGGCATTGCGGGAACCGGCGGCATCGCGGGCATTTCAGGCATGGAGAGCGGTTGGGGATCGAGCGAGAACGCTAAAACGTTAGGCTGACGTTGGCCGATAGTGGCGGTGAGAGTCTGGTTCGCATTGTTCCTCCAAATGGCCAGTTTGGCGGCGCGACCCGGCGGCGTTTCGCGCACCAGCCGGATGAACTGTTCCCCGCCTTCGACGCGCTCGCCGTTATATTCGAGAACCACATCGCCCGGCTTCAAGCCGGCTTTGGCAGCAGGACTGTCGGCATCCACGCAGGTCACTTCCACGCCGCGCTCATCTTTCAAGTGCAGCTCCTTGGCACGATCGGACGTGATTTCCACCACGGCGACCCCCAGGTAACTCGAGCCGCGCGTCATCACGATGTGATTACCGGCCGTGTGTGCCTTGGGAGTTTCGCCCGGCGGCGCAGCAAACATCGTCTGCGCCGCAAAGCCCGCCACACAAATCCCTGAGATCAAAATCTTGCTTGCCATAACCAGTCCCTCTTCGCACAGGCAGGTGCGCCCGGGCGTTTCCATTCGACGTTACTTCTGCTCCCGGCGGATGTAGATCATACCTCCGGTTCCTGCAATGCGCACCAGTGGACCACCACCGTTCAGCACGCCCTCCGCGATAGTCGCGAAACCAATCGCCTTCACTGGAACATCCGGAAAGTCCGAGACAATGCGCTGCGGCCCGCCGTAGCTGGCGTTTTGAGCGCGTATCGTAATCTTCAAATTGGACGGAATCCACACGGTAATGTCACCGGAGCTGGTACTGAGAAAGGAATCCGCCACCGGCTGGTTTTCAAACCGCGCGATGATACTTCCTACGGCGGTGGAAGCGTTGAGGCTGCCGCCCGCGCTGGTGAGCCGGATCCCGCCGCCCGCGCTCTCGCATTTTGCGCCCATGGCGGACCAGACTTGAATCGGCCCACCGGCCGCGTTATTCGCCGTCACCATGCCTTTCGCGTAACCGACATCGATTACGCCTCCGGCAGTGTCAGCGATCACCAGGCTGCCTGCCTGCGCAATGTGAATGCCACCACCGTTGGTCGAGCAGCGCGCGGCCCCGTCGACCCGCTGTATAAAGACGTCGCCTGCTCCCGTTTCGAGGAACGCTTCTCCATGAATATTGTCGGCGCGAATGACTCCCGCACCGGAAACACAGCGGCAGTTGCCGCCAATCTTGCCGAGCATGATGTCGCCGCTGGCGGTTTTGGCAACCACGTCGCTGCCGACCTGGTCGAGAAAGAGCCGGCCACCGCCGGATTCGACCTTCACCACGCCGGCAAACTGTGTAGCATCCACGGCGCCAGCCCGCGTTTCGATCACCAGCTCGCCAAGGTTCTGCGGCGCAGTGAGCTTGAGATCGGCCATTTCCGGTCCACCCTGCACCGCCAGGTAGCTCCACGCGCCTTGATGAGAAAGCTTGACGCGGTACGCGCTCAGCAGCCGCAGGGCCTCTGCTTCACTCCGCGCCTTCACGCGCTTCACGATCTCATAGGAAAGATCGCTCGACGCGCCCCCGCGGATGCTCACGGCGCCCATGGTGCGGATGCGGATATTTCCGCGCGCCGGGACCGGTTCTGTGCCTTTCGCCGTTTCCACCCAAAACGCCCCGTCGCGCCGTAGATTGGGCTCGCCTGCATAGGCGGCCGTGGCCAATGCAGTAACCAATGCGAGTTGAACAACCCGGTTCATCTTTCCGAAATATCCCGCCCTAAAATGTTCCCACCGTTGCGTTCATGGCACGCAACGCGTTCTGGCAACGCATGCGGACATAACCGTTGTCTTCTTTTCCGATGAGGGTTTGCAGCACGCCAATCGTATCCGGGTCCTGGCGGGCGATGAGCAGATCGATTACCTGGATGCGGACTCCGGCATTCTGATCCTTGAGCAGCACCTGCGCCAGCGTACGCCGCACTTCCGCGTCGGCTGAAAAACTCTTCAGGCCTTCGAGCGCTTTCAGCCGCACGCCAGGATTCGGATCGTGCAGCACCGCTTCCAGAAGCACTCCGCGTGTTTCGGCTGACGTCGCCTGATCCTTCAGCAAGCCGACCGACTCCACACGCACGCCGGGATTATCCTGCTCCCGCGCGGCGGCTAACAACAGCCTGCGAATGTTCTGATCGTCGAGACGCCCCGAGACCACACGGCGGCGGGTTTCATCGAGCGAGATCTGCACGCGGCCAGTATTGTCGGGCTGCACCGAGCGGATGCTCGAAACGATGGAGCCTTCCGAGATCGGTTCTCCGTTTAGACGAAAAGCGGGAACGACTCGCGCCGCGAAGAAGCCGAGCGCCAGCATCGCCAGCGCACCCGCTGGTTGCACAAACCGAATCCCCGGATGCCACAACGAACGAAACGCCTCGCGGAACAATCCCCAGGGATCCGACGCCCTGTGCCGCACGGCCGGCGCTTCTTCCCGATAGATGGCGCGCGCCAGGTCATGGCGGCACTCGGCGAGCAGCGCGGAATCAGGCGCAATGACGTGACTGTCGAGCGCGCGGGCGAGCGCTCTCTGGCGCTCCATCTCGGCCTGGCACGGGGCACACGACTGGAGATGGTCCTCGACTCCCTCCTCCACCTCGGCGGCCAACTCGCCGTAATAATAGAGCGGAAGCGCTTTCGTTACCGCATCACAGTTCATATCAAATCTCCTAACACCGCCCGCATTTTCTGCGTGGCGCGGAACAGGCAGTTTTTCGCCGCCTCTTCGCTTGTTCCCAACATGTCGCCGATGGCTCGCAGGCGCAAACCCTGATAGTGCCGCAACTCGAAAACCATGCGCTCGCGAGGCGTCAGGTCGCCGAGCGCTGCGCGGATGCGGCTGGATAACTGGCTGTTCCATAAGCGACGCTCGGGATCGGCGTGCGCGCCTTCCTGCTCGAAGGTGTCCATGCGATCCACGGGTCCATCGGCCGTGTCCACGATGGCGGCTTCTTCGCGGCGCACCTTGCGTTTACGCAGATGGTCCAGACAGATATTCGTCACGATCCTATAAAGCCAGGTATGAAAGCTGCAATCAAACCGGAAGGTATGGATATTCCGGTAGACCCGCAGAAAGGCTTCCTGATAAACGTCCCGCGCGTCTTCCGGAGACCGCAGCAGGTTCATAGCCAGCCGCAGCACACTTTGATCGTAAGCACGGACCAGCCGCTCGAAAGCGTCCGGATCGCCGCGCTGCACCGCCTGTATGACGGCGGTTTCATCCAGCTTCGCAGCAGCCCGCGCGCTGACCGCGCCGACCGCATCCGGGAGCATAACCTCCGATTCTATCGCGATCCTCTTCTACCCACTGAAGATAGACGCAGCATGGCCCGATTGGTCACGCGGACCCGAAAAATTGCCAGGGGGGAGTCACAACCCTAGGGACGAGAGGTAATGCGAAGAAAATGTTCGGGTTTGGAGCTCGCTTACGGCACCGGATATCCGAAATGCCGCGCGCGGATCTCGATCAGTACGAACGCGAGATCCCGGCCGTCAGGGCTCGACCATTTCTCATTGCCCGTGAAGGCAATGTGCACCGGGAATGTGTCGTGCACCGACTGCGGCGGGGTCACGGTCAGCTCGAACATGCCCGTGCCGGTTTCGATTTCGACAGGCGGCGCCTCACCCACCGACACCCGGATTCGCCCGTGCGGCAAATTATCGGGACGCCAGCCGCGCAGAATGATCTCGGAAACGGGCAATAGCGCCCGCACCTCGAGTTGCACCTGCGGAGCCACCCAGCCATCGGCGTAAAGGCCGCTGGCCGTGCCCTCCTGCAACATGTAACCGGTGAGCGGCGCGCGAATGCGGCCCCTGAGTTCCTCGATGTTGCCGGCTCGCTCAGCGAGTTCGCGGTTCTTTTCAAGCTCCAGCTTCTGGTAGGCTTCAATCCACCCGTCGCGGCGCGTCAACAGGCGCCGGAGCGCGTCCACATCGGCATCGGTAAGCGTGTGGCCGGCAGCGATGTTTTTGGGCAGGGGCCGCTGCACGTAAAACGTTCCGTGCATGGGCGCGATTTCATCCGCCGGCCGGTCTTTCGTATAGAGATAGATGGAAATCGATTTCCGCGAGAGATGCCGCTTATCCTCGGGCAGATCGATTTTCGGAAAACCGTGCCAGGAATACTCATTGGTTTCGAACATCACACAGCGGTTAAATAGCGGATCGTAGGCGCGGATGCGGTTCGTATATGGATCCCGGGGATTGGAATGAATCTCGAGCGCGCCGCCCCATTCGCTGCGCCACTCCTTATTCATGTACACGATCAGGTTCAGGCGGCGGTGCAGTTGGCGGCCTTCGTCGTAATTGAAATCCACGTGCGCGTCCAGTTCCTGGCCGTGCTGGTTGTCATGCGTCCCGCCGCCGTACATTTTCGGATCGAGAATGAGATCCGGAATACCTGAGAGGCGGCTCACGAAATCCAGAAATGGCCGCTCGCCGATCACGGCGTACAGTTCCTCATAAACCGGACTGATGGTCCGGATATTCATTTGAACCGCCTTGCCGCCAACCTTGCCCATTTCATTTTTCGCGAGGTGCGTATCGAAGCTCGGGAAATCGGTCAGCAGCCTTTCCGCGAAGGCCCGCTCGAAGAAATTCTCGATCATCACGTGCTTGAACGGATCGGCGTGAAGGAACAGGTCGCGGTAGTGATCGACATCGCGGATGGCGGCTTCCGAGATTTGCGGAATCGGCGCGAGCGCACGAGCAGTTACGTCCACGGGCGGCATAGGATCATTCTCAGATTAGCGAATCTGCGGCAGAGAAACAGATCCCGGCGCAACGAACCGGCCTCGAAACGAATCTAAGGATGCAAATGCCGACCAGCGTTGGGATTTCACGCCGAAGCCTGCTGCTGGCTGCGGCATGGCCGATGTGGCCGCAGGACGCGAGGTTCTCGGCAGATGTGGACGTCGTCACGCTTTTCGCCACCGTCCGCGATGCGGATGGCCTCATCGTCAAGAACCTCAACCAGGACGATTTCGTGCTGCGCGAGGATGGGCTGCCGCAGACCATCCGTTACTTTTCGCGCGAGTCCGATCTGCCCCTGACCATCGGCCTTCTGGTGGATACCAGCCAAAGCCAGGACCATGTGCTCGAGCCGGAGCGGAAGGCCAGTTACACGTTTCTCGATCGAGTTTTGCGCGAGGGTAGCGACACGGCATTCGTCGCACACTTTGACACGCACGTCGAAGTGCTTCAAGGTTTCACGTCGTCGCGCAAAGATCTGGAACAAGCCCTGGGGCAACTGGCGGTACCCAGAGCGCTATCCACGCTGCTTTACGATGCGATCAAAAACTGTTCCGAGAACTTGATGCGCAAGAAACAGGGGCGCAAGGCGTTTATTCTGCTTTCCGACGGCGTGGATTACCGAAGCAAGACCAATCTTGAGACGGCGATCGAGTATGCCCAGCGCGCCGACACCATCATCTACTCCATTCTCTTCGCGGAATCGCTGAAGCCCTACCGGCCGCTCCGCTCCACCATTCTTGCGAAGTCGCGCGATCGCGGCCGCAGAGTGATGCACCGGCTGGCGGCGGAAACCGGCGGCGCGTATTTCGAGGTGACGCCGAATCAGCCCATCGAAACGATCTACGCGCAAATCGAAGACGCGCTGCGCAATCAGTACAGCCTCGGCTACACGCCTGAGCGATTGCCGGAGAGGCACAAGTATCACGCCATCAAGTTGACTACCAAACAGTCAGGGTTAACCGTGCAGACGCGGGATGGCTACTATTCGAAGTGAAACGGCACTAATGACCGATTGACTCAAGTAAGCCGGGGCAGTCGAACGCAGAGTATTTTTGGTGTCTGTGAGTGCGTTCTCAAATTGGAGACTGCCGAACGGAACGACTTATCACTCAGTCTTCCCACGGGCGGGCACGCCATTTCGAGTCACGGATTTGATCCGTCCGTGCAATTACCCTGGTCGCGTGCGCTATCCAAGAATCGGGGCACGGCCGGGATGCTGTCACATCGGAACGGCTCAAGCTGACGCCAATCCAGCAATCGACTTCATGCCGGTGGGGCTCGCCGGCCGCCGTCGATCAATTCATCGGGATCGGAGAATCGTTTCGGGTGCAGGCATTTGCGCGCGGACGGATAGTAAACAGCCGGGGCGCCCAGCAGCCCCCCCTGGCTGCGTGAGACTCTGACCGAGCGGCGAAACGTCGGCCCACCCCCGCGTCATTGCCCGCGTTATCAGGCTTGGGCTTTTCCCAGAAAATAGGTGTCCCAGAAAAAAATGGGGATAAAGTCGAGGATGGCTGTACGAGGCGCGAGAGCAAGTATCCATTGTTTCAATTGGTAACTGTGTGGCCCACCACGTGCTTCAGGGTCGTCGCGCCGAGTTAAGACTTGTGTCCGGCGGACGCGTAAGGAGGGAAACTACCGTGTCCAAAAAATCGTGGGGGATACTATCTCCCGTATTGATCGTGGGCCTTGCCCTGGCAACGTCCACAGCGATCGCCTCGCCTATTGTGTTTTCGGGCACCGATCCTGGTGCCAATGACACCGACCCGCGACCGAATTCTAACGCCACAGCCGCCAGCTTCGATGCGGCGGCGAGCGGTCTTGGGACGCTGAATATCATCACCTTCGAGTCTTCACCTGTTGGGGCGTTTACCAACTTGGAGGTTGCACCCGGGGTATTTCTGAGTGGAACGGCCTACACCGGGGTCAACGAACAGTTGATTCTGAATGCACCGTATGGTGACCCGGACTCACTCTTTGGGTACAACACCACCAGCGGCGGCGCCAATTTTGCGTTCATCAATGGTGGCTTTCTGACCTTCACCTTCAGCACGCCCACATCGGCCTTCGGTGCGTACATTACCGGCCTCCAACTGAACGGCGAAACGATCGATTTTAATGACGGGACCGCCCAGTCGATTACAATTCCCAACGTGGGCAGTGGAGCGGAATTCGTCGGCTTCACCGACGCCGGCGCTTCTATCTCGTCTGTCACGATTAACACGACGTCTACCGACTATCCCTCCGGTGACTATGTCGGAGTTGACGACGTTCGATACGTTTCGGGCGCGTCCAGTTCTACTGTTCCCGAGCCTGGATCACTGATTTTGATGGCATCCGGACTTGCTGCCCTAGCGCTGCTGCGCCGTCGTGTGGGTGTGTAGAAGAGCCTGATCGGTACGATTAGTTAATAGTCGAAACTCACCGCCAACTCTGGTGGATTGAGCGATTTTTAAGTCTCGCCGCTTCGCGGGCCCCTGGCGGACCCCTGAGGCGGCGAGACTTTTGTTTCAATTTCTGGCTGGTTCCTGACTCCGTGTGTGGTCTGTTGTGGGTGTGCCGTAGAAAGCGTTCTCGCTCAGTGTGCCGCCCATGAAACAATGGTCCACATGCCAGCCCATAATCCCTCCCCTGCCCCCACGCCTCTAGCCCGTGCCGCGCAAATGCGGCATCTCGTCGAGCAACTTCACAAACTCGAAGACCGGCTGCGCGCGGGCGGAGGGAAATCGAAAATCGAGCGGCAGCACAAGGCCGGCAAGCTCACGGCGCGCGAGCGCATCACCCGGCTCCTCGACCCCGGCGCACGCTTTCTCGAAATCGGGCTCCTCATCGCTTACGACCAATACGAAGGACAAGCGCCGGCAGCCGGCGTGGTCACCGGCATCGGCAAAATTGAAGGGCGGCCCGCCGTCGTCGTCGCCAATGACGCGACCGTCAAAGCCGGCTCCTGGTGGCCCGAAACCATCACCAAAATCCTGCGCGCGCAGGAAGTCGCCATGCGCAATCGCACGCCCATCGTCTATTTAGTCGATTCCGCCGGCGTCAACCTTCCTTATCAGGACGGCATCTTTCCCGGCCAGTACGGCGCGGGCCGCATCTTTCTGTATAATTCACTTATGCGGCGCAAGCTCCGGGTGCCGCAGTTTGCCGCCGTCATGGGACCTTGCATCGCCGGCGGCGCCTATCTTCCCGCGCTCAGCGACATTTTGATCATGGTCGAGAAGACGAGCTTCATGGGCTTGGGTGGCCCCAACCTCGTCAAGGGCGCGACCGGCCAGGTCATTGATTCGGAATCGCTGGGCGGCGCGAAGTTGCACACTGAATCGAGCGGCGTCGCACACTTCATGGCCAAGGATGATGCCCAATGCCTCGAAATGCTACGCGAGCATTTTCGCCGTCTACCCGAACCCCTCTCGCCGGCGAAGGGCACGGCACCCGCACGTTCTCCCGAGCAACTCTACGAAGCGCTGCCCGCCGATCATCGCCTGCCTTACGAAATCGAAGAGGTGATCTTCCGCATTTTCGACGCCGAGGACTATCTGGAATTCCAGCCCGCGCACGCGCCCGAAATGCTCTGCGCCAATGCCAAACTCAACGGGCGGCCCGTCGCTTTGATTGCGAACCGCCGCGGTTTTCTGAAATCCGAGGCCGGCCCGCGCATCGGTGGCATCGTTTATACCACATCGGCGCGCAAAGTTGCCTATTTCGTCGAAACGGCCGAGCGCCTGGGCCTGCCTATCATCTACTTGCAGGATGTATCGGGCTTCATGGTTGGCTCCGATGCCGAAAAAGAAGGCATCATTCGCGCCGGAGCCGAGATGGTCGAGACCATGGCGACGACCACGGTTCCGAAGATCATTCTGACCATTAACCACGCAAGCGGCGCGGGCTACTACGCCATGGCCGGCCAGGGCTTCGATCCCAACTTCACGTTTAGCTGGCCCACCGCGCGCATCGGCGTCATGGAAGGCGATTCGGCCGTGCAGGCGCTATTCTCTGTCGAGCTCGAAAAGCTGAAGTCCACTGGTGCGTCCCTGCCCGACGATCTGCAACAATCCATCGAAAAAACCCGCGCCGATTATGAACGCTGGCTGGATGCGCGATACGCCGCCGCCAGAGGCCACGTTGACGCGTTGATCGATCCGCTCGAATCGCGGGAAATACTTTCACTGGCGCTCGAAGTCTGCCTACAAAGGCCTCGCGGAACACCGTTAGCCTTGGAGACCGTGTGTCCCTGACACCTAACACCTGGCACCTGAAACCTGCGGCGCCGCCGCAAGCGGCGCACGCATGATCCGCATTGCAAACGGTCAGGGTTTTTGGGGCGACTGGCTCGAAGCCCCCGTCCGGCTGCTCGAACAAGGCCCCATCGACTATCTGACTCTCGACTATCTCGCCGAAGTCACCATGTCGATCCTGCAAAAGCAGCGGCAGGCCGACCCAACTCTCGGCTACGCTCGCGACTTCCCTCCCCTGATCGGCCGCATCGCAAAACAGATGCTCGATCGCAACATCCGGGTGATCGCCAATGCCGGCGGCGTGAATCCCGTCGCATGCGCCGAAGCGGTTCGCAAGGCCGCGACCGGCATCAAAGTCGCCATCGTTCTTGGTGACGATGTTCTCAATCGCATCGACGAATTCCTCGAAAAAGGATACGAGATGCGGAACCTCGACACCTCCGCGCCGCTTGCGACGATCCGCGACCGCATCTTGTCTGCGAACGCTTACACCGGCGCCTTCCCACTTGCCGAGGCGATAGCCACAGGCGCACATGTCATCCTCGCAGGACGCGCCGCCGACCCGGCTCTCGCGCTGGCTCCCATGATCCACGAATTCGGCTGGCGTCCAACGGATTGGAATAAACTCGCGGCCGGAACCGTCGCCGGCCACATCATCGAGTGCGGCACCCAGGCGACGGGCGGCAATTGCCAGGTCGATTGGCAAAACATCCCTGACCTCGCCAATATCGGCTATCCCATTGTGGAAGCCGAGCCCGACGGAACCTTCGTCGTAACGAAACACCCCGGCACCGGCGGCCGCGTGCACTCTGACATCGTTAAAGAGCAACTGCTCTATGAGTTAGGAGATCCGAAGAACTTCATCGCGCCCGATTGCACAGCAGATTTCACCACCATCCACCTTGACGACATTGATGCCGATCGTGTTCGGGTTTCCGGCATCCAGGGTCGCGAGCGACCTGCAAATCTCAAGTTATCTATTAGTTACGCGAATGGATGGAAGGCCATCGGGACGCTCGTGTTCAGTTGGCCGCAAGCGCTCGAAAAGGCGCAGGCGGCCGACCGGATCGTCCGTAGTCGACTGAAACAATTAGGCTTGCAGTTCGACGAGATCCACACCGAGTACTTCGGCGCTAACGCCTGCCATGGACACATCGCGAGCTTCTCCGATCCGCCGGAAATTCAACTGCGGATTGGAGTTAGGAGCCAGAATCGGAAAATCGTCGACCGCTTCACCCGCGAGCTGATTCCGTTGGTTTTGAGCGGTCCACCGGGCGCCACAGGCTACGGCGAGGGCCGCCCGCCGGTGCGCGAAATCGTTTCTTACTGGCCGGCACTGGTGCCGCGTGGGGAAATCAAATCGTCCATTGAGGTACTTGGATGAAAGTTCCACTTGGGAAGATCGCGCATACTCGATCGGGCGATAAGGGAGATACCAGCAACATCGGAGTCATTGTCTATGATTCGAAAGATTATCCGTTGTTGGTGAAGGAGTTAACAGCCGAGCGGGTGAAAGCATTTTTCGGCGACTTGGTGAAAGGAAAGGTGGAGCGTTTCGAATTGCCGAACTTGGGTGCGTTGAATTTCCTTTTGCATGAGGCACTTGGCGGCGGTGGAACGGTTGCGCTGCGCATTGATCCACAGGGGAAGACGCTGGGCGCGGCATTGTTGCGAGTGGAGATTGACTACTACATATAGTGGCTGTGTGAAAAAGGGCCCATTGACTGAGGTTGTACTTTACTTTTGCCCATCACGCGCTTAGTATGGTCACAATGCACCGCAGTTGCGTCTCAATAGGTTGTGGGAGGTAGGGTTTGCTTAGGCTAAAGCGGCTGGAGCTGCAGGGTTTCAAATCGTTCTGCGATCGCACCGAACTCCGGTTCAACGGCGGGGGCATCGCGGCAATCGTTGGTCCGAACGGTTGCGGCAAATCGAATCTGAGCGACGCGATTAGTTGGGTCCTGGGCGAGCAGTCGGCCAAGAGCCTGCGCGGCGCGCGGATGGAAGATGTCATCTTCGCGGGAACGCGCGACCGGAAGTCCACGGGCATGGCGGCGGTCACGATGACCATGCATGACCCGCAGCACGCGCCCGATAAACCGGGTGAGGTCACCATTACGCGGCGCTTGTACCGGTCGGGCGAAAGCGATTACCTGATCGACGGCCACGTCTCCCGGCTGCGCGACATTCAGGACATCTTCATGGGCACGGGTCTGGGCCCGGAAAGTTACGCCATCATCGAGCAGGGGCGCATCGGGCAGATTCTCAGTTCGCGGCCGCAAGACCGGCGATCGATCATTGAAGAAGCGGCGGGCATCAGCAAGTTCAAAACGCGCAAACGCCTGGCGGAAGCAAAGCTCGAAAGCGCGAAGCAGAACCTGGCGCGGGTATTCGACATTCTGGAAGAAGTCGGACGGCAATTGAATTCGCTGAAGCGCCAGGCTTCGAAGACGCGGCGCTACGGCGAGATGAAGGCCGAAATGGACTCCAAGCTGCGCCTGGTGCTGGCGGCGCAGTTCCGCCAGCTGGAGCGGGATGCGGCGAAAGCGGCGCTCGACTTGAATCTGGCATCGAACGAGCTGCGCACGATCTCGGAAGATGTCACGGCGAACGAGCAGGAGCGCGAGCGGCTGCAAAACTCCTGCTATGAGACGGAAGCGCGGCTGACCAAGCTGCGGGCGGAACTGGCGGCATTCCAAGTGGAAGCCGAGCGCACCCGCGGGCGGCTGGAAGCACAGGTGCGCGAGACCGGCGCGATTGAAGAGCGCATCGGTCAAGGCGAGCGGGAGGCGCAGGAACTCGAAACACGGTCGGCTGGGCTCGCTGGTGAGTGCAACACACATGCTGCGGCGGCCGGGGAACTGGACGGCCAGATCACCGGGGCCCGGGCGCGCATGCTGGAGAAGAATCAAACACGCGACCAGTTGCAGGCGCGCGTCGCACAGCAGGAAAAATCGATTGAAGACGGGCGTGTGGGCGTGCTGCGGCTGATCGGCGAGACCTCCACGCTGCAAAATCAGCTTGCACAGATCGAAGAGTACCTGGCGGGCATTGAGCGCGAGCGTTCGCGCGCAACCAAAGAGGAAGAATCGGCGGCGGTGGAAGTCGACCGGCTGGCAAAGGCGCGCAAAGAGATTTCGCTATCCATGGTGCAGCGCCAGTTGGAAATCGAAGAGGTGCGCGGCGAACGCACCCGCACGGAAGAGGAACTGGGCGCGCGCAAAACCGCGGCGGCGGAGCTGCGCAGCCAGATCGATACGCTGCGCACGGAGTTCTCGCACCAACAGGCGCGCAAGAACTCGCTGGAAGACATTCTCTCGCATCGCGCGTATTCCACCGACTCGGTGAAACGCCTGTTTGGCGCGCTGGAACGCGATGGCAGTTTCCGGCCGCTGGGACTGCTGGCGGATTTCATGGATGTGGATCCGGTATACGAGCGGGCCGCGGAAGAATTTCTGCATGACGAGCTGGAATATGTCGTGGTGGAGGATTGGGACCAGGCGGAGCGCGGTATGGGATTGCTGCGCACATCGACTGACGGCCGCGCCACGTTTCTCGTTCACGCGGGAAACAGCCGCGAGCAAAGCGAGGCCGAGCCCGCGCCGGAACTTCCCAAGCTGACTGATTATCTGCGGCTGACCAACGGATTTGCGGGCCAGGCGCTCGACCTGCTGCCGCGCCTGGCGAACTGCCGCATCGCGCAGGATCACGCGGACGCGCAGCGGCTTTCGGAAGAGCATCCGGATTTCTATTTCCTGCTTCCCGATGGGCTTTGTTACCACGGCCGGACGTTAAGCGGGGGCAAGAAGACCGTCAGCGGTCCGCTGGCGATGAAGCGCGAACTGCGCGAAGTGAGCCGTGCGCTGGCGGTACGGGAGAGCGAACTCAACGATTGCGTCGCGCGAGCAGACGCTCTGGATCGCGAAATCGGCGCGCTCGAAACAGAACTCGAGCGGCTGCGCACGCTGCAACAGGCGCGCGAAAAGGACACGCTCGCGCTCGATCACGAAATGCGCAAGCTCTCCGAGGAAACCGGTCGTGCCAACACGCGGATTTCCGTGGCACGGTTGGAGCTCGAACGGCTGAAACGCGAGAACGAGCGATCGCTCGAACAGCGCGAGCGCAATCGGGAGGCGGTCGCCGAAAAGGAAGCAAAACGGGCGGAGTGTGAGCAGGCGCTGGCATCGCAGCGCGAGGACTTGGAGAAGCTCGAAACGGAAGCGGCGCGCGTGGGCGAGGAACATGCCGCGTTGCGCGTAGAACTCGCGGGCCTGGAAGAACGGCATCGCGCGGAACGGGCCTCGCTCGAACGCGTGGAAGCGCAGCTCGCTGAAGTCACGCGACGGCGCGATGAACTGGCGCGCGAGATCGAGCGCCTGGGCATTGAGCGCGCACGATTGCTGGCGGATAACATCGAGCTGGATCGCAAGTCGGCGGAATTGGCGGCGCAGATCACGGCGGCGGAAGCCGAGGTCAACCGGCTGGCCTTCGAGGAGGCGCAATTCCGCGAGATGCTGGCGGGCGTGGACGAGAAGCTGAAAGGACTGCGCGCCGACGTGGAAACGGCGCACCAGAAACGATCGGAAATTGAAATCGACCTGGTGAGGAAGCAGGAAGAGCTGAAGTATCTGGATGAGACCAGCCGCAAGGAGCTGGACTGCGGCGTGGCAGAGCTGATGCCGGCCGAGGAGACGTTGCCCGACGGCGAGGCGCTGGCCGAGGCCGAAAAACAGTACGAAGATCTGCGCGCGCGCATTGAGGCGCTGGGGCCGATTAATCCGCAGGCGCTGGAAGAATTCGAGGAGTGTCAGCAGCGCCACGATTTCCTGACGGCGCAACGGCAGGACCTGCTCGATTCCATCCGCGATACGGAACGCGCGATTCAGGAGATCGATGAGGTCTCGCGGCAGAAATTCGCGGAAGCTTTCGAGGCCATCAACGCGAACTTCCGCGAAGCGTTCCTGACGCTGTTCGGCGGCGGGTCGGGCGAGATGCGCATGACGGATGAAACCAACATCACCGAATGCGGCATCGACATCATCGCGTCGCCTCCGGGCAAGAAGCTGCAAAACGTGCTGCTGCTTTCGGGCGGCGAGAAGGCGCTGGCGGCGCTGGCGCTGCTGATGGCGATTTTCCGCTACCAGCCGAGCCCGTTCTGCGTGCTGGACGAAGTGGACGCGCCGCTCGATGAATCCAACATCGGCCGCCTGATGCGCCTGCTGCGCGAGATGTCGGCCAACACGCAGTTCATCATCATCACGCACTCGAAAAAGACCATGGAATCCGCGCAGGCCATGTACGGCGTGACCATGCAGGAGCCGGGGGTTTCGAGACTCGTGAGTGTGAAGTTCGACGGAGCGGCCGCAGTGGCGGCGGCCCCGGCGGCGTGAGAAGAGCTGCCTTGACTATGCCAAACGTACGATCCATGGAGGCACTCTGGAGTATTGGACACTAAAGTTTCACGATGGCCCGCGCGCCAGGGGGCGCTCTCGTCGGTAGTTTCCTGTCCAGAAAAGCCGCTCGGCAGGCACTAGATGGTCGCAAGAGCGACTTAAGAGAGACTGACATCGAGCGGGGCTGCCACTATACGATCGAGGAGCCGATGCGCTCCGATTCCTTGTCGCGGAGCAGGCAGAGTCGGGCTCCCGGATTTGGATCGCGACGATAATGGGGACCGGCTCCCGCTACGGCCGGACTATACTCATACTCGTTGATTCAGTGCTTGGACAGGCCAACAGCAATCTCACCAACAATCAGAAGAATGATGACCAGCTCGCACGCAAAGCTAATCCATATCCATTTGTTGTCGTGTCGTCGGTCGATCTCCGCCATATAAAACTGAGCTTCAATCAGTTTTGCGAGTCTTCGTTCCCACGCTCCTCCCGCCATCTCTTGCGCGCCCTCAAAACACGCCTTCGCTTGTGTTCTTAATTCCGGCGCTTTCGCTTTCTCGAACTCTTCAAAAGTCATCTGCGCCCCTCGCTCGCAGCACTTCTCGAATCCCCTCAGATTCCAATCCTACGCCGCCCCTCTCAGCGCTCTGTCCACCGCCTTCGGCTCACGAGCGATCACGAGTAAGTAGGCGCGGGCGGCGGTTTCGGGTTTGCGGCGGCCTTGCTCCCAATCCTGAACGGCGCGCGGGCTGAAGCCGAAGCGTCTCGCGAACTCAGTCTGAGACAGTTTCAGCCGCTGGCGGATCGCGAGGACGTCAACGTGTGGAGGGAGTCTGACTTCATACCCCTCAAGCTTTAGTTCGCCTTTCGCGTGCGCCACCATTTCCTTCGCGGACGCGATCAACCGCTTGCCCAATGCGGAGTGCTGTTTTGCTTTCACGTAAGTTCTCCCACAATCCGGCTCAGTTCCTTCTTGTCGTCCGAAGTCAGATCGGACTTCTGATTCTTCGCCTAGATGTCGAGTAGATAAAGACTGTCTGCCACGGGAGCGAAGTAATAAATCGTGCGCACCCCTCCTCTTTTTCCCTGCCCGGTGCGTCTCCAGCGAGCCTTCCGAACTCCACCGGTCCCAGCTATAACCGGATGAGCCTCGGGGTTTTGTATGATGTGCAGTTCCATTGCTAGCTGCTCGTCAGGCGGCAGCAGCTTCGCAACCCGCCTCGCGTAGCGCGAGGTCAAGGTTACCCTCACACGTCAACTATACGGCAATGCCGTATAGAAGTCAATGTGGAGCTCAGCGCACGATGCCCTTCTTGTAGCGTGGGGTTGGCGGGATACCCGCGGTTTTTGATCCCAACGGGCCAAAAGGCCGCAGGTACCCGCAAAAGGCGCGTGTCCCTTCGCTACAAATGTTCGCGGTGGGGCAATTCGGGGACAGGCAACGAAATTCCGAGTCGCCGAGGTACGCGTTTTCCCGGATCGTGTTCATCGGAATTTC
>Ga0335071_10002187_pt1 | contig 21015 bp, 12 predicted proteins | sample Lox_Sample_15_FD_206724 | JGI IMG/M metagenome (GOLD analysis project Ga0335071, IMG submission 206724) | Soil microbial communities from Loxahatchee National Wildlife Refuge, Florida, United States - Lox_Sample_1.5 | ecosystem: Environmental > Terrestrial > Soil > Wetlands | place: USA...
GGTACGTGCGTTGCACCAAAGGACATCCCCGACTCGGTAGCGCAGGCCCGGGCAGCTGCGGCAAGAATACTTGCCAGGATCGCTCAGGGTAAAATTGAAGTTGACGCCGTATATTCTGAAGTTAATGAAGAGATATGCTCAGGCTGCAGGTTTTGTAATCAGCTGTGCCCGTATAGTGCCATTGAATTCAATGAGGAAAAGAAATGCAGCCATATCATCAGTGCTTTGTGCAAAAGCTGTGGGGTTTGCGTTGCAGCCTGTCCATCATCAGCGATCAAGGGACGACATTTTACCGACCAGCAGATTCTGGCACAGGTAGAGGGACTGTTCACATTATGACTTTAAGAGACTTCCAGTGATCATATCAGGCCACTGGCATTGTTCAGAAAATATTAAACAGATTTTATCCTTTAACAGATAAAAGTTCCTTATAACCTTAAAAAATCGTAATTTTATTCGTAATAATTATTAGAAACAGGAGGTAAAAGATGGCAACTGAATACTTATGCAAGGCCTGCCGTGGCATACTGAACGGGAAAACCTCGATCATCCTCGCCGCGCAGAAAATTGGAACCTCGCACAGAGGTCTTGTATACCTCAATCCTGAACTGGGAAACTATACCACCACCACGCATCCTTCTTTCAAAATAAACGAAGGGGAGGTGTACCTTTATACTTGTCCTATCTGCCATTCTCAGCTTAACAGCCAGAAGTATCCGCATCTTGTCAGGATCATCATGATTGATGATGAAAGAAAAGAGTACAATATTTATTTTTCAGATATTGCCGGAGAAAAATGCACCTACAAAATCAGGGGAACCAAGGTTGAAGCAATGAAGGGTCCGGATTCTGAGAAGTATGACAGGTACTTCGATATACCCGACGAGGACAGGAAATATTTATAGGCTTCCAACAACCGGCGAGCGGTGAGCGGTGACCGGCTTCTGTCATCAGACTTTTTTCATTACTTTTGCTGCTGTTTAATCAATTAAACTGATTAGAATTTCTATGAAAAAAGATCTGAGCCTGAAAGCTGCCGATAATATCAGGATACTTGCCATATCTATGGTTGAGAAAGCTAAATCGGGTCATCCCGGTGGAGCAATGGGTGGCGCTGATTTTATCCACATACTCTTCTCTGAGTACCTCAAATTTGATCCCGACAACCCCTCATGGATCAACCGCGACCGGTTCTTCCTAGATCCAGGTCACATGTCGCCAATGCTTTATTCGGTGCTGGCAATGACGGGCCATTTCAAAATGGAGGACCTGCAGAATTTCAGGCAGTGGGGAAGCCCGACTCCTGGTCATCCGGAGACAGACAAGGTGAGGATGATAGAAAATACCTCAGGTCCGCTGGGTCAGGGTCATACCATGGCTGTAGGTGCAGCAATTGCAGGGAAATTCCTCGAATCGAGGTTCGGCAAGCTCTTTGATCATAAAATATATGCCTTCATTTCGGATGGAGGCATACAGGAAGAGATTTCCCAGGGTGCAGGCAGGGTTGCCGGGTTCCTGGGCCTCTCTAACCTGGTTATGTTCTACGATTCAAATGATATCCAGCTTTCGACCGAAACCAATGCAGTAACAGCAGAAGATACGGCAGCTAAGTACAGGGCATGGAACTGGAATGTCATTGAGATTGAGGGCAATGATCACAACCAGATCCGGAATGCTCTCGATTCTGCCCTTCCTGAAAAACAAAAACCCACGCTCATTATCGGCAAGACCATAATGGGCAAGGGCCTGCTTGACAAGGATGGAAACAGCTTTGAGAGGAAGACTTCAACACACGGGCAGCCTGTCAGCGAAGCCGGAGGGTCGTTCGAAAAATCGGTAATCAACCTTGGTGGTGACCCTTCTAATCCCTTCTGCGTCTTCGACGATGTCGCTGAAATTTACAGGGATGTACTCAAACGGAACAGGGAAAATGTTGCTGCCTGGAAGAAGAATAAGAATGAATGGGAGAAAAAGAACCCTGAATCAGACAGGAAGCTTCACAACTTTTATGCCGGAAAAGCGCCGTCAATTGATTACAAATCAGTCAGACACAAGGAAGGTATTGCAACCAGGGCAGCTTCTGCATCGATGCTTGAGATCTTAGCAAAGAATGTTGAAAACATGGTTGTTGCCTCGGCCGATCTTGCAAATTCCGATAAGACAGATGGCTTCCTGAAAGGGACAACCCCCTTTAAAAGGAATGACTTCAGCGGAGCCTTTCTTCATGCCGGCGTTTCGGAACTGACAATGGCCTCAATAATGAATGGAATGGCACTGCATGGGGGTATCATCCCCGCCTGCGGTACATTTTTCGTGTTCTCCGACTATATGAAACCAGCTGTAAGGCTTGCATGCCTGATGGGGCTGCCTGTAAAATATATCTGGACCCACGATGCATTCCGTGTCGGGGAGGACGGGCCAACGCATCAACCGGTGGAACAGGAGGCACAGATCCGCCTGATGGAACACCTCAGGAACCATCATGGTGAAAACAGCATGCTCGTACTGAGACCGGCCGATGCAGCAGAGGCAACCGTTGCATGGAAAATGGCAATGGAGAATACAAAAACACCGACTGCACTTATCCTGTCTAGGCAGAATATTAAAGACCTTCCCTCCTCTTCAGGCGACAGGTTTACCGATGCACTCAATGCATCAAAAGGTGCCTATATCATAGAAAACTGCCCCGGCGAACCTGACATAACACTGGTAGCCAGCGGATCGGAGGTGGCAACTCTTGTAGAAGGAGCCGATCTGTTAAGAAAGGACGGACTCAGGGTCAGGATCGTATCAGCCCCGTCAGAAGGATTGTTCAGGAACCAGAGTGATGAATACCGTAATTCGGTGATTCCCGGAAACGGGCCGGTATTCGGACTGACTGCAGGACTGCCGGTAACTCTCCAGGGATTAGTTGGAACACGTGGCAAAGTCTGGGGCCTGGATCATTTCGGGTATTCTGCTCCCTATAAGGTACTCGATGAAAAATTCGGTTTTACCGCGGCAAATGTATATAACCAGGTAATTGAATTTCTCTCCCGGAAAGATGAAAAATGACATTACTCCCGGAGCAAAGGGACTGATATTCGATCTTGACGGTACATTAGTCGACTCCATGCCTATCCATTTCGACGGGTGGAAAAAAGCCTGCGAAAAATTCGGAGCACATATTGATCCTGCATTTTTAAGATACCATACCGGAAGTCCGGGGTGGGCAATTGCAGCAGCAATAATTGAACACAGCGGCCTTGACGGCAATGTGACTGTTGAAGATATCCTGAAGGTAAAGCTTGACGAATTCTATAAAATGCAGCACCTGATCAAACCTGTCGAACCGGTTGCCGGGATTGTGAGGAAATACCACGGTGTTCTTCCCATGGCTGTCGGAACCGGGGGGCACAGATCGGCGGTCGAAAGAACACTCGAGGTTACAGGTATGAGGAAGTATTTCGACATAATTGTCACGGCAAACGATGTAAAAAACCATAAGCCGCATCCTGATACTTTTCTCAGATGTGCCGAATTGATGAAAGTGGACCCCGCCTCTGTTGAGGTATTTGAGGATGGTGACCTGGGAATAGAAGCCGCCAAAAGGGCAGGGATGATAATCACCGATGTCAGATCGTGGTATGATTCCAACTGGTGAATACTGAAAGTCAGGCTTCACGGGTACCTCATTACCGGTAAGGCGATTAAAATGTAAATTAACCAGGCTAAACAGGTCTGTCAATGATTCTTTTTATATTTGCATGTTTAGAAATCCTTCATGAGGAAAACCCTGAAAATAAAAACATCATTCCTGCTCCTTGCATGGCTGATCATATTTGCTCACGGAGTCATTCCTCATAATCACTCCGACGAAGCTTCCTGTTCACCCTGCTCTGCCAGGCACGAATCAGGTACGGGTCACAATAGACAGGGTAGCATCTCGACAGGATCCTTGCATTCAGATGAAAACGTATGCCATCTTCTGAATATACTCTTTCAGAATTTCAACCCCGACAATCTCTGCACTCATTTTTCAAAAGAACCTGCTCAGCCGGTAAATAACTGTAGTACAGGGAAGATCTATATTCACTTCAGCGATTCCCTGGTTTCGTCGAGCTGCGGGTCCACTGCTCTATTCAGGGCCCCGCCTTTAGCCTGATCCTCTGATTTCTTCACATTCTTTTTACACGGAGCGATCCGGTAATCCCTATTTTTATTAATGCCATGATTGATCGAATAATTCATTTTTCAATAAAGAACAAGTTTCTGATCGGGCTGTTCATTGTCGCCCTCACAGGTTGGGGAACTTACTCGCTCATGCACCTGCCGGTCGACGCCATTCCCGATATTACAAATAACCAGGTCCAGGTAATTTCTCTTGCACCTTCACTGGCCGTCCAGGAAGTGGAAAGCTTTATCACAGCTCCAATTGAAGTCTCTGTGGCAAGCATACCCGATATTATCGAGCTGAGATCTATCTCAAGGCTCGGGCTGTCGGTGGTGACCGTTGTTTTTAAAGACGGAGTCGATATCTACTGGGCCAGGCAGCAGCTGAACGAAAGGATCAGGGAAGCCGAGGAATCCATTCCTCCAGGCCTTGCAAAAATCGAGCTCGCACCTGTATCGACCGGGCTGGGAGAAATCTTCCAGTACAGGCTGGCTGTAGAAAGAGGCCTCGGGGAGAAGTACGGACCATCAGAACTCCGCACGATCCAGGACTGGATAGTCAGGAGGGAAATGCTCGGGACACCAGGGGTGGCCGACATTAACAGCTATGGAGGAATTGTAAAAGAATATGAGATCGCCGTGAACCCCGGAAGGCTGAGGGGAATGAATCTCACGCTTACCGACTTATTTGAAGCCCTTGAAAAAAACAATGAGAATACCGGAAGTGCATACATCGACAAGAGTCCGAACGCCTATTTCATAAGGGGTATAGGCCTGGTGAGATCACTTGAGGATATTGAAAAAATCGTTGTCAAAACAAACTCATCGGGTATCCCGGTGCTGATTCGTGATATTGCTTCCGTCAACTTTGGCAAAGCAACGAGGTACGGCGCTTTTGTCGTCGACACAACAGAAGCGGTCGGGGGAGTGGTGATGATGCTCAAAGGTGCAAATGCCCATAAGGTGATAGATAATGTTACTGCGAGAATAGCTTCCGTCCAGAAGTCGCTGCCCGAGGGTGTTACCATCGAACCTTACCTGAACCGTTCCGATCTCGTCGGCCGTGCAATAGGTACCGTATCACGAAACCTCATTGAAGGAGCGCTTATAGTGATTTTTATCCTTGTACTTCTGCTCGGCGATTACCGTGCCGGGCTGATTGTAGCATCAGTTATCCCCCTGTCGATGCTCTTCGCAATTTCGCTGATGGGAATATTTGGAGTGTCGGGCAACCTGATGAGCCTCGGGGCAATCGACTTCGGCCTTATCGTCGACGGGGCGGTGATAATAGTGGAAAGCGTGGTGTACAGGATTTATGTCACCTGCTACGACCCGCTGCGAAACACTCCCCTCACCCGGGATGAAATGGATACAAACGTGTTCCAGTCAGCCAGCAGGATGATGAGTTCGGCGACATTCGGACAGATAATTATCCTGATTGTATATCTTCCAGTGATTGCCCTTGTGGGCATCGAAGGCAAGATGTTCAGGCCGATGGCACAGGTTGTAACATTTGCACTTATTGGAGCCGCCATACTGTCACTAACATGGGTCCCGGTGGCATCGGCCCTCTTCCTCGACAGGACTCCCGGCAGGAAAAAGAACTTTTCGGACAGGCTGATGGAAAAACTTCACAAGGGGTTCCATCCGCTGATAGAATACTCTCTGAATCATAAAAGGCTAGTCTCAGTTTCTGCCATCGCGCTCTTCCTTTTCGCGTTGTTTATCTTCAGTGAACTTGGAGGGGAATTCATCCCGCAGCTTGAAGAAGGCGACCTGGCCGCAGGAGTCATTACCCTTCAGGGAGGCTCGCTCACCCACACAATAGATATGGTGAAGAAAGCCAACAAGCTTCTTCTCAGCAGCTTCCCCGAGATAAAGCACCTGGCCTGCAAAATCGGATCAGGTGAAATACCCACCGATCCGACACCAATGGAAACGGGCGATTATATCATTACATTAAAGGACAAGGATCAGTGGACATCGGCGTCGACAAGGGAAGAGCTTGTATCAAAAATGGAAGATAAGCTCGTTACACTTGCAGGTGTCAAATTTGAGTTTCAGCAACCTATACAGATGCGCTTCAACGAGCTTATGACGGGTTCAAAGCAGGATGTGGCCGTGAAAATATTCGGGGATGATCTGAATGTGCTTGCCGACAATGCATCATCTGTTGAAAAGCTGATTACCAGTATCAAAGGTGTTGAAGATATCAATGTTGAAAAAGTCACCGGCCTCGCACAGATCCAGGTCACGTGGGACCGTGACAGGCTTTCTCAGTATGGTTTGTCGGTCGGTGAAGCCAACAGGATACTTAGAGCCGCATTTGCCGGGAGCCAGGCCGGGGTTGTTTACGACGGTGAAAAAAGGTTTGCACTGGTTGTAAGACTCGACAAGGACTACCGGCAGAGCATTGAGGATGTGAGGGACTTATCGGTTAGCCTGCCGGGCGGCGGGCAGATACCTTTCGACCAGATAGCCACGATTGAGATAAAATCGGGTCCGGCACAGGTCTCAAGGGAGGATACAAAGCGACGCATAACCATAGGATTCAATGTCAGGGGCAGGGATGTGGAAAGTGTAATCGCGGAGGTTTCTGATAAGATCGATCATAACATCAGGCTCCCGAGTGGATACTATGTAACCTACGGCGGCCAGTTTCAGAATCTCCAGGCTGCCAAGTCAAGATTGCTTATTGCAGTTCCGGTGGCACTCCTGCTTATCTTTATCCTGTTGTATTTCACATTTAAATCAATAAAGGAGACTCTCCTGATATATTCCGCCGTTCCAATGGCTGCCATAGGCGGGGTTTTTGCTTTATGGATCCGCGGGATGAATTTCTCAATATCAGCCGGTGTTGGATTTATCGCTCTGTTCGGTGTGGCAGTTCTTAACGGGATCGTGCTTATCGCCGAATTCAACAGGCTCGAAAAAGAAGGAATCTCCGATATAACCAGGAGGGTGCTCAAGGGTCTTAACACCCGCCTCCGTCCCGTAATAATGACCGCCACCGTTGCATCGCTAGGATTCATCCCAATGGCCGTTTCGACATCTCCCGGCGCGGAAGTTCAAAAGCCCCTTGCAACGGTCGTTATCGGCGGGCTGCTGACATCCACCCTGCTGACACTGATCGTTCTTCCCGTATTTTATGTTGCATTCAATACCGGTAAGATCAGGTTCAGTACCAGGCGGAAGACAGCAAATGGTTCAGCTTTAGCGGTTATGTTAATGGTCCTGAGCTTTGTGACTGCCGGATATGTCAATGCACAGGGGGTGAAGCATATCAGCGAAAGTGAGGCAGTGAAACTTGCCCTGGAAAACAACCTTCAGCTAAAGTCCTCCTCGGTTGCTGTAAATGTTCAGAAAACTCTTGAGAGTGCATCATGGGATATAGGGAAGACAAGCATAGGATACGAGCGAGGGCAGATGAATTCCATCAACAGGGATAATAATATTTCTGTATCACAATCAATTGCTTTCCCTTCTCTGTACATCAACCAGGCAAGACTTGCAAAAGCGAATACTTCGAGCAGCGAATGGCAATTGAAGGGATCGAGGAACGATGTCGCCACACAGGTAAAACAGGTGTACTGGGAACTGGCTTACCTGTACACGAAGTACAGGCTTCTCAGGTACCAGGACAGTCTCTTTACAGGGTTCCTGAGAGCCGCGGAGCTAAGGGCCATCTCGGGTGAAACCAACCGTCTTGAAATGATTAATGCCCGGTCTCAGAGCATGGAAGTCAAGAACAGGCTGCACCAGATTGTCTCCGACATCGGCATAACCTCGAGGAAGTTCCACACGCTACTTAATTCCGGTGATGACATACTCCCATCCGATACGGTCCTTCACAGGGCACGTGTTCCTGTTGTGGCAGATACTTCGGGTATAGCATTGAATCCTGCACTCGGGTATATTAGGCAGCAGGTTGAAGTTTCAAGGATCCGGAAGGCGGTCGAGAGAAGCCGGCTGATGCCCGATTTCACGATCGGTTATTTTAACCAGTCCATAATCGGGACGCAGGATGTAAATGGAGCACCGGTAAATTTCGGATCGGGTGACAGGTTTTCAGGAGTCCAGGCGGGAATTTCAGTGCCCTTATGGTTTATCCCGTATGCTTCAAAGGCAAAAGCTGCCGCTTTAAACCAGAAATCGGCTGAAATACAGGCTGATTATTATTCGAAATCCATCAGTGATGAGTATCTCTCGCTTCTCGATGAATACAAAAAATACTCAGGCAGTGTAGAGTATTATGAAAAACAGGCCCTGAACGAAGCGGAGCTGATAATTGAACAGTCGACAAGAAGCTATAAAGCAGGCGCGATGGATTATCTCGAATATATACTCAACCTGAACCGTGGAATAGAGATAAAACAAAGTTACCTCGACGCGCTTAACGGCCTCAATCAAACGGCGATGAATATCGAATCTATAACAGGCAAAATATTTTAATATCAATCCCCATGCAGAACAGAAATATAACCCATACCATCACTTGTCTTATCCTTGCCGGGCTCCTTGCGGCCTGCACCGGCAGCGGCAACGGCAGCAATAAAAATGCCGCCGAAAAGACAGAAATGCTTCCCGAAGACATTGTTGAAATGAGAAGCGACCAGATTAAGCTTGCCGGGGTTGATACCTCTCGGGTGGAGCAGCGTGATCTTTTCAGTACTATCAAGGTGAACGGGAAAGTAGCTGTGCCTCCACAGAATTTTGTGTCAGTCTCTGCACCTCTTGGAGGATTCATTAAAAGTACCAGCCTGATCCCCGGGAGCAGCGTCTCAAAGGGCCAGACGCTTGCACTGGTAGAGAACCAGGAGTTCGTCAATATTGAGGAGAGCTACCTTGAAACAAAAAACAAGCTTGAATACGCGGAGGCTGAATTTAAAAGGCATACGGAGCTTTTTAAGGAAGATGTGTACTCCGAGAAGAACCTCCAGCAGGTTACAACTGAATACAGGACCCTCAAAGTCCAGCTTTCTGCCCTGGAGCAGAAGCTTGCCCTGATAGGGCTCGATCCTTCAACCCTGAAGGAAGATAATATATCAAGATCAGTTGCACTGGTCTCACCAATCAATGGCTTCGTAAGGGCGGTTAACGTAAACAACGGCAAATCCATATCACCCACCGACGTGCTTTTTGAGGTTGTAAATACAGAGATGCTGTATCTCGAACTCTCTCTCTTTGAGAAGGATGCCAGCAAGGTGGAAAAAGGGCAGAAAGTCAGGTTCTTTATCAATAATGAAACCGAGGGGCATGATGCCGAAATCTACCAGACAGCGAGATCTGTCAACGAGGATAAGACATACAAGGTTTACGCCCTCGTTCATAGCGGGTGCAGGAATGTCCTCCCGGGCATGTACGTAAATGCAGTGGTTGAACTTTCAGGAAAAAATGTTACTGCCGTCCCATCCGATGCCGTAGTAAGTTTTGATGATAAGGAGTATATCTTCGTTTTTGTCAGGAACAAGGAGGAGAAGGGAAATGCCATGACTGAATACCGGATGGTACAGGTAACCAAAGGTGTCAGCGAGGATGGATTTACGGAGATTGGGCTCCCTGAAGGGTTCGACCTGAAAACTTTAAAAGTTGTGGTAAAAGGTGCCTATAATCTTTTATCGGCCAAGAAAAATGCCGGGGAGATGGCATGTTAAAAAAAGAGGGTGCTTCTAAACACCCTCCTTTTAATATTCTGAACCCTAACAGGTTACTTAACAAGTATCTTTGTAGTTAAATTCTTCATGCTTGTTGTGATATCCTGGATCGATGTGGGAACTCCTCCCTTACCCTGATCCTGTTCCACGATTTTGTATTTCATCCCTGCAAGATCCTTGTATTCGAGTATCTTTTTAAAGTCAATCACACCGGCTCCCACAGGTGCGATATCATCTTTGATAACATCAAAGAACGGACTCTGCTTCGTGTACATGTCCTTGAGGTGGAAAAGCTGGAATCTTCCCGGATATTTTTTGAACATCTCGACTGGATCCTGGCCGGCCTTGGTCGCCCAGAAAAGATCAATCTCCATTGTTACCAGATCCTTGTCAAGATTCTTCAGAAGGATATCATAGTAAGGAACCTTGCCTTCGATTGTCGCAAACTCAAAGTTGTGGTTATGATAACCGAACTGGAGTCCGTGTTCCTTCATTATTTTTCCGATCTTGTTCCAGTTGTCAGCCATTCTTTCCCATGTTGAGACAGGCTTTCTCATCTCCTCCACTACCCAGGGCTGGATGCAGTATTTTGCACCTATCTTTGCATGGTCCTCTGCCATCTTCCTGGCGTTATCGAGAGTGATGCCTGCACCTTCCACCTGCGTGTGGCTGCTGATGATAACCAGGCCAAGACTATCGGTAAGCTTTTTAAATGCTGCAGGTTCATAGCCATAGAATTTACCGTTTGCATAGTCGGCTAGTTCAAGATATTTGTACCCGATATCCGATACCTTTTTCAGGGTACCAGGTACATCTTTTGCCAGTTCTTCCCTTATAGAATAGAGCTGAAGTCCGATACCGAAACTTTTAGGATCGGTTACACCGGCTAATCTGCTGCCGGAAGGACCGGCCGAGGGTGTTCTTCCGAATGAGGATTTTGAAAGGACGACCGCGCCAACTGCACCTGCCGCAGAAATCCTAAGAAAATCTCTTCTTGTGCGTTTCTTTTCCATACTTGTATTTTTTATATTATATTTTTATTGAACCGTAGGGTCAAAGCTAAATTATTTGGACGTCCGGTATTCAAAATTCCTGAAAAAAATTCAAAAATCCTGCCAAAGTGCATTTTGTAAAAAAGGTCACAGCATACTTTTAATTTAACTTAAGGATTCATGTGACCGGTTTTTAGTAAATTTATAGAATCACAGGACAGATGAAGAAACTGGTTTTCATATTAATACTGGTTTCACAGGCTCTAACTCTGCTTAACGGCCAGGAAAAAACTGAAAAATCAGGCGGTATAGGTATTGAAAGACTTTCTGCCGGGGACCTGTTCTTCCACGAAGACACCGTCTCGATGAATGTCATATCTGCGAGCAGGAGCTCAAAAAAGATAGAGGAGCTTCCTATTACTATTCATGTTGTTACAAGGCAGGAGATATTGAAGAATCACTATTATACCCTTATCGACGTTCTCAGGAACCTTCCCGGAATGAGGGTTTCCCAGCCTGGTTCAGGAGAGCTGGGTGAGACATTTCAGCTTCGAGGACTGACAGGAAACCTGTATACCCTGATTCTTATCAATGGCCTACCTGTCAAGCCTACCGCAGTGACAGGCATGCCGATCCTTGCCCAGCTGCCGGTGAGGCAGGCTGAGCGGATCGAGGTAATTTACGGACCGGCAGCTGCAATTTACGGGGCCGATGCAGTTTCGGGTGTCATCAATATCATTACAAGGGAGGCTGGTGAAGGTTCTTTTGTGCTCGGTGACGTGAGTGTCGGTGAGAATTATTTCAGGAATACCGATTTCATGGTAGGAGGAAAAGCGGGAAAAAACAAAAATATTCTTCAGTATACTTTTTACGGCGGTCTGAATGAAGTTGAGGACCTCAACAATACAAAGGGTTACAGCAGCGTGTATAATCCTCTTAACTATCTCCAGGAAAAGGGTATGACATATATTATCGGGACGAAGGTGTACCAGCCGGTCGATATAACCGAGTCCCTTCTACGGTCGAACGGGATCAGCCCTTCCCTGTTTATTTCCCGGAACTATCCTGGTAACTACGAAGGATCGCTGACCCAGCCCGATATCCAGGATATGCCTTCGGGCAGCAATCTGCTCGGGTTTAACCTGAAGTACAGGGGTCTGAGCATCTCATTCAACTCAATGTATCGTCATTCACACAGCTCTCTTGGCCAGTCGACTTACCTGTTCAAGTACAATGATCCTGAGAATTACTGGGCGGAAAAAATCAACTCCGCAACCATCAGCTATAACCGTGACTGGACAAACCGCTTCTCGACCACAACCAATATCTCGAACCTGAAATACACAATGGATAACAATTCCAGCCTGGGTGTCACTTTTCTGGGATACACCGACAGGGTGTACAGGTTTTCTGCAGGTGATGACCTGCTGATTGAACAGATATTCAATATAAAGCCTGCGGGGAAGCTCGAGGTTATGGCAGGGGCATCACTGCAGTTTTCAGGTAACCTGCCACAGACAAATTTCCTTGATACACCTTTCAGAACAGGATCGTATAAAGCCTTCAGCAAAACCCTGGATATGACAGATTCGGTCGCCGGAAAATTCGGTCTTAATCCCATTGTTTTCTATAATACCTCAATCTTTGCACAGGTCTACTATTCCATGGGCTCTGTGAGAATAATGGGTGGACTGAGGGCCGATGACCATTCAAATTACGGCTTGTACATCAATCCCAGGCTGGCGGCGCAGTGGACAATCAGTCATAAGAGCACCTTCAGGGGATCGGTTGGGTATGCTTTTAAAGCTCCTCCCTCATCAATGGCCTGGCAATCGCTGGCATACCGATCCGGAGCAAATTACGACAGTCTCACTTACCTGGTCATCCCGAATCCCGACCTGGAACCGGAAAAATATATGTCAGTCGAGCTGGGTGTTAGCAGGAAACTTGGCAGGAAGGTCAACCTCGATATTTCAGTTTATTATAACGAGATAAGGAACCTCATTATGAACAGGACCGTTTACCTGAAGGATCTTGACCTCCCTCTTGCTATCATCCGGTCCGACAGCTCGTATGTTCTGACAAAGAGCAACAATCATAATGCCGTTTCGAGGCTGTACGGCCTGCAGGCCACATTCAAATTTTCCGACCTTGTCACAAGGATCCACCTGTCTGCCGAGATGAGCCTTTCCTTTTCAAGATCGTCCGATACTTTTCCAAACCTTGTACAGATTGCCGAAAGCTACCTTGCCAACTTTAAACTTCTGCCCCAGCACTACGGACAGCTGAAGATATCGGCGCAGCCGGGCAAGAGACTTTACCTTCAGTTTTCCAGTATCTGGGAATCGAGCTGGCTGAGAGTGTTCATACCCGTCAGGACATTATACGACAAGCTGTTGAAAGACAAATCGGGGTTTTATACAATGGATGTGGTTGCTGATTATCTCGTGGGAAATAATCTTCATGCTTTTGTCAAGATCACTAATGTATTCAATGAAAAATACGGTGGCCTTCCATATTCCGTAATGAATACCCCCCTGCCGTATAACCCTCAGAGCGGCAGATTTGCCCAGTTCGGATTAACCTATACATTTAACTGATGAAAAGATTTTTTTCTTCAGTAATTGTAATTATCCTCGCGGGCATATTTGCCCGGCAAGCCGGTGGACAGGATTCCCTGTCGGTAAAATCTGAGCTGAAACAGAGGAGGCTGGCTGATTCTGTAAGGGCATCCGAACTTCTGAATGAGGCATTCGTATGGTTCAGGAAAGGGAATAACGACAGTTCGAAAGCAAGTGTGGAGAAGTCACTAAACCTTGCAGTATCGGCCGGTTTCAGGCTGATCGAAGCCAGGGATTATGAACTTCTCGGATCGTTGTACAACAGGCTGGCAAACTGGGATGAAATGCTTTTCTATTACCTGAGGGCAAACTCAGTTTATGACAAGATGGGCGACAGGCTGAGCGAATCGGGAATTCTGAAAATCGTTGCCGGGAAGTATTTTGAGAAAGAGATATATGATAAGGCAGCACAATATTCGGAACAACAGTTTTCCTTTCTTCCGAAGGACCATGAGATCAACATGGCCGATGCTGCAGAATCTGCAGCAAAATCGTGGTTCCTCCTGCCCCAGGATTCACTCTCAGCCGAATGGTACTCGGCGGCCCTCCACTATTTTCAGAAGGACAATCGGTCAGACGGAATGGCCAGGTGCCTCGAAAAACTAGCTTCACTTTATACGAGGGCTTCAAAATACAACCAGGCTGCCGAAACATACAACAGCCTGCTGGTCAGGTACCGGTCCTTGAATGATACCAGCGGACAGGCATCCGTTTATAATAACCTGGGATATAATCTTTTCAGGCAGGGTAATTTTGTAGAGGCCCTGGTAGATTTTAAAAAAAGCGAGAGTCTATCGGGGACCCCGGGTGAGACAACCCTGCTCATTAACATCTGCACCAACATAGCCATTTGTTTTCAGAACCTGGGTAAGAAAAACGAAAGCCTTGAGTACTTCAACAAAGCACTGATGTTGGCCGGTCGTTCAGGAAATACCGGTGATAAAGCGGCAATCGAGCATTACCTTGCAATCATATACTTTAAACAGAAAGATTTTTATCATGCTGACCTTTATTGCCAGGACTGCGTGGAATCAGCAAGGAAGTCATCGGCGACAGAGGTATTGCAGGATTGTTACAGGACGTGGTCATCGGTGATGGAGGGAGGAAATGACTTTGTAAAGGCACTGGCCTATTATGAGAGGTACCTCTCGATACGTGATTCACTGGCATTTGAAAACAGGGTGAGAGAGAAGAACCGGAAAGACAGGTACGATTATTATGATGCGGTCGAGCAAAGGATAAAGCTCGACGTTGCTGACCAGGAGATACAGGAACTTGCCCTGAAAAACCTTAACGCAGAATCGGAAAGGCGCGACAAGGAACTTAAGTTGCTGTTAAAACAGAAGGAGCTTGACAGATCAGAAAAGGAAAGACTTTCACAGACAATTGTTCTCGAAAGGGAGCATTCGAGACTGGTTGTGCGCGAGCAGGAGGTCAGGTCGCTTGAGCAGCAGAAAATAAACGACAGTCTCCTGCTGAAAGTCAAGGCAGATTCATCGCTAGTGCTCATCCAGTCGAATAAGCTCCTCGAAACGGAGAAGAACAGGCAGGAAATACTCGCTGATAAGCAGAAACAGTACAAGAAGATGGCATTGGGTATAGGAATACTCCTGTTCCTTGTGGCAATTTCAATACTTGGAGGCCTTCTGAGTTCGAGGAAGAAGAATATCAAACTTGAGGAGAGCAAAAAAGAGGTTGAAAGGGTCAATAATGATCTTGCACTCAGCAATGCGGAAATAATTGAAAGAAATGATAAGATATCGCAGCAGAAGGACATTATCGAACAGAAAAATCAGGCTATTACCGACAGCATACAGTACGCGAGCCGGATCCAGAATGCAGTTCTTCCCCCTCCCGATTTTATCACCGAAATGGGAGTAGACAATTTCATCCTTTATAAGCCAAAGGATATCATAAGCGGTGATTTTTACTGGGGAATGAAAAAAGAGGGGAAAACATACATTGCAGCCGCTGACTGCACAGGGCATGGAGTGCCCGGTGCCCTGATGAGTATGCTCGGTCATGTTTTTCTGGATGAGGTACTGCACACGTCATCGCCCTCTTCGGCGGCACAGGTGCTCGACTTTCTGCGTGATGAAGTAATAAATACACTAAAGCAGAAAGGCATAACAGGTGAAGCCCGCGATGGCATGGATATAGCCTTTATAATCATCGACAGCGAGAACAGCAGGATTGATTATGCGGGTGCCAACAACCCGCTCTATCTTATCAGGGATAACAACCTGACAAAGTATAACGGCGACAGGATGCCGATCGGGATCCATGTAACCACTATTGTGCCTTTCACCAATCATTCGATAGAAACCCGCAAGGGTGACCTGCTCTATATTTTTTCTGACGGGTACGCCGATCAGTTTGGTGGTCCCAGGGGAAGAAAATTCATGTATAAGCATTTCCAGGACCTTCTCCTCAGGAACCATTATAAACCGATGGACCTCCAGAAGGAAATTCTTGACAATACCTTTATAAAATGGATGGGCGACAGGAGCCAGGTGGATGATGTTCTCGTGATAGGTCTGCATCTGTAATCTCTTATCTTTGTGATCTTATCAAATTCTCCCTGCATAATATCTATGGACAAAACTGACCTACGACTCACCGAAACCTCCGATGGATCACATACATTGTTTGTTCCGCTGCTAAATGAACATTACCACTCGGTAAACGGGGCCGTGAATGAATCGATGATTGTTTTTATCAGGAACGGCTATGAATTCTGCAGGGCCAATCCGCTTAATATCCTTGAAATCGGGCTGGGAACGGGGCTGAATGCACTTCTTACCCTGATGCGCTCTGTTTCGGAAAAGAGAAGAGTGAACTATACTGCCATAGAAAAATATCCCCTCGATGATGGTATCCTTTCGGCACTCAACCATTCGTCCTTTGCGGGAAATGACGGAGTAATGCTTTCAAAGCTTATTCACTCTGCTGAATGGAACAGGCAGACGCAATTAAACGATTACTTCATTCTTACGAAAATCATGTCCGACTTCGTGACCGACGAGATCCCGGGTTTTTTCGACCTTGTATATTTTGATGCATTTGGCCCGGAGAAGCAACCCGAGATGTGGGATGAAGCTCTCTTCAGGAAGATAGCCTGCTCGCTGAACGAACCAGGAGTTCTTGTTACATATTCAGTTAAAGGTTCTGTAAAGAGAGCACTTAAGGCAAGTGGTTTCAGCATCGAGCTGCTCAAGGGCCCCCCCGGCAAGAGGGAAGTGCTGAGGGCAGTTAAAAAAACTTTAAAATAGGTTATCAATCCCTGTTCATATTTTCAAAATGTTATCTTTGCGGAAATTTAATTTAAAACATCAGACATGAAAATCAAACAGTTGCTTCTTTTGTGTATCGTTGTTGTACTCGTTTCCTGCGGTAAAAATCCGATTACCAGCAGTAAGGTAACGACCGAGCTTGACTCCCTATCCTATGCATTCGGGGTAAACATCTTTAATTCACTTAAACAGGACAGCATTGTTCTCAGCCCTGAACTGATTGCAAAGGGAATGAAAGAAGCTGCTGCCGGCAAGGCCTTCCTTGATAATACATCTTCGAGGGGTTATATCATTAGTGTTATGAATAAAAGAGAAAAGGCAAAACAACAGAAAGAAGCAGAACTGAATAAAATAAAATACAAGGGCCTTATTGAGCAGGGCGACTCATTCCTGAAAGCCAACAAGGAAAAACCAGGAGTGATTGTGACCCCTTCCGGATTACAGTATAAGGTTATCAAGATGGGAACAGGTGCTAAACCGACTTCACAGGATGTAGTAAGGGTTAATTATACCGGGACACTGATAAATGGTCAGAAATTCGACTCATCGGTCGACAGGGGCAAGCCTGCAGAATTTATGCTTGGTGGTGTTATAAAAGGATGGGTTGAAGGACTTCAGCTTATGCCTGTCGGTTCAAAATTCACGCTTTATATTCCTTATGACCTCGGATATGGTCCGAACCAGGCCAGCGAAGTGTTAAAGCCCTATTCAACTCTTATTTTCGATGTCGAGCTTCTTGAAATTTTAAAGCAGAAGAAGTAAGAATGAAACATGCCGAAATACACACCCCAAAAGGGGTTATGAAGGTGGAATTCTTTGAGAAAGACGCCCCCGGTACCGTTGCCAATTTTGTCAGGCTGGCAGGAGAAGGATTTTACGACGGGCTTGCTTTTCACAGGGTTATCCCCGATTTCGTGATCCAGGGAGGCTGTCCTTACTCAAAAGATATGGATGACCCCAGGGTGGGAACAGGCGGACCAGGTTACAGCATCAAGTGTGAACTGAACGGCGATAACCAGTATCACGACCGTGGTGTTCTTTCAATGGCCCATGCCGGAAGAAATACCGGAGGTTCGCAGTTCTTCATCTGCCATGGCCGGACGAATACAAAACACCTCGACAGGCAGCATACATGCTTTGGAAAGGTCGTCGACGGTCTCGATATAATCGATAAGATCCGCAAAGGCGACAAAATTGAGAAAATAGTCGTAACAGAAACATAAGAAATGGCTTACGAAATAACTGGAAAAGTCGTAGAAGTGATGCCTGTCGTACAGGTCAGTGACAAATTCAGGAAACGCGAATTTGTCATAGAAAAAAAAGAGACAGGTGGAGGAGCTGTATTTATTGATTTTATAAAGTTCCAGCTTGTACAGGACAAGTGCGATCTTATCAATGAGTCTTTTCTGCAGGATGAAGTAAGGATTGCCTTTAACATAAGAGGCAACAGGTGGGAACGCGATGGGAGGGTGAATTATTTTACCAATCTCGATGCCTGGAAAATTGAAAGAACCACCGGCCCTGCAAGGGAACAGGGTGAAACAAAGGCGCCGTCGATCGACGATTTTCCCCCTGAAAATGAAGAATTAAGCGATCTTCCGTTCTGAAATAAAGGGACTCCATGCGGGTCCCTTTTTATTTTTTAATGATTTTTTAACTTGATTCTGTACAATTTTATCATGAATTTTGTCCCTTCCTGAAAAACAAGAACAGATGAAGTATATATTGTGCATTACGCTGCTTTCGCTATCACTGGTTACAAATTCACAAAACATAAAATTCACACCTTCGGACGGCAGTCAAAGGCCGTATCAATTATCATGGGACAGGATTATCAACCCGGCTGGTTGGCATGTTATCTTCGGGTTTGAAAATCTTGAAAACCATTCGCTCGATGCTGCCCTTTCACCCGACGGAAAATGGCTGGCGATAGAGGAAAGGACCAGCATTATGATTCTCAGGACCAAGACAAACGAGAAGGTCTTCACCTTTACCAATAACAGCTATGCTGATCTGATGGGAGGAATGAATACCTATTCTGGCATAAGATGGCATGAAGGGAATAACGGACTTGAGATTTTCTGGAGCACCACCGGGAAGAATTCTACGTCATATGTAGTCTGTGCCCAATGGGATGGTGCAAAAGCGGCGGTGTCGAAACTTTATGAGTACAGGACAATACCACCAGCAATCCTGGCACTTCCGAATGAATTCATATTCAGCCGGGAAGCTTCCGGGGAATATATTTACGTTGTGCTTAACGGATGCAACCGGCTTATTAAGCAGAATATCGATACCCGCGATACTTCGTGGATTATGACTCCGGGTGTTGCACCATACGGTATCACGATGGCATCAGGCAAACTGTACGTTACCAACTGGGCCGGTGGCACTCCTGATGAGAATGACAGGGAAGTAGCCGGCGTGCCCTGGGGTCTGGCAAAAGTCGATAACAATAAGGGAGGATCAACACGCGAAAGCAGCGTGGCAGTTATTTCTCCGGACGATGGAAAAATCCTGAAACAAATAATTACAGGGCTGCATTCGAATGATATCATCAGCGACTCGAAGGGAAGGTTTGTTTATGTTACCAACTCGAACAGTGATGATGTAAGCGTTATCGATACCAGGAAAGATGAAGTCACTGAGACTGTCAGCGTGAGGCTCGAGCCTGAAATAAATCCATATTTCGGTGACTCCCCAAATGGCCTTTGCCTTTCAAACAATGAAAAAACCCTCTACGTTGCAAACGGGCTCGACAATGCGATCGCGGTCATATCGCTCGGATCAAAAGCCTGCTCAAAGTCGAAGCTCCCTTCAAGCAGGATATCCGGGTTTATCCCCACCGGCGCTTATCCGTCATCAGTAACTATATCGACGACAGGAGTGCTCTATGTTTCAAATCTTGAGGGGGCAGGTGTTACAAGCTTTGTCAGGGATAAAAACACCGGAAACAAGCTATATAACTCCCACAGGATGTCCGCTTCAATCTCAGTAATAAGGGCTCCGTCGACCGGCGATCTTAAGTCCTACACCGACACCGTAGTTGCACTGAACAATCTCTCAAGGGCACTGTCGGCAAGACTTGAACCCCGTAAGGGGATTGCACCGGTCCCAGTTCCTGAGAGGATAGGCGAACCTTCGTTGTTCAGGCATGTCTTATATATTATTAAAGAGAACAGGACATACGACCAGGTCCTTGGTGATGTTAAGCAGGGCAACGGTGATTCTACCATATGTATCTTCGGACGGAAAATCACTCCTAATATTCACAAGATTGTGAATGAGTTCCAGTTGCTTGATAACCTGAACGTATCGGGTAAATGCTCGGCTGAAGGTCATCAGTGGACAGATGCTTCAATTGTTACCGATTATATAGAAAAGAATATGAAGGCCTGGTTCAGGAGCTATGCGCATGTTCAGACCGATGCGCTGGTATATGCACCGACAGGATTTCTGTGGGACAATGCGCTGAAGCATGGCAAGAAGGTCAGAATCTATGGCGAAGCTTCATCGCCTCATTTTCCAAATCCTACAACATGGAAAGAAGTATATAGCTCATTTATATCGGGGCAGAAGGTTGAATTCAGCAATGTCACGACCATTGACCCCGTGAGACCGATTCTTTCACCCACCTATCCGTCATATGGGAATCATGAATTTCCCGACATCATGAGGGCTGATGCATTCATCAAGGAACTGAAGGGATTCGAAAAGATGGATGGTGACCAGTTGCCTGATCTCATGATTATGGCGCTGCCGAATGACCATACAGCCGGTACAAGGCCGGGGTCGCCCACGCCACGTGCAATGGTCGCCGACAATGACCTTGCCCTTGGCATGATCATCCAGGCAATCAGCGAAAGCAGGTTCTGGCAAAATACTGTCGTTTTCGTAATCGAGGATGATTCACAAAACGGATGGGATCATGTATCGGCATTCAGAACTGAAGGGGCAGTGATAAGTCCATATTCGAGGTTAAAAAAGACTATCCATACATACTATTCACAGCCTAGCGTGGTAAGAACAATTGAACAGATTCTCGGACTTCCGCCGATGAATATCCAGGACGCCATTGCAGTTACTATGAAAGAGTGCTTTAATAATGAGCCGGACCTGTCGGCTTACAGGTATGTGAACAATAATATTCCGCTCGATGAAATGAACCCGGGTCTCACCTCCCTTTCAGGAAAGGCACTTCACTATGCCAGGGCGAGCATGCGACCGGAATACGATGGTACAGATACCGGCGACGATGACCTGCTCAACAGGATATTATGGTTCAGTGCCAGGGGCAATACCC
>Ga0335071_10002188_pt1 | contig 21015 bp, 11 predicted proteins | sample Lox_Sample_15_FD_206724 | JGI IMG/M metagenome (GOLD analysis project Ga0335071, IMG submission 206724) | Soil microbial communities from Loxahatchee National Wildlife Refuge, Florida, United States - Lox_Sample_1.5 | ecosystem: Environmental > Terrestrial > Soil > Wetlands | place: USA...
CAGACCTTCAGACGAATCGCTACCAGAAACGAATTCTATTTGCCAAACTATTTGGCATTTGTCGAACTTGGCTCAATCTTGATACTCTTACGCAACCATTTTTGAGATGCGCTCTAGAAGGATTCTGGAAAAAGGGTGCCACTTTCACTTAATGGGGGTTATTTTATTCTTGCACCTCCTACGGAGACAATAAGAATCAAGTATGGGCAGAAGTCAGTTTTCATAGTTCGAAAACCTCGTATAATTCGCTGTTTTCACCATTCAATGCTATACGAATCCGGTTGGGGACACTGGTTTTAGAGATAAGAATTAAGATATAAGAGGTAAGGGAAATGGCCGGAGCCGGGAGGTTTCGGCCGTTCTATTTCTAGCTCGGGCCGAGATATCGGAGATGTTCTACAACTTTCAGAACACCTCACCGCATGCATCTCTCGTTCCTAACGGGGCGTTGGGAACGAAAGATGCATGCGGCAGTTTTGAGTACTCTTGTTCTTCTACCCTACGTATCCTTTCAACGGTCGGCGGAGTGAAGTGAATAGAAATGTCCTTTTGCGGTCTTCCCTTGGTTTAGCGTTGTTCGGTCACAACTTCTGCCTGGCCAATTGGATCCGATCACGACCCCTTCTTTTTTGGGAATACTCGGGGGTAGAGTTTGTTCGCGCAGTCGGGACAGATGCCGTGGGAGAACTTCGCCTCCGAGTGTTCCTGCAGGTATGCCTCCAGCAATTTCCAGTATCCCTGATCGTCCCGGATCTTTTTGCAGTTGGAACAAATCGGGATCAGTCCTCCAAGAACCTTGATCTTGGCGAGCGATTCCTCGACTCTCTGCTTGAGGATCTTTTCTCTCCGGAGGAGTTGCCAGACTCTGCCGCGATAGATGGCAAAAATGACGGCGCAGAAGAATATGGCGTTGAGGAGGTAGAACCACCTCGCCTGGTAGTAATGCCTCGCTATGTCAAACTCAAATCTCGCCCCATCAAGATTCCAGACGCCATCGTTGTTGCAGGCAACGACCCTGAAGGTGTAATGGCCCGGCTGAATATTGGTGTAGAGAGCCGTTTTTCTCGTACCGGCGTCCCTCCAGTTATCATCGTATCCATCGAGAAAATATCTGAACTTCACTTTTTCAGGAGCGGTATAGCTTAACCCTGCATATCCGAATTCCAGCTCGCCTTTTCCTGCCGGGACGGATGCAGACAACGTCGAAGGATATGATCTCCCATCAATGATCGCCTGTTCGATGACCACCGGCGGGGGGATGGAGTTCGTCCGCAAGTCTTTTGGATTGATGATGACAACGCCCTTCGCCGTTGGAAAGATAAGCTTCCCATCGTGAGTTTTGCACCCGGCCGGCTGAGAATTTCCGTTGCATTCGCTTGTCATCATTCCGTCTGAGGTACCGTATGACGTGCATTTGATCGAACTGGTTTTCCCGTCCGCGAAATTGTTGAGTTCTTCTTTGCTCACCCGATAAATGCCCCTGTTACAGCTCATCCAGAGATTTTGCTGTTCGTCTTCCAGGATTTGAAACACGACATTATCGTACAGGCCGACTTTGGTTGTCATGTGGGCGAATGTGTGACCCTTCAGACGGTAGAGACCGCCGCCGTAAGTACCTATCCACAATGTCCCTTCACCGTCCTCGAGGAACGCATACACCGGTTCGGATGGAGACCCATCTGCCGGGCTGAACGTCGTAATTTCATCCTTGTTCCAGCGGATCATTCCGCCGTTGTGGCCGACCCAAATATTCCCGCTTCGGTCTCGAAACAATGCCCGAATGACAGTGTTTGACAGCCCGAGCGTCTTCACCGGCGCGAACTTGCCGTTCTTGTATTCATCGATCGTGCCCAGCGTCGTCCCTATCCACATGGAGCCATCGGGAAGGGCCAACAGCGCTCTTACATTGTCAAACGACATCCCGTTTTTCATTGTGAACGTACTCAGCACACCCTTGTCATATCGCACCAGGCCTGAGCGGGTCCCGAGCCAGACAGCGCCCTTGGTGTCCTGAGCGATTGTCCTGACGAAGCTTGCAGGCATTCCATTGTCCACATCATACTTTTTCACGGAGTTCAAATCGATACGCGTTGCACCTGCGCTAATCGTCCCGATCCAAATGCTGCCATCCCTCGCTTCGAACGTCGTGATCGGGTTCTCCTGAACAAACCCATTTTGAACGGTGAGGTGTGCGAACTTCCCCTCCCAAAGACGATCGATGCCGTCGGTGTACGTTCCAATCCAGAGATTTCCTTCCCGGTCAGCGAGTATGGAAAAAACATAATTGCTGGAGAGCCCGTCTTTGATGCCGATCGACGTGAATGTGCCGGATGAGAAGCGGTTCACTCCGCCAAATTCAGTGCCAATCCACAGATCCCCTTTCCGGTCTTCGAAGATGCATCGTATGGAATTGTCCGAAAGTCCGTCCCCTTTTTTGTAAACTCTGAGATGCCCTCCCTTCACTCGGACCAGGCCACCTGCGGTACCGATCCACATTGAACTGTCAGAAGTCGCACATAGACTGGCGATGTCCTCACTGGGCAATCCTTGCGCTGATTTCAAAAAAGTGATCTTGTCGTTTTTCTTGCGTGCGACACCGGCATTTGTTCCAATCCACAGGCTGCCGTCTTTGTCTTCAGCGAGGGCGGTGACGCTGTTGCTCGAAAGCCCCTCATTGACTGTATACTGTTGAAATCGGCCGTCAGCATAACTGAACATTCCGTCCGTCATCGTCCCGATCCACACGACACCTTGTCTGTCTTTGTAGAGCGTTTGTATACGGGAATTTTCGAGATTTTGGGGGAGTGAAACGAATTGACCGTCCTTGAGTTGCGCGAGCCCTCCGAATGTTCCAATCAGAAGTGACCCGTCGTCAAGTTCGAGCAGAGAATTGACGTCGTTGTGAGGAATGCCAGGCGCGTTCCTCCTGTCAAGGACGTCAAATTGCGCTCCATCAAAGCGGACAAGACCTTCCTGGGTTCCGAACCAGATGAAGCCATCCCTCGTCTGGACGATTCCGCGAACAGTGCTCTGCGGTAACCCTTCGGCGGTAGACCACGAACGGATCGAGAATCGAGTCAGATATTTCTCCGGAATCCCTGACCGACCATGGATCTCTGCCATCACATTTACGGAATAGAAAATCAACCCGCAGAAGAGCAAAAGCGGTACGCAGGAGAATCGTCTACGACACATCCTCCCTCCTCCTTCACTGCGTGAATTCTGCGCCATGATTGTGCCTCCAAGGTCAATTTGGAAGTTCACCGAAATCGGCAAAGACGGTACATTGTTCGGCTCAAATCCCGTGCCTGCAGGGACAAAGTTCGGAGCCGGCCAAATCTCTCCCCGCCAAGCCATAGAACGCAAATAATGGATGCACATTCCGCCTATTGTTGCGAGTACGAGAGATTCCTCCCACGCTTCCAATAATGGTAAAATCGGTGTGCCGAATTGTCGAAAAGAGGAATCGTTGCCGTGACCAAGAAGGCAGGTACCGGGAGAGGGTTAAGTCGCAAACTTTGAGGAATCCTGGGCGCTCAATTTCTTCATCTGAGCCCCCACAATCTGCACACAATTATTCTGAACTACTTAGTTCACGACAGTGTGCCAAACGACTGATAGAATTGCAGTTCCGTATGATGCACTGTTTGAACGTACTATCGAACGCAGTGCCGGTCGTTTTTGAATGTTTTACGATCCGAAGGGGTGATTCGATGCTCGTCGGGGGGCCGCTGGTTAAGAAGCAAATCTTAGAGAGAAGAGAAAAGTTTGTACTATTGGGGAGATGTGTTTGCAGATACGCTCATCGTTCTTTACTAAAACGGGGTCATCGAAGATCCGAAGTCGGACGTCGATGTCTGCGAACACAAGGGGAACTCTACACAATCCGCTCTTTATGGGCCTTTGCCATCAGCTGTCCCCGGGTGTTGACCTGCAGTTTGTTGTAGATGTTCTTGATATGAGCGTTGACGGTATGAAAACTGAGGAAGAGTTTGTCCGCAATTTCTTGTTTTCGGAGCCCGTCGACAAAGAGAGCGAGGATTTCCTTTTCCCGCCGCGTGAGCCCATACTCCGAATGAGACGCTGCAGCCCGGGTGAATTGTTCGAGCACCTTTCGGGCTATCAACGGATTGATCGCCGACCCCCCGTCAATAACCTCTTGAATTCCCCGAATGATGTTTTCGGGAGGCGACGACTTCAGCAAGTACCCCATCGCCCCGGCACTGATCGCTTCGAACACCTTCTTATCATCCTCGTGCATCGTCAACATGATGATCTGCGTCGTCGGAATCATCGATTTGAACTTCGCGATGCCTTCGATGCCGCTCATCCCCGACAGGCCTATGTCGAGCAAGAGGATGTCGGGGAGCGACCCCGTCTCCAACATCGTCAACGCCTGCTCGCAGGAGGCAAATGCGTGCTCGCAGATCATCCCTTCCGTCCGGTTGACAAGGGAAACCACGCTCTTCCGAAAGTGGTTATTGTCCTCGACGACCCACACGACAATTTGCATTGAATCGCTCTCCGCCATCGCACTCCTTAGATTTCATTCAAGGAAGCACCTTTGATGCTCACCCGCAATAGCACGGCTATGGTATTTTGACAAACACGACGATGGCAGTCCCTCCGTTTGGCGTACCGCTCAGGCGGAAGGCAGCGTTCATTTCGGCGGCCCTCTTCGACATGGTGCGCAAACCGTTTCCGCTGTGGGCAACCGTGCCGTCAAATCCAACGCCGTTATCCGAAACGGAGAACTCAATCCCGTTCGATTTCCGTTCCAGCCGGATCGCCGCCGCCGTCGCCCGCGAGTGTTTGACGATGTTGTTGAGCGCTTCTTTGTAGATGAAGTAGATATTCCGGCGGGCTTCAAGGCTCGTGATGAGCGAGAACGCGGCCTCGTCGATCTCCATGGTATACCGGATATCGCGCAGCAGCAATTGAGCAATCTCCTGCATCTTTGCCACCGTTTGATTCGGCGTGTCATGGTCCGGATTGATGAACCACACGATATCGCGCATCGCGTCGGCTGTCTCGCGGGCGGTCACGGCTATGTCTTCCAGCAATTCTTGCTGTTGTCCGCTCAGCGCCGCATCCTGCTGCATCATGTGACTGGTGATCGCGATGCTGCTGAGGTTGCTTCCAATTTCGTCGTGCAGGTCTCCGGCGATTCTCAACCGCACATTCTGCATCTCAAGAAGATGATGAATCCGGTAACGATAGAGTGCAATGCCCAAGCCGGTCAGGAACAGGGCGGCGAGGAGCCTGAACCACCATGTCATCCACAGCGCCGGCGCGACAACAACGGACAACAGCGCTCCTTCATTATTCCAGATTCCGTCGGCGTTGGCGGCCCTGACAGTAAACTGATACGATCCTGGACGGACATCGGTGTAACTGGCAAACGTTCTGTCACCTACCTCATTCCACTGCTTCTCGAAGCCGTCGAGGCGATACATGTACCTGTTGTGCTTCGGATCCGAGAAATCGAGCGCCGTAAACTCTATCGAAAAGAAATTCTGATCGTGCGCCAGTGTGATGAGCGGCGTGCGCTGGAGTGACTGCGGAAGATGAAGCTCCCGCTCAAACACTTTAAACGAGGTAATCGCGACTTGCGGGGCACGAGGGTTATCGCCGATGCTGTCGGGAACGAACGAGATGAATCCGCCGGCGCCGCCGAAAAACATTTCGCCGTCCTTCCCTCTACAGCTGGACCGCCACATGAACTCATTGCTGATCAGTCCGTCACTCACGTCGAACGTGCGGAACGTCTCAGTGCGGGGATCGAAACGGGCCAGCCCTTTCATCGTGCTGATCCAGAGATCCCCTCCCCGATCTTCTTCGATCTTGAAGACGGCGTCGTTCGGCAATCCGTTGGCGGAGGTGTACCGTGTAAAACTGTCGGACGCGGGGTTATACTTATCGACGCCGCCCCCGTAGGTGCATATCCACATAGACCCGCGGGAATCTTCGAAGAACGACGTGATCTTGGTCGAACTGATGCTTGCGGCGTTGTTGATTTCCGGCATGAAGTGTCTGTAGCGTCTCGTTCGCACGTTATAATACAGTACGCCGGAAAGCCATTGCGAAAACCAGAGATCTCCGTTGTGGTCTTCGTACAGCTGATTCCCCCAGGAGTTGTTCCCGTCCATCGAATCGCGGAGCGATTCCTGGAGCCGCTTGAACTGCTGCGTCTTCCGGTCGAATTCATCGATCCCGGTCTCCGTCGCGACATAGAGTTTTCCGTTCGTGGTCTCGAGGATCTGATGCACCCAGTTTGCCTGGATGCTGCGGTCGTTATTCGCGTCATGGCGGAATGGCACAAATGAGCCGGTCGATCGATCGAATCTGCTCAACCCTCCGCTCCGTGTTCCGACCCACACAGTCTCCTTCCTGTCCTCGTAGATTGTGACAACGTCGCAATCGTCCAGATCCCGCGCGTTCGGATGCTCGAACCCATAGTGAACCCTCGCGCCGCTCTTCCGGTCGATCCTGTCGATGCCGCCGCCTCCATATCCCACCCAGAGCGCTCCGCGGCTGTCCTCGAGTATCGTCGCCACATTGCCGACGTTGTGGCTGTAGAAATCGGGCAGATATTTGTATTGAACGAATTGTTTTCTTTTCGGGAGCTCGTTTAATCCATCCTGTGTTCCGATCCACAGATTCCCGCAGTTGTCTTCTTCGATCCAGCGGACGCAATCGCTAGCCAGGCAAGTTCGATCATCCTTCTTCGAGCGCAGATGCACTGCCGGCGGCGATGTTGCCGTTTCACTTTCAAAGAGGTACAACCCCCGGTAATTAAACGTGCCGACCCAAATTCTTCCCTTACTGTCTACGACTACCTGTTTTATTACAGACCCGGCCAGATCTTTCGTGGCAAAATGCTCCGCCGCATGTGTACGAAGATCGAATCGATCAACTCCTCTGTACGTGCCGAGCCAGAGAGCGCTGTCGCCGTCCTTCGCCACCGACCACACGGTATCGCTGGCGATGCTTTTCGGGTCGGTCGGACTATGCCTGAATGAACGAAACACCTCACGTTCCGGATCGAAGCTCATCAGCGCGTGGGCCTTCGGGCCGCTGTCCCACGTGCCGAGCCACAGCATTCCGGATCCGTCCTCACAGATCGAAGTGATGTTGCAATCAAAGTAATGCTTGAATTCCATCGTTCGGGTGTCGAGGCGATTCAATCCGCCGCGCGTCGTCCCGATCCAGATTGCACCTCTTCGACTTTCACAGAGGGCTGAAATGTACGAATCGTTGAGCGAATGGATATCCGGCGAATCGTGCCCGAACCGAATGAACCGCTCCCTGGTTCTGTCGAAGAGACATAATCCGCCGCCCCATGTACCGACCCAAAGGTTTCCCTCCCTGTCTTCCAGGAGGCACATGACATAGTTCTCGGACAGGGAGAGCGAATCGGACGGGTCATGCGTGTAGTTTTTAAACGACGTTCCGTCGAATCGATCCAGGCCGTTCATTGTCGCCACCCAGATGAACCCATCACGCGTCTGGAGTACGCAATTAATCAGGTTATCGGAGAGACCTTCGTCGATCGTATACCGCCTCATCTCGGTGCTCTGATACTGGGCACCGAGCGCTGAAGCAAGAAGAACTAGGGAGAGGAGTATCTTCAGAAGGCGGAACACCGCTTCCTCCGGAATTGAGTATTGAAATGCTATGAAAGCGCATGGTGAAAAGCAACCGAAATCGACCCGGAGAGAGCCGTTGTCGGAGAATACCACGAACGTGCGATGCGGGTAAACCGATCGGAGCGTAGATTGCCCAAGTCTTCCCGGTTCACTTGCATCGAATCGAGAAGGCGAAGGAACCGGTGCGGCGCAAGCTCTCCCCCTTCGGTGTTGCGTTTTGGCAAGTAAATCGTTAACGTGGCAACGTCGATCGATTGACGCTCTGCGGCACACTCTGGTAGGAGGGTGTGCGAGTTTTGTGGTCTATCCCGCCAAGGTTTCTCTCTCTCTCTACTACATAAGAAAACATCAAGCGCTGCGACGAGTCGCCGCACAAGGCTGCAAAGGCGTCTGTGCAGCATGTCACCGTTGAAGGTTCCTCGGTCAAGGGTCGAATTCAGCAGTCAATGATCCAGGAAAGCGCGGGGCTCTCTCACCTTCTTGTCTCGCGCATCTCTTTGGCAAGACGATGCCTGGCCTACGTCACTCTGACGGGCTTTTGCCATCACTCGTACACATCTCATGGGAGGATCCGGATGAAAGGTATCAGCACCATACTCGTCGCCTCACTGCTCCTTTGGTCGAGCATTCTCTACGGCCAGGAGGTCGCGCGAAAACCTCTCATAGGACGAAGTTATGTGCCAAGCACGAGCGGCCGATTCGGCCGTTCCAATCCACCCAGAACGGCGCCGCCCGATCAATCGCAGCGGGGAGCGCGAGCATCCTCTCAAGGTCCTGGAACCACCCTCTGGATGACTCACTACGATTACATTACCAACGGTTCAGTGCCTCGGAACATCATTAATTACGGAGACGGAACGCTCTCGATCGCACGCATGGCCAGCCAGACTCCTCTGGGAAGCTCGAACTCTCCCGACAGAGGAACATTCTACACGTACTTCAACGGATCGACTTGGTCCACACCGGTGAAGATTGAAGGGATTCGTGCCGGCTGGGGAACCTTAGCCGAGTTCAAAGACAGGAACGGAACAGAGGCGGTAATCTCTCATGACACGGCAACCTATACCCTCATGTACAACGTTCATTCGGCCAAGGGGACAGGTTCATGGACGCAGACGGTCATTTCAAGTCTGCCGAGTCTCTGCTGGCCGAGAATTGCGATCGGAGCCGGATCGGTTGTCCACGTTATCTCAACGACGCTCGCCGAGCCAGCGCGATCTCCATTCTATTTCCGTTCTACCGACGCTGGAAGCACGTTCGCCGCTCCCGATACGATCTTTTCGGGAATCGATGAAACGTCATCCGCCGACGGATACGCTATGGCGGCGAACGGTACGACTGTCGCGGTAGTTCAAGCCGGGCTGAACGGGAAGGTTGTCCTCGCAATGTCGACCGACAATGGCGTCACCTGGAACGAGCGGATGATCTTCAACGCTAAAGTCGACACGCTCGCGCTCAACGAACGCGCACAGACTCCCGACGGGAGCTGCCAGATAGCCTTCGATAACGCCGGAGCGGTTCACATCGTTTGGGGAAACTATACCTCGGTGGGCAATTCGGCGTCGCAACCGGTAACAAGCTATGCCCTGGACAACACCATCCTTCACTGGAGCAGTGCCACGGGCATCACACAGGTGGCTCAGCCGATTCAGGACCCGGCCATCCTCAGCAACGCCACGACGGACATGCCGGGAGTTGACGGTGCGCTTGTCACGATGCCGAGTGTAGGAGTTGATGCGCTCAATAATCTGTTCGTCGTCTATCAGGGCCAGACCTCGGAGACGTCGTCCGCATCGCTGCCGTACTGCCACCTCTACGCGACCTATTCGACAAACGGCGGAGTGAGCTGGGCAACTCCCACGGACATCACTCCGACAAGCGGTTATGACAATTCGTTTCCGTCGATGGCGAGTTTGGTCGACAACAATCTGCATATCGTCTACAACACGGAACCGTTGCCGGGGAACAACGTCCAAAGAAACCACGTCGATACGCTTATCGCGGTGAAGTACCTGCGACTTCCGGTATCGCAGTTGGGAGTCACACTCTCTTACCCTTCCGCGCAGAACCTCACCGCGAGCCTCGCCGGTGGGGCCGTGAAACTCTTATGGCAAAACGGAGGCGGAACGGCAACCCTCAAAACATACCGGATCTACCGGGGAATGGATTCCAGCAATGTCTCGATCATCGACTCTGCCTCTTCGACTTCATACTTTGACAGCGTCCTCTACGCACCACCGATTGTCTATTATCGCGTGAGCGCGGTCGACACCTCGGGACACGAAAGTAACCTGACTGCCGCGGTGCGCATCCAGAACGGCATTCTCGTCCCCGGCAACGCTGTGCAGCTCAACGCGTCGTGGATAGACGTCAGCAACAAGAGTGCAGTCGATGCCAGCCAGATCTTTACGCTCGAAGCATGGATATATCAGACGAGCATTGTGCCAAACGATGGGAGCAGAATAATCGATAACGATCTCGAGGGGAGCCCTGATTCGTGGACCTTCGACCTCACCGGGGGCAATCATTTGCGGTTTATCTCTTCGGCGGGCTTTGCCGTGGGGCAGACATCCGTCTCGCTCAACCAATGGCACCATGTCGCTGCGGTTGTCGGGGCTTCGACGATCCAGATTTTTCTCGACGGGAAGCTCGACGGAACCGGAAATCGTTCGGGAACGTGGAAAGGCGTCTCATTCGACATTCGCATCGGTTCATTTTACATCGGCCCGAACGGGACGCAGGATGAGTATTTTTACGGTTCCATGGATGAAGTCCGCATGTGGAATAGGGCGCTCTCCCAGAGAGAACTCCAAAGCCGGATCTACCGGCCGTTGACCGGGGCCGAGCCGAACCTCGCCGCCTATTTTACGATGGATCAATCGGGCAGCGGCGCCTTCGTGGATGTTACCAATAATTGTCTCAATGCCAATCGGACGAACGACGGGGTGACGCATTCAAACGGAACCCTGGCATTCAACGCAAGCACTGCCCCGATTTCACAGATCGCAAGTTTATCGCTCAATACCGCGCCGATTGACTTTGGCCCCGTCAAGCTCAACACGACAAAGAACCTTGTGCTTCCGGTCAAAGCTCTCTTGGGCCCGGTGAGAATTCAGAACATTGCTTTTCTTCACGGCACGTTCGGAGTCACGCCTCTCTCGGCGGTGCTCAATCCCGGCGATTCGGTGTCGATTTCCCTTTCATTCAATCCCACACAATATGGAAGCTACGCCGACACGCTCACGATAACGTCGAACGCCAGCTCAGGAAATTACTCGATTCCGGTTTCCGCCTCGTCGCCGCGCCCGACGCTGATACTCAGTTCCCCCTCGGTGCAGTTGAACAGCGCGACGTACGGCGACACGCTTACGCAGATGCTCCAGATCAGGCAGAACACGGTCAATCCCCTCACCATCGACTCACTCTACACGATGACAAGCACTTTTTCCGTGAACCTGCACGCGGCAATCGTCAACGATTCGGCGAACCTGAAAATATCGTTCAAGGCACCGAACTACGGAAAATATGTCGACACCGTCTTCATCCACAATAATTCTGCAACACCGCTTGTAAAGGTCCCCCTCACCGCCAATGTGCCGTTCCCGGTGGTCTTCACCGGCGGCACGCTGAACTTTGGCGATGTCGCGGTGGGAGATTCCTCTTCTCAGCTCCTCCTGCTGGGGAATACGTACCAGGGAACCACGGTCTATGATTCGATTTACGTCAGATCGAAGGAATTCAGAGTTTCACCCGGAAGCGGCAAGGTGAAACCCACCGACACGCTGCAGCTTCTCATCACATTCAGGCCCGATGGTCTGAAGCGGTTTGTCGATACGGTGTTTCTGCAAAACAAGGGACAGAATACGATCACGCGGATTGCCCTTCTGGGAGCCGGTGCATCGATCAACGCCGCCGGTCCGGCCGGTGCAGCTCTCCCGACGGAATTTTCGCTCTCTCAGAATTATCCGAATCCTTTCAATCCGTCGACGACGATCTCCGTCGGTCTGCCTCGGCAAAGTCACGTTTCTCTCGTCATCTACGATAACCTCGGCAGGCAGGTCGCCGTCCTGGTCCATGACGATCTTGCGGCCGGGTCTTACAGCTTTCGTTGGAGTGCCGGGGGGCTTGCCAGCGGGATGTATGTCTACAGGATGATCGCAGTACCTTCGGACGGCAATCAGCCGTATGTTCAGGTGAAGAAGTTGCTCCTATTAAAGTAGTGCGGCGTCCACGAAACGAGTGCGGATCTTTTCACATTCAAAAAAGGAGAACGGTCAGCCATGAAGAACTCTTTCTTCTTTGTTGTTGTCCTTGCATGGAGCTTGCTCTCGATTGAGAGCGCCGATGCGCAGCTTCCGACGGTCAAATGGGCGGCTCCGCCCCTCGCGAACTCCTTCACGTACAGCGGATGGATCTACAATTATTCCGCCGGTTCGACGAGGTACTGGGTCGGCGATACCGTCTCGGTTCAGATCATGGACGGCCCGTTCAGCACCAACCCGAGCGTCACCTTCACCTTCGACAAATCACACAACGAAGGGGACGACTTCGAAGATATTGTTGACTTAACGGGAGACGGGGTGAGAGACATTCTCATCGTGCGGGAGAAAACGGAACCGGGAGGTTTTACCGTTCCGTACGGGTTCAGAATCGTTGACGGCGCCACCGGGAACACCGTGTGGACATTCGATGACCCAAATCTCATCTATACATTCCAAAATACTGCAGATCTCGATCACGATGGGAAGATCGAGCTTGTCGTTTCAAAGCAGAACGCGGACTATTCCAACTATCAGATCCTCGTGTATGCGACAAACGGGACAGCCCTTTCCGTTCCGGAAGCTGGCAACACCGTTCCGGTCACTCACACATTAAGCCAAAACTACCCGAACCCCTTTAATCCCAGCACAACGATTTCATACCGACTGTCCGGCAGAGAAAACGTCAGCATCACCATCTACGACGTGTTGGGGCGAGTCATCAAACAGTTTGCCCTCGGCGAGCAAGAGGCCGGAACGCATTCGATGAGTTGGGACGGCAGGAATGAGCACGGCACATCGGTTGCGGGCGGAACATATTTCTATCAAGCCCGATTCGGCGAGTATCTGCAGTCGAAGAAAATGCTTCTTCTGAAGTAGCCCGCGATCGGGTCCAACTCCGACACACTGTCACATTGAGGAGCGAACGATGAGAAGGTTTGCGTCCATCGGCACGGCGCTGTTGTGGTCACTCTGTTCTCTTCAGTTATTTGCGGGAGTTCCTCGACATGAGGGCATCGTGTCTCGACCGGTTGCCAGTGCCCGCTGGAAGTTGTCGCCGGGTGTTTACGGCTACACGCTGCCGGACAACCTCCCCAAAGGAGTTCCCTGGTTTATCGCAGAGGATTCCGGGTCGGTGTGGGTCGCGGGCGACAGCGCTCTCATCGCAAAGGCGAGCACCTCGGATCTCACACAGTGGACGCTGCTCAATTCCGGAATTCCATCGGACGTTTCGATCGATTGGCTGGCGTTCGTCAACTCGCATGTCATCTTTGCGGCCGGAGGAGACGGAACGATCTATACGACCTCGAACGGGGGTGTATCCTGGACTGTCAGCTTTTCCGATCCGCAGCTGACACAATTCATCGATATCATAAAGTTCTTTGACTCACATCATGGGGTCGCCTGCGGGGACGGAAGCGGGGGGAGTGGATTAATGGCATTTCTTGAGACAACGGACGGCGGCTTGACGTGGAGAAATAACAACACCTTTCAAATAGTCGGGGAGACAAATTACGATCTCGTCAGCTATGCGGCTCCGTCCTCCGTGTTCATGTCCGGCTACTGGAATTTTCCGAACGGCCAATCATATCGGGGCGTGCTGAGCAGCACCGATCTCGGAACTACCTGGAGGTTCGCGACGGTCGGTTCCGGATCATTCGAGGATTCAACCCTTGTTACTCAGGGTGTCGCCTTCGCATCGAACCTTGTCGGGCTCGCGTGCAGGGCAGATTCGACCTTTTGGTCGACATCGGACGGAGGAATTACGTGGCAGCAGGTGGGGCAGAAGGCCGGCACATTCTTCTTCTGTGCCGATTTTGTGGGCGGGGCAACCACGGCGATGTGCGGCGGCTACAGGCAAGCCTCGCTGGCCGAAGTAGACCTTTCCAGTTCAACGTACTCCGTGCAACGAGAGGACACCTCGGTGACGGCGTTGAAGAATATTTCATTTACCTACGTTGACTTCCCGACGACAGAGCGCGGGTATATGATCTGCGGCGGTCAGCTGCGGACCTTTTACGCGACAGAGTCTCCGACTAGCGTGAAGGCCGATCCCGGCATGCCCGAACACTATTCGCTCGGGCAAAACTATCCCAACCCGTTCAACCCGACCACCATCATTCAATACGCAGTTCCGAGGCGCGAGTATGTCGTTCTTTCCGTCTTCAACATCCTCGGAGAGAAAGTGGCTGACCTTGTGAACGGACTGAGGGAAGCCGGCGCTCACACTGTTTCATTCAACGCTTCAGATCTCTCGTCGGGGCTCTATTTCTACAGGATCCAGGCCGGCAGTTTCGTGGAAACAAAAAAGTTAGTGGTGGTCAAGTAGACCTCGCAAGAGTTCCATCGTCTCATCCCGCCCCAGACATTCACCATCTGGGGCATTGTTTTTCCGAGCGGCGCCGGCGAGGTTGTCATTGCCGCGCCGGATCCTCGATGTCTCGGGGAGTGGTCATACGTGGTCGGGCCGATTCTATTCGCCGCCCGCACATGATGGTCGGCGAGGGTTCACGGGTATATTCATAAAATATTAATCTTTGGATCTGACCTCCATTTTCCCTTGACTTTCTTGTTTGCCGGCACTATTTTTCTGTCGTGCCATTGGGGACCCTCTCCCCATTCATTTCAATCCGCCCAAAAGTTTGTGAAGTACTTCCGACTCGTGCTACGCGTTGAGCGGGCACGTTTTTCTATTGCCGGAACTCTGGCCGACATCCCAGTCGGCCGCGCGATCTTGTTCGACCGACATCCGAGCTACCAAATACAACTTCTCAAAGAGCTCACAACAAATCGGGAGGCAACAGGTGAAAGTTCTTTACTCGATCGGTCTGATGCTGGTTCTCATGGCCGCCGGCGCTCATTCGCAGGTGCTTCAATCGTACACCGTCGTGAGAGACACCACGCCCAATAACTTACCGAAGGGAGGGATCTGGTTCGTCACTGAAAACTCCGGTTCGGTCTGGATCTCCGGAGACAGCACGTTGGTCGCAAAGGCGGATACTTCCAACCTGGGAGTTTGGACAAAGATGAACACCGGAATTCCTGCCGACGGGATCAACTGGCTGGAGTTTGTAAGCCCGTCGGTAATCTATGGAGCCGGCTACAGCGGCGCGATCTACAAAACAACCGACGGCGGATCGTCGTGGAACCAGGTCTATTACAACGCAGGAGTGACAACCTTCATTGACCGCATCACTTTTTTCGATGCCAACCATGGTTTCGCATGGGGAGACGGTATCTCTTCAAGCAGTGTTCAAGCGTGCCTCGAGACAACCGACGGCGGCACCACCTGGACAAACAACAATTCTCAATTGGTCGGATTCGCAAGTTCCGGCATCGTGCGCTTCGTCCCGCCGTCGAACGTATTCCTTACCGGGAGTTATTCTCAGTCGAGCAATTACTGGGGAGTCTGGAGGAGCACGGATGGCGGACACTCCTGGTCTTTTGCAACCGTCGGCACCTCCCCAAAAGACTCTGTCACCCAAACATACTCGGCTGATTTCAAAAGCAGTCTTATTGGCGTCGCGTGTCGAAAAGATTCGACCTTCTGGTCGACGACCGACGGCGGCGTTTCTTGGCAGCAAATCAGCTCACACGCGCAGACGAATTTCGATTATGTAGCATTCATCCCCGGAACGAACACCGTGATGGCGGGCGGAGGAGGAGAGGCATCGATCGCCGCTGTGGACCTGGACAGTCGGACATTCACCGTGTATAGGGATGCCTCAACGAACGTCACTTTCAACTACGTCGATTTTCCCTCTACAACCCGGGGATACATGTCGAACGGATTCAACGCGAAGTTCTATTCCACGTTTTCTTCTGTGCCTCTCCCCGTCGAACTGACATCGTTTACCGCATACCCCGCCGTGCACGGCGTCGAGCTTGAGTGGATCACAGCATCAGAGAACGGTAACTATGGATTCAATGTCGAAGCTAGGAGTCTCGACTCCCGTCAGGAATCATCCACGGACTGGCGGCAAGTCGGGTTCGTGTACGGGAACGGGACCAGCGCCATATCCCATCACTATTCGTATGAGGACGCCGAAAGAGGTCCAGGAACATACTCCTATCGGCTGAAACAGATCGATCGCGACGGAAAATTCAAGTACTCACCATCCGTCGAAGTAACGGTATCATCGAAGCCGTTGACCTTCAACGTCGCTCAGAATTACCCCAACCCCTTTAACCCTTCGACCACAATCAATTTCACTCTCCCGATTCGTTCACGCGTCACGCTGGTCGTCTACAACGCCCTCGGCCAGAAAGAGGCCGAGCTCGTGAATGGCGAAAAAGAAGCGGGCTCGTACAACGTCACCTTCGACGCTTCGGGTCTCCCGTCCGGCACGTATTTCTATCGCTTGCAGACGGGGAGTTTTAGCTCGGTCAATAAACTGGAGCTGCTGAAATAGCTCATCTCACGTCCGGTTCACAAACCTAATTCAACTATCATATTCACGGAGGTCGCTGTGAGAGCATTAAGACCGATTCTATTCTTACTCCTCTGCCTGGGTTCTTTGAACGGTGCGGGTGCTCAGGGTTGGCAGCAATACGGATATGGCGGAGCGCTGCCATCCTTTTACGGAATGTCGGCGGTGAATGATTCCGTCTGCTGGTTTTCAGGCGACCTCATGCTCACAATACTCGTACAACTCCACAGCAATGGAAATTCGTACGTCTGGAGTCAGAACGGCCTGGAGCCGGGACAGTTCACTGCCATTGCCGGGCGGAGTTCGACGCTGGCCTACACCGCGAGCGGCAACGGGAAACTCTTCAAGACCACGGATGGGGGAAACAACTGGACAAAACAATTTACGCAGGCAAACGGCGCCTTTATAGACGGAATGTACTTTTGGACAGACAGCGTCGGGATCGCCTTCGGAGATCCCGTCGCGTATCCCGGCACAGGTCCCTTCACGTTGATTCGAACGACTGACGGAGGAACGACATGGAATGATATTTCTTCCACTTTGCCTTCCGTCACCGCAGAGTATGGAGTCTGTTTGCAGTACGACGCGGTCGGGAGTCACTTCTGGTTCTCATCCTTTTCCAACTTAGACACATCGGCCGCCCGGTTTCTCTTCCATTCCAGCGATCGCGGCCTGACGTGGGAGAAGCTGAGCGTCCCTCAATTTTTCGGCGACTTCACCGCGTCGTTTTCAGACACATCCAACGGATTGATTACGGGCAACTCGGGCAAAATTGCGCGAACGACGGACGGGGGGAAGACGTGGACATACCGTCATGACGGAGTCGGCATCCTGCCGTTGAAGATGGAGAAGGGGACAAGCAATGTCTGGATCCAGGGCTACTATGATGAGAATGCCGGTAACAATCCTGTTTTCTATTCGACTGATTTTGGCTCAACCTGGGGAAGACAACCGAGAAACTCTCCCGTTAACGTCAACGGGTTCTCTGTCACAAGTCACAATGTCGTGTGGGCGAGCGGGTATAACTATCTCGTCCTGCGGAACTCAACTGCCAGCGTGGTGACTTCAGTCTCTTCTCAATCGCGCGGCACGGCCATACCGCAATCGATGGAGTTGTCCCAGAATTACCCGAATCCATTTAATCCAACGACGATGATCAAGTACAATATCCGGAACGCGGGTCAGACAAAGCTCACCGTCTATGATGTTCTGGGACGCGAAGTCCGCACTTTGGTCGACGGTGCGCAGTCATCGGGCTGGCATATCATCACGTGGGACGGGACAAACGACAATAGACAAGGGGTATCGACGGGAACCTATTTCTATCGAATTGAAAACAACGGCCAAATTGAAACAAAGAAAATGATTATGCTGAAATAGCAGCAGTTCCAGCGCTTCACCATTCCAGCCCCGGACATCCATCATCCGGGGCCTCGTGTTGGCGCCCCGTTCAATGTCACGCCAACAGGAATCAACGGCCGGTCCCCCCCCCTGCACGGACGGATGCCGGCCGCTCAGGAACGATTCTTCTATGAGGAGTTTCCGGGTTGACGTTCATCGACAGCTTGACGTTGAACTCTTTTTCTAGTAATATTGCGCCATCATACTGACCGAGTCCGGGGAAGACGAGGTCGTGAAAATGGAATTCTGAGATGCCTCTGGATTCGCGAAAGCGATGAAAGAGGCTTTATTATTTTGAGGGCCTATCGAACGAGAAACCGTTCATGCCGCTTGTTCATCGATGGACCGGGTCCGGAACTAGAGCGGCTCGTCGAGCTTGGCTTTTAGCCCGCTCAGGGAGAATCATCTATGCGAATACCGTTCCGCTTCTTTGCGACAATTCTGCTTCTTCTCCTCTATTCGGTAAGTGAGCGCGTTGTTTCACAGACTCAATCGTTTGACTTTAAAAGGTATCTTTTCGGCACACTACCCACCCTCACGCTGGACGTTGAGTCGCTCAATACCGTCTCTGGTGCTGTGACGATCGACGGGAGTGATGCACAATCACCCTCTACGCCATACAGCTGGCTTTGGGGAGACGGCTCGACATCTACCGGCTTCCCTCCTCAAAACCATACGTACCTCAACCTGGGGACGAACTACATCGTCAAAGTCCTTGCGACATATGCCGGCGGAGGGAAAGACTCCGTAGAGGTCGTCGTGCGATTTGCCCTTCCCGATATCACGCCGATTTCCATCTCGCCTGATATTGCGGTGACGATTCCTGATTCGAACGTGGTACTGATCAGCAGAGAACCTGGCTACGGTTTTTCCGGCAGCTTGAGCTATTTTGACGACCGTTTCTTTGTCACGTATCCCAGATCGCTCGCTGAGTATGTGGCCTCGGTCGCGGCGACCGTTGAGCGAGACTTTGTCAACAACGACCTCTTTCTCATCAACGGAAAGTTTCAGCAAGTGATGCTCCGCGATTCGGCCGCGGGCGGCGCGTACTCGATCTGGTATTCCAGTCCGGTCGCATTCGGGGTTGGCGATGTCTTCCTCACCGGAGTGCCGGGGTACTCCTCCCTCTTTCACGAGATGGGACACAACATGACATTGAATTCACCCGCCGGCTATTACTACGGCGGAAAGATCGACGGAGATGCTAACGCGATTTTTTCCGAAACGATGGCTCAAATCTTTCAGCATGCCGCAGGGTATGAGATCATCAACAACTACCGGACGTACGGCCTGAGCGATGACCTCATGATCGACATAGAATCGAGCGTCATTTCATCGGTCGAGCTGATACGAACGTCGTATGACGAGTACGTAGGTTCCGGCAAGAAGTTTGCGTCATGGAATAACCCGAGCACGCCGGCGGACGAAACCTTCAACACCTTTATGACGATCGCTTACAAGTTCATGGAGCAGGCGGAAATCACGGGACAAGGGTACCGGGCACCTCTGAAGAGAATGATGACGCTTCTCCAGGGTTTCAATTCAAGCTGGCAGCAACAATACGCTCCGTTGACGAACACCGCGGCTGCAGACACTTTCCGCGCAACCTTGATGGCAAGTGCGGTCTCTTTCGCGTTTGGAAAAGACCTACGGTCCGATTTTCGAACCTTGAATTTTCCCATCAGCGATCGGATCTACACCGAGCTTTACAGTTCCGTCAGCTCTCTTGGACGGTCCCGATTCAGTCCTCCGCTCCGATTCGAACTCGGGAACAGTTTTCCCAATCCAGCAAATCCATCGGCAACGATCAGCTACGCCGTTCCGGCCCGATCGCATGTGACACTCGCAGTCTTTAATACTCTTGGACAAAGGGTGGCAGAACTGGTCAGCGGTGAAAAGGATGCCGGCGCCTACAGCGTTACCTTCGATGCCAGTACCGTTGCGTCGGGCATGTATCTCTATCGGATGGAGTGCGGCGGTTTCGTGCAAACGAAGAAGATGGTAGTGCTGAGGTAGTTTGGTCCCGCTCATTGCGGCATTCCTCACGGCTATTCATGCCCCGGGTCTTTTTCGCTTCTCGTTCCCAATGTCTCGTTGGGAACGAATCATTTGAAGCTCCGCTTCATACACCAGTCTCACGGGGGAGATCATGTCACGCACCCGCTACAAAATCTACAACGAAGGTCAGCCGCACTTCTTGACAGCCACTATTGTCGAGTGGATACCTCTCTTTACAAATCCTGATATTACGCCACTGGTATTGGACTCGTTGCGCTTCCTCCAGAGAGAACGCCGGGTGGCATTGTATGCCTATGTGATTATGGAACACCACTTCCATCAGGTTGCATCAAGCCCAGAACTGAAATCAACGGTCAAGGAGTTCAAGTCTTTCACAGCACGAAAGATTATCGACTACGTGCAGGATCGAGGATTTGTCGGTCTTCTTGAGAAGTTGCATGACGCAAGAGAAGCGCATAAGAGGAAGAGCGAGTACCAGGTGTGGCAGGAAGGAAGTCATCCACAGGAGATCTATGGAGAGAAGATGTTGATCCAAAAGATCGATTACACTCACGACAACCTGATCAGGCGTGATTGCGTTTATGAGACGCGCCACTGGCGATATTCGAGTGCGCGGAATTATGAGGGAACGGATGGACTACTTCGGATTAAAACCGATTGGAGGAATGAGGGGTGATCAGGAAGCGGAGCTTCGTGGGACGCTCGTTCCCAACGACAAGTTGGGAACGAGATTATTGGTAACACCTAATCTCGTGACACGCGGCTCGAAATTTCCTTGTGAGAGTTGCGTAGGAGATCCCCTGTTCTTGCCGTTCTATCGTCCATGATTCAGCTGCTCCTTTTCCTGCGAAACGCGTTTCCGCCGATCAACTCGCAGGGGGCGTCGTTTCGCTCTCCTGGAATGACAATATCCCTTCCTCGTACTATTTCAACACCATGAGCTTCTTGGACACGACATGATTCCCCGAACGAAGAGTATAAAAATAGACCCCGCTCGAGAGCCGCGTGCCGTCGAAGCGCACTTCGTAGAACCCCGCTTTTTCGAACCGGTTCACCAGCGTCGCGACCTCCCTTCCGAGAATATCGTACACCTTCAGTGTCACGAAACTATTCACCGGCAACTGATAGCCAATCGTCGTCGACGGATTGAACGGGTTCGGATAGTTTTGGTTTAGCGCGATCGTCGTCGGCACATTCAGCGGCCGGTTCGCGATTCCGGTGTACGCGGTTGGGTTGAAGAGATACGCGTCTTCCGCG
>Ga0335071_10002189_pt1 | contig 21013 bp, 23 predicted proteins | sample Lox_Sample_15_FD_206724 | JGI IMG/M metagenome (GOLD analysis project Ga0335071, IMG submission 206724) | Soil microbial communities from Loxahatchee National Wildlife Refuge, Florida, United States - Lox_Sample_1.5 | ecosystem: Environmental > Terrestrial > Soil > Wetlands | place: USA...
AGGACAAGGAAGAGCAGCAGGGTGTTGGCGATGTGGAGCAGGAGATTCGTCAGGTGGTGCCCCCGCGGGCTTAACCCGAAGAGTTGGACATCCAGCATGTGGGATATCCACGTCAGGGGATGCCAGTTGGAGGCGTAATAACTCGTGAAGGCCCACCGGATGCCCTCCGCAGTCAGGCCATGTTGAATCCAGTGGTTTTCGGTTACATAGGCATCGTCGTCGTAATTGATGAACTCGCTGTTGCCGACCTGCCAGAATACGAGCAGGGTTGCGGTTGCGAGAACCATGCAGATCAGGAGAATTCGATTCTTTTCAGGCATGCAAAACGACCCCGGGGCAACCGGCCTTTTCGTCTCAAGATGAACTCAGATCCCTATTGTCGTACTCACAAAGGCGGGGATGAACCGGTCCCCGAAGCGGGCATGAAGCCTTGACATCATCGAGAACCCCGTACAGTGATTGGCCGCGATGAAGTCCGGGGCAAGGGACTCCAGTTCTCCAATCGACCTTTCCTGCTGATCCACCGATGCGGGGCCCAGATGAGTGCCGCCGACCCATCCTGCCAATCGCGAAGCGCCGGTCAGCTTGAGGCCCCAGCGAACCGTGTTGACAAGACCGGAATGTGTGCATCCCCCGATAACCACCAGGCCCTTCGGGCCGGAATAGAAAAGAGACAGATCGTCCGGGAGGTCATCCTGGCAATCACATCCCTCGGCATCGAAGACTACCAGCTTTGAATCCACCGATTCGAAGCCGCTCTCTCTGGGGATTTCTCCGCTGACCCACAACCCGGGGAGCAATTCCTGGGGGCCGTCCGAAAACCGCCAATCGGCCCCGAGTTCCGTCAATTGCTCTTTCGTGTGCGGAACCCCGACAAAATGTCGTTGCTCGCCCGTGGAGTAGCGCGGCCGGAAGATATGGGGGTGCGCATACACCGGCATCTTCTTTCCGGCATGCTGCAGAACAAAATACAGGCCGCCCGTGTGATCGTAATGGCCGTGACTGACAACGATGATATCCACTGTGGAAGGATGAATCCCGAGAAGGCCGAGGTTGGACACAACGGCGGATGATGCGCCTGTATCGAAAAGCACCCTTCGATTCTCATACTCGAGAAGAAGGGAGAACCCGTGCTCCGCGACAAAGGGCTTCCTCACGCGAATCGGAACGGCGTTATCAACGACTACGCTGATTTTCATGGACCGTGCCTCCTCTGACCTCGCATTCTGCCGTCCATTCCGGCCGGTGTCAATGCAGGAATGCTACGTCCCCCCCCCGCAAGACAAAAGAGAGGCAGGGGAAACCCTGCCTCTCTTTTAGGCACTTGCTTGACGATTTTTCAATCAAAGGCCAGAACTCCATGATAAGGCCGGATGTCGCCTGCTCAGGCTGCCAGGGCTTTTTTGCACAGCTCCGTGATGAACACGGGGTCCATGCCCTCGTCCCGACAGAGTTTTCGCAGGTTCAGGTAACACATGGGACACAGAAAGACCATGGCCCCGGCCTTGACGTCTTTCGCGTCGTCGATGTTCCACTTCTTCACCGCCGCCGCGCGGTCCTTGTCGCGAGCCATCAGCGGGGCCCCGCAACACAGGGCATTGACCCTTTCGTACTTGCGGGCCGGCCTCTCGACTCCGAGGAGTTCAAAGATCTTGTCGAGATAGATGTCCTTTCCCTGTGTATATCGCGAGGCACAAGGAGACTGGTAGGCGACCTTGAGGGGGATCTTTTTGATTTGGTCCTTTCTTTTCAGCAGTTCCCTGTAGAGATACTCGAAAATATGGATCGGCCGGAATGGGACCTTCAGGCCATATTCCTGGGCCAGCGTTGTCAGAAGGGTGTAGCAGTCATCGTGGAAGCAGACCACCTCCTTTGCCCCGAGGGCGGCCAGGTTATCGATGAACCGCTTCGCCTCTTTTTTGACCGGGCTGGGTTTTCCGAGATGGATGTACCCGACGGTGCAGAAATAGTCGGCGCCCTCGACGATCGTCAGATCCTCGAAGAGCGGGTTGTCCAGGAGTTCCCGGACCATGTCCCCGACGATGCAGAGATTCAGAACGGGCTTGCCCTCCTTGCCCTTTTTGATCACTACCGGCAGGTTGTGAAGCTTGGAGAAATTCTGCATGGCCTGTTCGGGGATCTTCAACGCGCCCGTCTTTTCCTGGCGCTCGTTGAGCAGGTCAAAGGGGTTGGCCTGGGTGGGGCAGACCAGATTGCAGGATGCGCAGGTGACACAGAGGCCCACGATAGGCGGTGTTTCCCCTGCTACGAGTTCCTTCATTTCCTTCTGGGCCCGTTCCAGGTCGTAATTGACATAGGGGCAGAACTCGAGGCATTTTCCACAGAAATCACATCTTTCACTATAAAACATGAATATCCTCCTTTGCTTTTTGTAATACGGAATCTAACACAACAAGATCATTCCGTAATGGATTTTCCTTTTCTAGAATTTCTAAGCGGAAGAAAGAGTGTACGTCGATCCGACGCTGCTGAGCACAAAAGCGGAGGGAAATGCGTCGGATAAACGCCGAATGGCATTCCAGCCGGTGCAGTGCATCGGCACTATCACCTCAGGCGCCATCGCCTTTAATGCATCAATCGTATCACCGATAATCGGCTCAAAAAGCGGGCCTGCAAGATGGAATCCTCCCAGGATCGCGTGGACGATTCGGACGCCGGTAACCTTCTTTCCGTAAAGCACCGTATTGACGATGCCTGCGTGACTGCAGCCGCCGATCACCACCAGGCCCTTGCCTTTCAGAAGAAGGAACAAGGCCTGATCATCCAGGATCGGATCTTTTTCCAGTTTCCCGTTTTTTTCCACCACCGCGTGGGGCATCCCCTTTTCAAAGGTTGTGGTTCGTTCCACCTCGCCGCTCACCAGGATCATGCTCTCACAGATCAGCGTCGGCTCGGTAGTCTCCTTGATCGCTCCTCCCCGATTTTCGATCTCCCTTCGGTCCAGCATGATGGGAAAGCGATCTTTTCCCCCGTCCTTGCGGGTCACATAACGAGGGGAAGCAAAGGCATGGGGATGGACAAGTACGGGCATGGGCCCGGGCATCTTCTCCAGTAATACATTCAGGGCCCCTAAGTGGTCCATGTGACCGTGGCTGAGCACGATCGCCTCGATTTTTTTCAGATCCGATCCCAGCTGTTCTATATTATGCGGCACACCCAAGGCGCTGTATCCTGTATCAAATAGGATCGAATGCCCATTGCTGCCTTCGTGGACGGTCACCAGCAGAGAAAGGCCATGCTCGCCAACAAGGGTGTCGCTGAAAATCTCACCGCCCCCTGCATGGTTTGCCCGGCGGACCACCTTCGTATTTCCGAGGAGTATATCCACATAGTTATCCATGAGCGTCAGCACCTCTATTCGGTCGACTTCTCTCAAGCTGCCGTTCATGTTCTCCCCATTCCATTCGCCATTGTGTTATTTTTTGCAAGGGCTGCGATAAAGACAACCCGACACGTGGTTGGACAGATTATTCCTTCTTGCTTATCTCCTTGCAGGACTCAGGAGATACTATTCTTAATCGTAATTTGCACGAGTCTTTTCATCCGTCATGGTCAGTGTGAGAAGCGGTTTCCATTTGGGATCCTCCCATGTCCCGAGAGAAGTATGCATCACATGATATTTCTTCGGTATGGGGTGCGTCCCCACAACGACCTTGACGCCATAGCGCTTTTCAAGAAAGTCTTTGAATGCTTCGATATGGGGGCAGGGAGGATAGCCGACGATCATGCCGGTCGCCAAATGGATAACCTCTGCGCCGTTCTTCACCATCTCTTCACCTGCATATTCTATATTGCCGCCGGGACAGCCGTCGCAAGTTGTGAAACCGACCAGCTCGAGATCGGCACCCGCGTATATACTGAAGGCCCCTTCCTTATTTCTCATGGCCCGGAGGCACTTCCCGCCCGCACAGCGACGGTAGCGATCGCAGATCACGATTCCAATCTTTGTCTTTGAAGTCATGTCAGCTCCTGTCCATTCTTGCCTGGTGAATCAGCTCGGCAGTGTATCCGTCTGCTCAGTGCCCGCACCCGCCCTGATGGGCGCTGCAGGCCTGATCGGCTGTAAGCTCACGGAGTTTGTTCTCGTTCAGCAGCGAAAGATTCTCTTTGACGGTCGGGGCCGCGGCCCCGAACACCTTGATTCCCAGCGCATTTAACTTTCGCAGGGCACCGGCGCCAATGCCGCCGACAACCATCGCATCCACGGTCTTCCCGTCGAGGGCCATGATGGGATTGCAAGCACCGTGAACGTGGTGGAGATCCTTGTTGTTGATCGATACGAAGTCCTTCCCCTCATGATCGACAATGATGAACACGGGCGCTGAACCAAAATGATCAAACACCCTGCTTTCGATACCTTTATCAACCTGTACTGCAAATCCTACCTTCATGAATTTTCTCCCTTTTTATTGTTATTGTTTTTATTCCCGCAGAAACATCTGCCTTGTCTTCTTCCAGGCCCTCCTGCGCTGCCTTTATTTTCTGCCCGGCGAACGTCGCCGCTTTGGCAAGCAGGACAACTCCCCGGTTTTCCCGTTCCGTATGGAATCTCCCAGGAGTGCCGGCAACCGTCACACCTGAATCTTCTCATGGAAGCCATCTCAACCGCTCCTCCTTCAATCTTCAATGCCTTGCCTGTAACAAGCACCTCGGCAACCTTCTTGTGCGCCGACTCGATGATCCTGCCGAAGGTTTGACGAGAGACCTTCATCCGTTCAGCCGCCTGTTCCTGGTACAAGCCTTCGAGGTCAGCAAGCCTGATCGCCTCAAACTCATCGACCGATAAAACAACCTCTTCCAGCATGGAGAGGGGAACTCCCCTGGGCTTGAAGTAATTGCTTCCCGGCATGGAACCGACCCGCCGGCAATTTCTCGGTCTTGGCATGGTTTACCTCCGCTTAAATTTATTATAAGCATATGCTCATAATTGTCAACTTAAAATCTATTCGCTGCCGTTAGAATTCTACGAAACAGGGACAAAAAAAGAGAGGCAGGGTTTCCCCTGCCTCTCGCCTGAACAATTTTACAATTGGGCTATTTCTTTGCCGCCGCCTTGGGGGCGTCGTCATCCTTCATGCCCATGAGCTTCTTGGCCATCTTCTTCTTTTTCTCGAAGTCCGTCAGCACTTGGAACATGAACCGCTGGGTCTGTGGAGCGCCTGCGCCGTGCCAGGTCCCTGCGCCGTGAAGCCCTGCTGACCAGTGCTGGAGGAACTTGGCGACCTTGAGCCGCTTTTCGGCGGGGGCCGCGGCACCGAAGACCTTCTTCAAGGTCGGTCCGACCTCCGGATTATCCAGATCCTTCAGCCTCGGCATCGTCACGACGAGACCGCCGCCGATGTCGCCCGCGTTCTTGATGATTTCCCAGAACCCGTGGGCGATGTTGAGCTTGGCGGCATTCCCAAAGAGATCATCGGGCAGATAGACGCCGGAGCCCTTTGGTTCCTCGCGGCCGCGCATGGCTGCCGCGATCGCGCAGGCATGGGACGTCTCGCTGAGGCGCACCATGTCGATGATCTTCTCCTGGATGTGGGGCACCTTCTCCACACCGATGTACTCGGCGGCAAGCATCGTCCCGCCGATGATCACGTCGGCAAACCCGACCTTGCAGGCCCCGCCGCAGTTCATGCGGTGGGCCTTGGCAAACCGGGTCACAAGCCTGCCGGCGTACTTGGTCTCGCCGCACATGAACACGCGTTCCCAGGGGATGAAGACGTTGTCGAAGACCATTGTCGAGGTCTCGCGCTGGCCGTAGATGGGGTTGCCGATCTCGTCGATCTCCTCGCCGTAGTACTCGCGCTCGGCCGAGTAGGCATTGTACTGGCAGATGTAGGTCAGCCCGGGGGATCCGTTGGGCACGGCGAAGGACAAAGCGAAAGCAGCCTCGTCATCTTTCAGTCCGCCGCCGGGAAGGACGAGCGTTTCATGCGCGCCGATCGCGCCGCTCTGGCTGACCTTGTAGCCCCTCACCACGATCCCGTCGTCGCGCTTCTCGACCAGGTGAAGGTAAACATCCGGTTCATCCTGCTGCGTGGGCCTCTTCCTGCGATCGCCCTTGGCGTCGGTGATGGCGCCGGAGACGGCCAGGTCCTTCGACTGGGCCATCTTGAGCCAGTTGTTGAAGCGCTCGTTGTACTTCGTGCCCAGGGCCTGGTCCATTTCCCATGTCGTCGAAGCCAGGGCGTTGAGGGCATCGCAGCCGACGCAGCGGTAGTTGCAGGTGCCCACGGTCTGGCTGGTCAGAAGGGCCATCTCCTGGCGCATGTCCAGATCGTGGATATTGCGGGCCACGTTGAGATTGCGGTTGACGGGCTCACCGGTCAGGTGGGATTTGGCCACCATGACTCCCTGGTGCTCGGGCTCCTGCGCCAGATCGTAGATCGCCGCATTGGCCATGACCATGGACTTTGTGACAGGATTGTCTAGCAGGCTCTCCACCCACCTCCCGCCGCAGTACACCCTGGGTTTGAGCTTCTTTACGCTTTCCAGATACTGTTGTGACGTCATTAAAGCCATAGTGTCCTCCCTCTTTTTTATTTTTCAGACTTCACGTCTATGAAATACATCGCCCCGCTCCCGCTATCGGGATAAGCCCCTATGTTCAGCAGGGCAATCTCCATCATTTCCTTTAGCCTGGCTCCCGTGTGCTTGCCGGACAAAGTAAGCGTCAGGGTCTTGTCCTTCAGCTCCGCGTAGGTAATGAAACCCTTTTTGTGAAAACCCGGCAGAACTTTTTTACGCAGACAGTACTCCACGATGGTTGCAAATGTCCCTCCCAGTCCCGTATAGGTACCTGCGCCGCTTTTTCCGATTTTCACCTCGATAAATTCCATTCCAGACTCGCTCTCATCCGTTTATCATCATACGGGTTTTTCCGCCGGCATTTCCTCGCCGAGGGCGAGGCGGCAGAGGTCGCTGATCATGTAATTCTTCAGGCCCGCCTCGCGGACCTTCTTGTTGAGGACCGTAAAGCACATGGCACAGAGGTATACCATCGCCTCGGCGCCGCTGGCCTTTGCGTCCTCGATATTTTTCACCCGGAAGGGCTCGTAGTTCTTGCCGCGGGGGAAGAGCTTGAGGCCCGGGCCCGCGACCTCCACGCCGCAGCACAGGGCATCCTCGCCCTCGTACTGACGCTTCATGCGCTCAACCCCGATCAGTTCGAAGATCTCGTTGACCACCGGGTCCTTCTCCGGCGTGTAGCGTGACGCGCAGGGCCGCTGGTAGGCGACCTTCATGTTGAGTTTTTTCAGATTTCCCTTCTTCTCCTTCAGAACATCGCGGAGGTGCTCAAAGATATGAACCGGCCGGAAGGGAATCTTGATGCCCAGCTCGGGGGCGATTCCCTTGAGGGCGGCATAGCAGTCGTCGTGGACAAAGACGATCTCCTTCGCACCTGACTTGGCCAGGTTGTCCACCATGCCCTGCAGGCGCTCCCGCAGGACGGACTCGTCGCCCATGTGGGAGAACAGGACATTGCAGAAGTAGTGCTTGCCCTTCAGAAGTGGAATCGTCTCGAAGAGCTCGCCCTGGATGGCCCAGGGCATGTTGCCCTGCATGACACAGACCGACATGACGCGCTCAGCGGGCTTTACGGGCTTGGGCTCCCCCTCGGGTTTGAACCGCTCAGCCATATCGGCGCGCATCTTCGGGTCCGTGAAATTCCCCGCCTCCTCCATGCGCTGCATGATCAGATCGAAGGGCCGTGCTTTTGTCGGGCAGTACTCGTCGCAGGCCATGCAGGTCACGCATTCGTAGATCCACGGCGATTTCTCACCTGCCGCAAGCTTCCGGATCGCCTCCGACCCGCTCTTCTTGTCGAATTCGAGATACTTGCAACGTGCCAGGCAGTCTCCGCAAAAATCACATCGGTCTTCGTGAAACATTCTTTTTCGCCTTTACCTTTCTCCCTGTATTCCCTGGACCCTATACCCTGGTCCCTGTACCCGCTGCAAAGCAGCTAGAGTTTCCTTGCCAGGTCCTGTGCCGCAATGTGAATGGCGTCCCATGCCCCGCCGAAGGGCGGTGCATACGGCAGATCCACATAACCGAGCTCGTCGACGGTGAGTCCCGACCAGAGGGCGATGGAAAGAGCACTGACACGCTGGACGGCCCCCTTCATGCCGATGCACTGGGCGCCGAGAAGCTTGCCTGATTTTTTGTCGCCGACGAGCTTGATCCCCAGCTTTTCGCCTTTCGCCATGGGACGGCCAATGGGAAGCCCCCAGATCAGGGCGCTTACCGGCTCGAACCCGTACTTGAGGGCCTCTTCTTCCATGAGGCCTGCGGCGGCTACTTCGAGGTTGAACACCTTGAATGCCTGGGCGCCGACGATGCCGGGGAACTCAACAGGTGCGCCGCCGACATTCTGGCCGGCCACACGGCCCTGCTTGTTGGCGATGTCACCAAGCGGGAAATAGACCCAACGGCCTGCGACCTTGTGGAAGACCTCGCAGCAGTCTCCCACGGCCCAGACTCCCTCGCGGGAAGTCTTCTGGTGGAAGTCCACCTTGATAGCTCCGCTGTCCCCCATGGCAATCCCCATGGATTGGGCCAACGCGGTATTGTGACGGGTGCCGACGCCCATGAGAACCAGGTCTGCATCCAGATCGCCGTTGCTGGTGATCAGCTTGAGACGGCAGTCCTGTCCTTTCTCGATGGACAGGGGTTTTGTCTCGGGGAGGAACTCCACCTGGTTCTTGCCGAGCTCCTCTACGATTAATTTGGTGAATTCGGGATCCCACCGGTATGCCGGCCGGGAAAGCATATCCATGACCTTCACATCGCAGCCCAGGTTGCGAAGGGCCTCGCACATCTCCATGCCGATATAGCCTGCTCCGATCAGGACGGCTTTTTTGCAGGTCCCCCCGCTGAGATAGGTTTTCATCTTCAGGGTATCCATCAGGTTCCGGATAACGTAAACCCCTTCCAGGTCCTTGCCCGGGATGTCCAGGCGTAAGGCGTCTGCCCCCGTGGCCATGACGAGATAGTCATAGGGCAGGTTGCTGCCATCGGACAGGTAGAGCACCCCTTGTTGAGCATCGATGCTCTCAACATTAGTGTTCACCCGGGCATCGATTCCCGTCTTCTTGAACTCTTCCGGCGTCCGGATGACCAGCCTCTTGGATTCTTTGATTACATCACCGATGTAATAAGGCATCGGTCAAGCGGCATAGGACACAAAGTCGCCCCGTTCGATCATGGTCACTTCAAGTGACTTGTCGCGCCTTTTTGCCTCGGCGGCGCTCGACGGCCCTCCCGCCCCGCCGCCTACAACCACCAGCCTCTTGCTCATGAATGATCCTCCTCGTGGAACTCAATTTCGCATTTTCTCAGTCTTTGAGGTTTTCCACGTTTTCGCCAAAGGGCTTAGCGGCAAGTTCATTCTTGTCGGAAAGGATCAGTTCCGCCGCGATCCCTGCGGCATCGGTGATGATGTCGCGGCAGAAAAGCGCGTGTTCCTTGCACAGCCAGCTGCTCTGCCACGCCGTTGTCAGGTCCCTGCAAAGGGTCTTGCCGTGTTTTGCCTTGAAGCGGTTCGGGACCTGGTTGAAGATCCGGTAAACACCGGGCTTGCCGTAGAACTGCGCCTTGGACTTCATCGCCTGTTCCTTGGGGTCCGCACCCTCAGGGAGGCCTTCCCTTCCGTGCACGGCGCTCACGGCCATGACGGCGCCGGCCAGGGCCCCGCAGGTGTCCCCGAAAAGCCCGATGCCGCCGCCGAACCCCGTGGCACACTTCTTCACCGCAACGGGCATCCCCGTATCGAGCAGCGAAAACACGGCTTCGGTTACACACTCGGCGCAGTTGTAGCCGAGGGAAAAGTTCTTCCTGGCGCGTTGACGGACAGCCTCAATCTTTTCTTCTTTGCTCATCGGTAAGTCCTCCTTCCTTCGGGTTGATGTTTTCCATTACAGGAGGTGAGAGGCAGGATACAGACCGGAGAGAGACCTCCCGGGGACGCTTATTACAAGCATCCCTCTGCTGAAAGCACAATACGGAAAATATACGTAAAAAATACGTATTGCAACTACGTATTTTTCTCTAAAGGGCCATGAGATGCGATTTGAGATTGGCTTTCCGGTTCCGCAGGCCCAGTTTTTTCCGGATATTGTCCCGATGGACCTCGATGGTCCTGGTCGAGACGTTCAGCAGCTCCGCCATCTCCTTGGTCGTGCGTCCCTCCCGGATGAAGTTGATGACCTTGATCTCCATGGGGGTGAGATTGGAGTACTTCAGCGAAAGAGTGCGCAGGAAGGGAGAAACGATCTCGGTGGTGTGCCTCTCGAGGATCTTCAACTGGTTGAGCTGCTGGCTGTCGATGCGGGTGATCTTCAGGTTCTCGATGTAGGGAAGAATGAGCTCCCGAACGTTGCAAATGACTTTTTCCTCGAGCTCGGCCTTGTCATCCTCCCTGCGCTTGAGCAGCACCTTCAGGGCCGTGTTGGCGTCTTCGAGGTTCCGGGATTTTTCCTCCAGCTCCTGCTCCCGCTTTTTCAGGGCTTCTTCCATCCTCTTGCGTTCGGTGATATTCCGGGCGATGCCATGAATGGCAATCAGGACACCCTTCTCCCGGATGCCCCGTGCATTGACCTCCACCCACACGGCTTCCCCCGCCCGGGTATAGGTGAGAAACTCGAGAGGGTTCGGAACGTCAATGTTGCCGAACCGGCTGCGGAACAGTTTTCTGACGACAGGAAGATATCTTTTATCGAGAAGGGTTTCCAGATTGAGGCCCTGCATCTGCTCGGGTTCGTAGCCGTAAGTTCTGCAGGCGGCATCGTTGCAGGACAGAATCCTGCCGTCCAAGTCGAGGATGAAGATGATATCGTTTGCGTTTTCGAAAAGCTCGCGGTACTTCTGCTCCGATTGCCGCATGGCCTCCTCGGCCCGCCTGCGCTCGGTGATATCCGTCACGATCTCGACCACTCCGCTGAGCGAGCCTTTTTCGTCCCTCACGGGATAGCTGCGCAAGACCCAGTTTCTCTTGTACGAGGAGATATCAACGACATCGTGAGGCTCGCCGGTCTTGAGTGTCTTTTCAGCCGGGCAGATGCTGCAGGCCCTGCTCCGGTTGTGCAGCGCCCTGTAGCAGTGTTTCCCGTTGAGCTGGCCGGGCTTGAGATTGAAGGCCTCGCGCATTGCCTTGTTGGCCCAGATCACCTTCAAGTCCGTGTCAAGGTACAGGACCAGCTCGGTCATGGCATCGAGAATGACCGCCTTTTCCTGCTCGGATTTGCTGAGTTCTTCAAACAGCCGGAGGTACTTCTTGTCGATTTCGCGGATCTGCGGGGTTGTTTTGCCGGTTGCAGCGGATTTTTTCATCTCCCCTTCTCCAGGACAGCGCCCGTAAAGTCGGTACCCTACGCGCCTCTTTCGCCATATCTCATTTGCGGGACCCGATCAAGCGGGAAAACGGACGGAATCCCGTGCGGATTTACACACACGGCCGGATGTGGTAATAGTCCCGGCAGATGCCAACGCCAAGGACAACACCCATGAAAAAGCCCCTTCTCATGGACCTGGAGGACAATGTCTTTCTCGAGGGCGACTCGCTTGTCGTCATCGACCGGCGCAGGCTTCCCGGCGAGATCGTGCCGCTTCGTTGCCCCGACCATGAGTCCGTGGCCCGGGCCATCGAGGAGATGGCCGTACAGGGGGCAGGGGATATCGCCATCACGGCGGGCTTTGGGCTTTACCTGACCGCACGGGCGCTCGAGAAAAGCGGCGCTTCCCACAGAGATGAGAGGCTGCGGGAGGCGGCTGATCGGCTCACCGCGACCCGGCCCACGGGTTTCCATCTGGCGGCCCTCTTGAACAAGCTCATGAGCCGCATCGAAGGGAGCGGTGAACAGAAGCCGGCTTCCGAGATCATCCTCACATGGCTCCGGCGGGCACTGATACGCCAGCGCGAGATATCCGAAAGCACCGGACGACATGCCGAAACGCTCCTTGTCTCCGGCGACAGGATCCTCACCCACTGCTTTGCCGGGCCTGCCCTTCTGTACATGCTGCGGTTTGCACGCGAAAACGGGAAGAACGTGAAGGTCATCTGCACGGAAACGAGGCCTTACCTGCAGGGGGCGAGACTCACGGCCTGGTCGGTGAGCGAGTTGGGCATCGATACGACGATCATTACCGACAACATGGCCGCCCACTGCATGTCGAAGGGGATGGTGAACAAGGTCTTCGCTGCGGCCGACCGGGTTGCCATGGATGGGGTGGTGGCCAACAAGGTGGGGACCCTTCAACTCGCCATCTGCGCCCGTTACTTCAAAATTCCCTTTTACATTCTGGCTTATGGCGGACCGGACAAAAGGACGCTTTGCGGCGTCGACATCCCGATCGAGGAACGGGACCCGAAGGAAGTTCTCGAGTTCCGGGGCACACCCATCAGCGGCCCGGCTGTGAAGGGTTACTACCCGGCTTTCGACCTCACTCCGGCGGAACTGGTGACGGGAATCGTGACGACGAACGGGATTGAGGTCAAAGGGAAAAGGTGAAAGGCTAAAGGAAAGATTCTGGATTCAGGCGTCCGGATTCAGTATTTGTCCTGATGCCTGGCGCCTGTTGCCTGAAGCCTGCTACTGAAAAAGATAATCCCTCTCCGCTGCCGGGCCGACTTTTTCCAGCGCGAGCGCCGAGCCGGGGATCAGGTAGCTCCGCATTCGGCTGGGTAGGTAGACGAGGTACCAGAAATCATCGGGGCGATATTCCCCGCGACGGCCGACGATCTTTCCTCGAGCGCCCTTCATAGGGTGACCGGGGTGGGTGACAACGACAAAATCGCCGAGATCCATGGTGTTTCTCCTTTGAGGAAAACCTTAGGCGGATTGATCCTAGCACGCGGGGGAAGCCGTTACAACCAAAATGACCGGCCCGCTGTAGATTTTCCCTATCAATTGTGTTAAGGCAGTGGTCCAGCAAAGCAACGAGGAGCGAGGAACGAGGTCCGAGAAACAAAATAGAAATCCTCGAGCCTCGAACCTGTTTTTGTCATTGCGAGGAGGGACGCCGATGACTGAAATTAAAATGCCCATTTATTTTCACGCCAACTACAAGGTCATCATCCGCACGAAGGACTGGGAAACAAGGGAAAGAGCCCAGAAACTTTCCATACGGGAGTTGAGCCCGGAAGAGCAGAAGGTCTCCTTCAAGGACTTTGCCGAGAAGGACATGCCGACCCACCAGATCATCTTCTACGACTTCGGCTGCAAACGGGTGATCGAGGGGAAGTTGCTGGAAAACGTGCAGGAAAAGATTGTTTTCAAGGTCCAGGAGAAGGAGTACGAATTCTCGCACCTCAAGCCGCCGCCCTCCGCGGGAGGCTGATTTCAAGCCACCGCGCGCTTCTCCGCAGGCTTGCCTAAAATCTCGCGAATTTTCTTGGAAAGGTCGATGATGCTGAAGGGCTTCTGAATAAAGCCGCCGCAGCCACGGGAGAGGATGTGAGAGGCCTGTCCGTTGAGGCTGTAGCCGCTCGCGAGGAGAACCTTCACCGAGGCATTGATGCCCTTCATGGCATCGAAGACCCGCCCGCCGCCCATCTCGGGCATGATCATGTCCAGGATGACCATGTCGATCTCCTCAATTTTCTGCCGGTAGATTTCGATCGCCTCGGACCCGCTGCGGGCGGCAAGCACCCGGTAACCCAGTGTCCTTAAAACCTCAACGCTCACATCAAGAACGATGTCCTCGTCGTCGACAAGCAGGATGGTCTCGGTTCCCTTCAGGACCTGGCGTTCGAGCGGCGCATCCGCAACGGTCGCGCTCGCAGAGACGGGCAGGTAAATATTGAAGGTCGTGCCGTGGCCCCGCTCGCTATACAGGGTAATGGTGCCGCCGTGGTTTTTGACGATACCGTAGGCCGAGGCAAGCCCAAGGCCCGTACCGCGCCCCCTGCCTTTCGTGGTAAAGAAGGGTTCGAATGCGCGTTGGCGCGTCGCCTCGTCCATGCCGATCCCCGTATCGGTGATGGAAATCTTCACATAACGGCCGGGTTGCATCCTGTGCGGCTTTACGAACAGCTCGTCGAGAATGACGTTTTCCGTCGAGAGGATCAGCTCACCGCCACCCGGCATGGCCTGCCAGGCGTTGACATACATGTTGAGGAAAACCTGTTCGATCTGTCCGCGGTCCGCATCGACAACCCACGTACTCTCCTGCTCACGCCGGGTGATCTTGATCTCCTTTTTCGTCCGGCCGAACATCTCCGAGGATTTCTGAAGGAGGTCGTTGAGGTCCGTGGGTTTCACCTCGTACTTGCCGCCGCGGGCAAAACCCAGTAGCTGCCGGGTCAGCGTCGCGCCGCTGCGGATCATGTTTTCGATGCCCGTGAGGTGGGCCGAATGGGGATGCTCGTCCTTCACATCCATGAGCATGAGAGAGACATGGCCCTGGATCCCCATGAGGAGGTTGTTGAAGTCGTGGGCAATCCCGCCTGCAAGCGTCCCGATGGCTTCCATCTTCTGGGCCTGGAGGAACTGAGCCTCAAGTTGTCGGGTCTGAGTGATATCGCGGGCGATGCCGCAGATGCCGATGATTTCGCCTGCGTCGTCGAACATGGGAACCTTCACGACGTGCAGCGTCACGGGCATGCCGTTGATCGTCTCGCTGGACTCGACCTCGACCATCTCACCGTCAAGGACGCGGTAATCCATTTCGCTGCTCTGCTGCTCTGCTGCCTCCCCGAAAAGCTCCCCGTCGGAAAGTCCCACGATTTCCGATGCGGGCTTGCCGAACAGGGTCTCCACGCTGGGATTCACCAGCACATATTTGAGCGCGCGGTCCTTGATATAAATGCAGTCCGGGGCCGTTTCAAAGATGGCGCGGAAGTTCTCCTCGCTCTTGCGCAGTGCCTCCTCTGCAAGCTTGCGCTCGGTAATGTCGTGGACCATGGCGATGACACCAACGATCTCCCCGCGGGTGTTCCGGTAGGGAGCGTAGGTGCCCGTGATCCACCCCGTCTTCCCGCTTTGGGGAACGTAGTAGGTAAGATCCGGCGCTGCGATCGTAGCTCCTTCCAGGGCCCTATCCAGCAGGGCGTCCACGCCCTGCTCCCGCAGGTGGGGAAAGACCTCGAAGGCGCTCATGCCGAGGACTTCTTCGGCAGGCAAACCCGTCAACTCCTCCATGAATCGGTTCCAGACAACGTAGCGGAACTCGCGGTCATATACGATGATCCCCTCGTTGGCGCTGGAGATGATTTCCTTGTTGAAGCGCTCGGACTCGCGCAGCGCCTTCTCACTTCGCTTGCGAGTGGTGATGTCCTCGTAAACGGCGATAATCCGCCCCTCCCGAAGGTTATCGCCGATGCGGGTGGCCTGAAGCCTCACCACGATCTCTCGGCCGTCCATGCGCCGGCAGGGGAATTCCGCGCTGCAGGTCCTCTGCTTGCGGAGTGCCGAATAAATGAATTTACCGATGCTTCTGTACTCTTCCTCACTGCGGTAGAGGAGGCTCGTCGTCCTGCCGATGAGCTCTTCCGGCCGCCACCCGAAAACGGCATCGACGGCATCATTGGCGAAAACGATGCGGCGCTTCGCAAGTCCCAGTACCGCATGGGGGATGGCATCCAGGATGGACGCCTCCAGTGCCTCCATCTCCTGAAGTCTGCGGCCGTGCTCCTTCTGGGTGGTGATATCCATGGAATTGCCCAGAATGGCCCGCCTTCCCTTGTACTGGATGGGAGTCACTGTCTCCATGATCCATCGGGTCTGCCCATTCTTTGTCCTGATCCGGTATTCATAAGGAGACAATCGTCCGCCCTTGAGCATCTCGCGAGCCTGCCCCCGGATCGCTTCCTGGTCCTCGGGGTGTACGATATCGATGCTCTTCATGCCGATCATTTCGTCGACAGAGCAGCCGGCAAGCAAGGCAGCTTTTTCGTTGAGGTATTTGAATCGACCCTTCTGGATTACGTAGACACCGGTATGGGAGCTGCGGGCCAGCGTCTCATAGAGCTGCTGGGATTCAGCCGGTTTCTTGCGGCGGGGTTTCTCGTAGGAGGCGAGTTTCTTTCGCAGAGCCTCGACTTCTTCGATCAGCTGTTGCTTCGTTTTTCTATTGGACGCGGCCATCTCTCTCTCAGGAAGACCGTTTTTGTTTAAGGCGTAAACACCGGGGGAACGGGTAAGGATGGAGTATACGAAGTCGTGCAAATACTCTGCCAAACGCTCGCAGCTTCAACTCGCTTTGCGAGCCTCATCTATCCCCCCGGAATTGCGCACAAAAAATTTGGCTTCATTCCATGGCGCACATAAGCTATAACTCAATGGAGTGTCAGGAACCCGGCTCGAGAGTCCGAATGGTTGACACTGAGACGAAAAAATGACATCGCGCGCAATTGTGAAATGTCTGGTGACGCTCCTGTTCATCCTGTCCGCGATCGTGTTTCTGGCCGTGATTTCCGCTGCTGAAGAGCTTCTCTTACCCCGTCCGACAGGCGCCGTCAATGATTTTGCCAACGTGATCCCCCAGGAGCAGCGGGCTGCGATGGAGGCCCTCGCAAGGGAAGTTCTGCAAAAGACGGGGACAGCCGTCGTCGTTGCAACAGTGCCCACCGTGGGGGATAGGGTGGTCGACGATTACGCAACCCGCCTCTACGAGTCCTGGGGAATCGGGAAAAAGGGCGAGGACAAAGGGGTCCTCATTTTGCTGGCCCTGAAAGAACGGCGGGTGCGGATCGAAACCGGCTATGGCGTCGAGGGCATCCTGCCCGATGGCGTTGTCGGTGAGATCATCCGACTGCACGTCATCCCCTACCTGAAGCAAGGCGACTATGGACGCGGCCTTTTGAACGCCATGACGGCGGTTGCCGATGTCATCGCGCGGAATGCGGGCGTGACGCTCACGGGTAGACCGCAGGCCCAGCCCGTGCAACCGACAGCGGGTGCGCCGGTGAACCCCTTCACCTTGATTCTCCTTCTCATTGTCGTCGCGCTGCTCCTTTTTACCGGAACAGGCAGGCAGCTTCTGGCACTGCTTATCCTGTCGAGTTTCGGCGGCGGCCGGGGCTACGGGGGCGGATCTTCCGGGGGATTCGGCGGCTTCAGCGGAGGCTTCGGCGGTTTCGGCGGCGGCATGAGCGGGGGCGGTGGAGCAGGAGGAGATTTCTGAGACAATGGTCAGTGAAAAAAGGAATGAGAGATGAGTAAAATCCCGAAAACGCCTCAAGAGGTATTCCCGGAGATTGTCGAAGATCTCAAGAAGATATTCGGAAGCGAGCTGCAATCGATCATCCTCTACGGCAGCGGCGCCCGAGGCGACTATGTTCCCGGGAAGTCAGACATCAATTTCCTCGTCATCCTCGCCGAAGACGCCACAAAGGATCTCGAAAAAGTAGTGCCGATGATCCCGAAGTGGAAGAAGCGGGCGGTGGCGACGCCTCTCTTCATGACGAAGGCCTTCATATGCTCCTCCATCGACGTCTACCCCGTGGAGTTCCTCAACATGAAACGACATTACCGGGTCGTTCACGGCGAGGATGTGCTCAAAGATCTCGTATTCGACGGCAAGGCCCTGAGGCTGCAATGCGAGAGGGAATTGAAGGGAAAACTGGTGCTGCTGCACACCGGCTTCCTGGACACGGCGGGAAAGGCGGAGGACCTTCGAGGACTGATGGCGGCATCGATCACAGCCGTTCTTTCCGTCTTCGGCGCGCTTCTTCTCATCCAGGGTCGCGAGATCCCAAAAGAGCGCCGCGATATCGTACCTGCCGTGACTGAGACATACGGTCTCGATGCCGAACCTTTTCTGCGCTGCATCGATCTGCGGGAAGGGAAAAAAGATCCGTCGCTCGGGAACTTGAAGGCCGTCTTCCAGTCGTATACAACGGAGATTCAAAAGCTGATCAAGGCTGTCGACAACCTGCTTTTGCCCTAAGAGCAAAAGCAGGCGGATTCAGGCATCCGGCTTCCGGATTGAGAGAAAAAGTACCACAGAGAAATCTCGATTCCGGAAGCCCGAGTCCCAAATCCTTTTTAGATCGAAACAAACGAAAAGAACGAAATAAACGAATTCATCAGGAGGTCATATGGCAAAGAAAGGACTCTGGATCGCGCTGGCTGTTGTGGCTGTTATCGTCATTTCGCTTTACGGCTTCTTCAAGGGAACCTATAACGACTTCGTCGCCCTCGATCAGCAGGTCAAGTCCTCGTGGGCGCAGGTGGAAAATCAACTCCAGCGGCGCTATGACCTGATCCCGAATCTCGTGGAAACAGTGAAGGGCTATGCCAAGCAGGAGAAGGATGTTTTTGTCGAGGTGACCAACGCCCGGTCCAAGGTGGGCGGGGCGGGAACGGTCCCGGACAAGATCTCGGCGAACAACGAGCTGTCCTCGGCGTTGAGCCGGCTGCTGGTCGTCGTGGAAAATTATCCCGAGCTCAAGTCCAATCAGAATTTCCTCAAGCTGCAGGACGAGCTGGCGGGGACGGAAAACCGCATTGCCGTGGAGCGTCGCCGCTACAATGAAGCCGTCCAGGCCTACAACGTAAAAATCCGAAGCTTCCCGGCCAACCTCCTGGCGGGAATGTTCGGCTTCAGCCCGGCGGCCTTCTTCGAAGCCCCTGCAGCAGCAAAAACGGCTCCGCAGGTGAAGTTTTAGGGACAGGGGACGAGGGTGTAGGGACCAGTCGGAAGGGCATCGGAATTGTTTTTTGTCTTTTACTCGTGCCTGGTCTCTGGTCCCTAGTCCCTGCTCTTGTCCGGCCACGAATAAACGGGAGGGCGGCGCTCGAAGACGGTCCCGTCGGGCATGACTTCCACGTCCTCGTCATTGATGCGCCTGATCTTTGTCAGGTTGGCGGGGACAAGGCGCTGCTTAGTGGATGAGATGGCCTGTTCAACGGTCTTGAAGCGGGAGATGTCAACCAGGGTCATGATCTGGGGAAGAACCATCCCGATTTTCCCTTGCTCATAGGATTGAAGAGCTTTCGAGGGCGTGAGCCAGATGTGCTGCGTCAGCTCTACACCGTCATGGATGACGTCTTGCGCCTTGGGGGCTTCCGCCACGAAAAATCGCACGTCGTAGCGAAGGGGAAGGGGTTCGGGTGTAATCCAGTGCGAAAAATAATGGAGACGATCGAGGGGGAGGATGAGGGCCTCCTTCTCGAGCATCTCTGAGAATTTCATCTCACCTCTGTTGAGCGCCTTCCGATAGTCGCAGAACCGCTTCCGTTCCTCCCCCGTCTGGATCGTCACGGGCGAGCCGTCCCTCTTCAAGGCGATCAGCATGCCCACTTCCTCGAAGGTCTCCCGGATACCCGCAACCCAGGCTCCCAGGGCTTTTTCCGGGCGTGACATGTCGGGCAGGATCTCGGAGGCGAGCTGCCGGTCGATCCCCCTGCAATAGGGGTCAATGCCAGGCGCGTGATCCTCGGGATCAAGGATCCCGCCCGGGTAGACATGATAACCCGGAACAAATCGGCTCCTGCGATTCCTCAAAACCATGAGGACTTCGATATCCTCCCCGGCTGCGCTCCCGTGCGGCCGCAGGAGCATGACCGTAGCGGCATCGGTGGGTGTTGCGTACATGATCACCTCAAAAGGGTTCAGGGGACAGGGTCAAGGGTGCAGGGTTAAGAATGGAAATGTCCCTAATTGCCCCATGAACAAACGGTTTGACATTTTTCTCGATGGATTCAAAATCTCGATTAATTTAAGGCCGCAAAATGGAATGTAAAGGCTCTCTTCCCTTTACCCTTTACCCTTTACCCTTTACCTGGTCTTGCCCCGATTTAGTGGACAGGTAGAAAAGCTTCTAGTTGTTGTTCAAACTCCATCGGGGGCTGATTCCCGATGCTGGTATGGATCCGCTGGCGGTTGTAGAACCGCTCGATATAGTCGAAGATGCTCTGCCGCGCCTCGGCACGGCTGCGATATCTCTGGTGGAAGACCCACTCGCGCTTCAAGGTGCTGAAGAAGCTCTCCACCGGGGCATTGTCCCAGCAGTTGCCCTTGCGGCTCATGCTGCAGACGATTCCGTTCTTTGTCAAAAGCTCCTGGTAGTCGCCTGCGGCATACTGGGAGCCGCGATCCGAGTGATGAAGCAATCCCGCAGGCGGCCTTCGCTGCTGCAGGGCCATCTGCAACGCATCCCGGACCAGGGGGCTTGTGAGCCTCTCGGCCATGGACCACCCCACGATGCCGCGCGAGTACAGGTCCATGATCACGGCCAGGTACAGCCACCCCTCGAGGGTCCAGATATACGTGATATCCGATGCCCAAACCCGGTTGGGACCCTCGGGACTAAACTCCCGACGCAGTAAATCCGGCGCCACGGGGTGTGTATGTCGGCTATCCGTGGTCGCCTTGAACCGTCGCCTGCTCTTGGCCTGCAGGCCATCTCTTCGCATCAGGCGGGCCACTCGGTGCCGGCCGACGGTCCCGCCTCGGCGCTTGAGCTCCCGATACACCCGGGGGCTACCATAGCTGCCCCGGCTGTCCCGATGGATCTCGGCAATCTCCCGGGACAGCGACCGGTTGGCCTGGCTTGCCGGGCTCTCGGGGCGACGACGCCAGATGTAATAGCCGCTCCGAGAAACCTCGAGCACACGACAAAGAACCGCTATCGGCCAGTGGGCCTGATGGTCTCGGATGAAGCAAAACCTCACTTCGGGTCTTTGGAAAAGATGGCCACTGCTTTTTTTAAAATGTCGCGCTCCATCCGCAGCCGCTCGTTCTCACGCTGCAGCTGCCGGAGCGCTTCGGCCTCGGTCAGTTGATGCCCTTTGCCGGGAAAGGCATCCTGGGGCCTCTCTTCATGCTGCCGAACCCACCGGCATAAGGTGTTCGGATGAATACCCAGATCGGAGGCAACCTGGGCCTGGCTGTTGCCGGCCTCGGTGACCAGCTTTACGGCTTCGATCTTGTACTCGCGTGTAAAGTTCCGTCTCCTGGATCCCATGACAGTCCTCCTTGCTCTTATTTAGCAGCTTTTCGGACTGTCCACAATTCCGGGGGAACTCCAATATGCATTTTTAATATGATGGGG
>Ga0335071_10002191_pt1 | contig 21007 bp, 18 predicted proteins | sample Lox_Sample_15_FD_206724 | JGI IMG/M metagenome (GOLD analysis project Ga0335071, IMG submission 206724) | Soil microbial communities from Loxahatchee National Wildlife Refuge, Florida, United States - Lox_Sample_1.5 | ecosystem: Environmental > Terrestrial > Soil > Wetlands | place: USA...
AAGGTGCTGGGCGGGCACATGCAGTTTACCGATTACACCCAGTGGAAATGGACTTACAAGAGGTTCAAGGACTATCTCGTCTATCAAACGAACAAGCACGGAGTCGAGGTGCTACTCAACACCAAGGCCACTCCGGATTCAATCAAGGCCAAGAGCTACGACACGGTGCTGGTGGCCAACGGCGCCCAGCCTACCTTCTCAGAGTGGGAGACGGCCGGCGCGGCGAATATCTTCAACTTGATGGATGCCTACAGCAACAAGTCGGCGCTCGGCAAAAATGTTGTGGTCGTTGGCGAAGGGTTCTACTCGACCGAAGCCGCGATCTGCATGGCCAAGGATGGGCATAAGGTGATGATCCTTTGCCCGTCAAAGGAACTGCTCGAGTTAGCTCACATTGGCTCCCATAACATGATGAATCAGATCCAGATTCTGCAAAACCATCCAAACCTCGACTTCCAGTTGGAAACCAAGGTCAAGAGCATCAAGGGCAATACGGTGACTTATACCGATTCCAAAGGCGCCGAAAAGACCCTGCAGGCCGACAGCTTCGTCGTCTGGTCGGGAATGAAGCCGAGAGTGGACGACGCGGAGAAGTTTATCGGCACGGCGGACCAGGTGCTATTCATGGGCGACTGCACCGGCAAGGCCGGAACCGTGCAGAAGACACAGCGCCAGGCATTCTTCATGGCTTCGCAAGTCTGAGGAACAACCCTGGGGCTTGGTTCAGATTCATTGCACGTAGTACGTTTTGCGACGACCCGCTGCTTTCTGGCAGCGGGTCAGTTTTTTCGGCCGCAATTCAGAACCTGCCTGACGCTGCATCAGACCGCAGGGAAGATGAATCAGCCTGATCCCTTTGCTCTGGAAGAAAGCTTCCATAGAGATCCTCCCAGCGGTCGAGGACCGTCTTTATGTCGAAGCGCGCGATTGCGTGCAGGCGGGCGCGCTGGCCCATGCGCAGGCGCTCGGCAAGCGGCAATTGCATTAGCCGATGCATGACTTTGGCGAGGGTGGATGGGTCGCGGGGGGGAACCAGAAAACCGTCCGCTCCCGGTTCGATCACCTCGCGTACGCCTGGCACATCCGTCCCGACAGCGGGCAGAGCGCAGGCGGCCGCTTCGAGCAGGACCATAGGAAGGCCTTCCCACAGCGAGGAGAGGACAAGCGCATCGGCGGCCTGCATCCAGCGGAGGAGCTTTGGCGCGAATCCAAGAAACCGCACGCGGCCGGAAAGGCCAGAGGACTCAGTTTGCCGCACAAGCTTGTTTCGCAGCGGGCCGTCCCCAGCAATCAGCAGCTGCGTGGATTCAGGCAAAAGGGCCATGGCGGCGACGAGCGTCGAGAAATCCTTGACCGGCTCAAGGCGCCCGGCGGCGATCCAAAGGAACTCGTTTCCGACGCCAAGCTCGCGGCGCACAGCGGCGCGCGCAGCCGCATCCGGTTTCCATTCGGCAGTTTCCACGCCGTTCGGCACGATGGAGAGCGCGGCCGGGTTGACCATTCTCGCGCACAGATGGGAATCGGCCACGGCACGGGAGACCGCCGTTACGTGGTGGGGCAGCCAACGGCTGAAGCGATAGCCCAAACGGCGTCCGCACCCGCCTGTCGAAGAGCTGTGCAGCGTATCCAGAAAAACCGGCACAGGGGCGGCCAGGCGCGACCAGCGCGCCAGCCAGGCCGAGTGAGGCAAATGAGCATGGACGACATTTGGCTTCGCCTCACGCAGCCAGCGATGGAAACGGATCCAGCCTCGCGGATCGGCAAGTCCCTTGCGCATGCCCAGGCTGAAGAAGGCGATGCCCCGGTCACTGAGTTCCTGAGCCGCCGCGCCGCCGGTTCCGGAGAGCGCGACAACGCTCGCACGCCATCCCCGGCCGCTGAGGCCCCGGGCGAGAAGCATGACTTGCCGCTCGGCGCCGCCGAGCCGGTCAAGTGTGGGAATGAGCAGAGCAGCGTGGCTCACGACGGCCTCGCGGCGCCTTGAGCATCGATGAGGCTTTCATAGGCTTCAATCGCACGGTAAAAATCGAATTCCCCGACCGAATGCGCGGCAAAAGCCGCTGAGGGCTCGTTTGCGCACCGGCCATTGCGCCTTGGCAAAGCCGGCAACTTGCGCAAAAGCCCGCCGAGCACATAGATGCCCAGGATAAGAAAGGAGCAGGCCAGTAGCAAGACGGATAAGACGAGATCCAGGCCCCGCTTGTGCACAAACTTCTCCTCAAGAAGACGCTTCGCCTCATGTTTGTACAAAAGGCGATCGAGGATAGCTCGGCGGCTTGGCCCGCTGATGCTGTTCCTCATGGCACAACGCAGGGAGACAGCCTCTGGGAGGGCCCCCTATGGAGAAAAAGAATTTCAGGAGTCAGTACTCTAAGAAAACAACCTCACTCTTCACAATGTCAAGGAGGCAAGTTGTTGCTGCGGGCTCAAAGATACTGGATGTGTACCTGCTTCCGGTGCCGCGACTCGAGGATTTGACCGATGCGCCGAACGATGTTGCGGCGCAGGTCAAGATCGATGGGAATGTTGGGGTCTTGGTGAGCTTCGTTAATTTTGGTGCCCACAACGAACTTCACAATATCGCTGTCGAGCAGCAGGTTGAGGAGTTTGGTGGCGGCGTTGGCGTTGCCCTCCTGCTGAGCCGATCCTTCCTCAAGCAGACGCGAGACCTCGCCAAGTGTCAGCGTGCCTTCCGTGACCAGATCGAAGCCTTTCATCCTGGCCAGGGGAGGGATTTTGCCTCCGGATGGCTGCCGCAAATCGACCTGGACCTCGCGCTGGAGCAAGCGGGAGATGATGTTCGCAGTCGTTCCCCCGCAGATCACTTTTCGGCCCGGTGTCAGCTCAGCCATGCGCGCCAGATCCTGGTCATGGGCGCGGTTGAAGGGGGCCCCGGTCATCACAAGCAACTGGCGCGGGCTGCGGATATAGATCACGGCGCAGGTAATGTCGTCCTTGGCGGTGAGCCCGTCGATCTCCTCAGCTTTGTCCACCACGCATCTGGACAGATCGCGCGCCGAAATCTGGGAGTTGCGGCCGATTTGCCAGCGGACGAAATCCTCCACGTTGCGCATGCCCCAGCCAAGCGGTGTGCGGAAGTCGCCCATGCCGGCCTGGGTGATGCCGTCGGAGAAAAAGACGATGCGGTCCTCGCGCTGCACATCAAAGGTGGAGATGCGGATGACGCGCTCCTGCCAGCGCTTGAGACGAATCTCGGTCGGGGCAGCCGGCATCTCCCTGCCCGGGCGGATGAGCAGGAATGGCGGATTATCGTGTTCGATGATGCGCGTCTGGCCGCCGGGGGCCAGATCGACGACGGTGAAGGTGGAATAGCTGATCTTGCGTTCGCTGCAAATGGGCAGCGTGTCCATGATGATCTCGGCGGAGCGGCGAAAGTCGAGGTCGCTGGCAATGTATTTGAGCGCCATCGAGGCCGTCATGGAGGCCAGAACGCTGGCCTTGACGCCGCTGCCCAGACCGTCGGATAGGACCGAGACGATGCGCCCGTCGGTCTTCACCTTCTCCGAGAGAAAAACGTCGCCGGAGATCAACTGGCCGCGCTTTGGCTTGTGGGAGAACTCGATTTCGATGAAGCTGTCGCCGTTAATCACACCCCGCCTCCGGAGTCGAGTTCCTCCACGTCCTCCGGACTGAAAGAGCGCACGATGGAATTGAGAATGATCTCCGAGTCGGCTGCGTTCTCGCCCAGCAGGTAGGCGATCTGCTGAACGGTGTTGAGGTTCTTCTGGATCACCTCGTGGGCTCGCGCGATGATCTGCTCCTTCTGGAAGATGGGCTGCGTGATGTCTTGCAAGATGCCGCACAGCACCGAGTGCGGCTCAATGGTGAAGATGCTGGCGTTGAGGATAATGCGCCGGAAGCGGATGTCGTGGCCCACAATGTCTTCGCCGGAGTCGAGGACGCGGCGGAAGAGATGCGAGAACGGGATGACGGCATTCAGCAAACTGCCTTCCAGTTCCTTGGGCTGCACGGCGTCGTCGGAGAACAGCCGGACGAAGTGGGAGTTGCATTCGATAATGCGAAGCTGCTCGTCGACAATAACGACGGCCGATGGCATTTTTTGCAGCAGAGCGTTGGCTTTTTTCTGGGCCAGCTTGCGGGTGTAGGTGGCGCACATCATGCGCTCTGCATTCCGCGCCAGCAGGGCGTGGGCGAAGTCCCGGCACGACTCATAGCCGCAGCCGCCGCAGTTCAGCTCGTCTTCCGCCGAGTATTTGCCAACCGTGCGCAGGGCGTCGCAAATCTGCGCCTCAGTGTAGCCGCCCTTCTCAACCGGCGTGGCCGGATAGGCGCGCTCCATCGGCACCACAACTGGCCGGGGCAGCGCATCGGCGGGCCTGGCGTACTGTGCCACGCTGTAGCGGCGGCGCGCCACGGAGCTTTGGTGCGCGGTTTTCGGGCCGTTGATGCAGCCTCCGGCGCAGGCCAAAAGCTCCAGCAGAATGCTGTGCTCGGGTTTCCACTCCGCGATGCCTTTCAGTGCCTGATCGACGTTGGCGATACCGGAGAAGGCCATGATGCGCGAGCTTTCCACTTCACCGTTGGCGCTGATCCCGGGGAACATTCCGCCCTCTATCGGGTAAAGGGCGCCCTCCTGCGCCTGCTCCGGCTCGAAGCGGTCCTCGGGTCTTTCGTCGATCTCGGCAAGATGAATATTTTCCTCTGCCAGCCAGCGCTCCAGATCCTCAAAGGTGAGCACAACGTCAAGCAGTTCGGGGTGATTCTCAGCTTCCTTCTTCTTCGCAATGCAGGGCCCGATAAAGACAATTCCGATTTCATTGCCGTAATGGGAACGCAGCATTTTGCAATGCGTGAGGAGCGGCGAAAGCAGCTCGGTGACGCTGGGCTGGCACTCGGGCCGGTACTTGGCAATGTAATCGACCACCACCGGGCAAGCGGAGGAAACCCAGACCTGATTTTCACCGTCGCGCATGAGGGCGTGCGTGCCGGCTGAAACCTGCTGAGCTCCCAACGCGGTTTCCGAAACGGCAAAAAAGCCCAGGCGGCGCAGCGCATGAATCAACTGGCCGGGGCGCGAGCCGACGTACTGCGCGATGAAGGAAGGCGCCAGCGAAGCAACAACTTTGCGTCCGCTGGCCAGCAGTGCTTTGGCAGCCGGCAGGTCGTCGCGCACGCGCTTGGCGTTGTGGGGACAAACGAGGATGCAATTTCCGCACTGGATGCACGACTCGGGAACGATCCGGGCGTAACCGTCTTCTACGCAAATAGCCTTCACCGGGCAGGCGCGGATGCATTTGTGGCAATCCTGGCACTCGCGCTGTTGCGTGTAGATGGCGTTAGTCTTTGCCATGATCGCCTCCTGCCGCCGTGCAGATGCGCTGTAGAAGATCGCGGAGCATGCGGGCCGTCACCTCGTGGTGCAACTGGCTGCCGATGGTGATATTCGGGCCCTGCTTGCAGTGGTCCTCGCAAAGATGGCCTCTGAGGCGGACGGAGGCTTCGAGGCCGCGGCTCTTCAGGTACTCCTGAATCACGGCGAGGTGCTCGGAGTTGCCGCGCGCAAAGCAGGAGCTGCCGAGACAAACAACGATTTCTTCGGGTTCAGGAGTCGTGCACACTGCTTTTCCCTCACTCCAATTGCAACTGGACCAGAGTCGAAGCGCCGAGTTCGTCGGCGGCTGCCCATGGGTCAAAACTCACCGCGGCACGCGGCACATCAGACCGCTTTCTGCCGCCGGGCCCCGAAGCAGGAAAGCGGCCGAGCGGGCGGATCTGCGCATTCAAGCATGCCTGGCAATCCTTTGCGGTTTCATCAATGCAGGCTTTCGCGGGATAGATTTCGTAAAGGCGCCGGTACTCGAGGGGCGTCACGTTGGGCATCACCACATTCGCGCCGACCAGCAGGCCCTGCTTGCGGCCGTGCGTCTTGTTGATGGTTGCAAGCGCCGTGGTGCTGGGAAGATTCGCCGTGGGGCAGGCGATGCGCGCCAGCGCCACCATCTTATAGACCATCTCCTCGGTGGCAGGAACCTGATTGGCTTCGTCGATCGGAGGGCACAGCATTCCCGAGCCGAGCGGCGTGCGCGGATGCGCGATGTACGGACCGATGCCGATCATGTCGAGATCGAGTTCGGCGAAGGTGAGAATGTCGTTGGCCAGGCTCTCATAGGATTGGCCGGGGATGCCCACCATCACGCCGCCGCCGGCCTCGTAGCCGAGCTGCTTGATCTGGCGCAGCATTGCGATGCGATTCGGGCTGCCCTGCGCGCGCTCGGGATGAATGGCGCGGTAGAGCCGCTCATCAGAAGTCTCGAAGCGCAGCAGGTAGCGGTCGGCTCCCGCCGCGCGCCAAAGCTCGATTTCCTGAAGGCTGCGCTCGCCCAGGCTGAGCGTAACGGCGAGCGCGGTTTCGCTCTTGATCGAGCGCACGATGGCGGCGATCCATTCGGCGGTGAGCGCATCGTCTTCGCCGGCCTGAATGACTACCGTGCCGTAGCCGAGCGATTCAGCCTGCCGCGCACAGCCGAGAATTTCCTCACGCGACATTCGATAGCGTACAAGATCGCGATTGGCGCGCCGCAAGCCGCAGTACATGCACTGGCGCTCGCAGTGGTTGGAGATTTCGATCAGTCCGCGCAGGTGCACCGCGTCGCCCACGTGCCCGCGGCGTACGCGATCCGCATGGGCATAAAGTTCCTGAAGGCGTGAGGGCCGGTTCTCCCTCAGCCATTCAAGAATCCCGGCTTGTGTCAATGCTGCCAAGTGAATCTTCTTGGAATGGATGCTCGCGCCGCCCCTACGGGGCTCCGGAGCTTTTCTTATCACCCTGACCCAGGGTTCCGCGCGCCTTACGGCGCTCTTCACCCTGGGCTAACATCCTTCGGCCCCTCCGGGGCCTTTGCAGCCAGATTTTGCCGCTGGGTGCCCCAGGTCTCGCTTTTGGGACCTGGGAGATGCACACAGCCTAATTCACCGTCTGCAATGCATCTTCGTGCACTCCGGCAAAGATCGCCGCCGCTGCCTGCTCTTCTCGCGCTTCCCTGAAGGCGCGGAGCGCCTCGGGGAATGGCTCGAGAGCGCGTTCCAGGTTGCCCATCAGGTGCGCGATCGCCACGCCGTAATTGGTGATGGGCGTTTGCTGCTGGCGGCACTCGCGGATGCGGCTCACCATCTCGCGGCGGTTCCACATGCAGGCGCCGCAATGAATGATGAGCTTGAAAGGCTTGAGGTCGGCAGGAAACTCGCGACCCTTGGTCCACGCGAATTCCAGCTTGCCGCCCACGCGGCTCTCGAGAAGGCGCGGAATCTTGACGCGCCCGATGTCGTCTTCGATGGGATGGTGCGAGCAGGACTCGGCGATCAGCACGCGGTCGCCGGGCTTGAGCGTATCGATCACCGCCGCGGCGCGGGCCTGCTCCACAAGGTCGCCCTTAAGGCGCGAGAAGAGAATCGAAAACGCCGTGAGCGGAATCGATTCCGGCGTCACGCTCGCCACCTTGTCGAAGACCTGCGCGTCTGTGACCACAATGCGGGGAGGCGTCTTCAGATTGTCGAGTACGCGCACGAGACCGCTATCCTGCACCACCATACACGAGGCGTTGTCGTCGAGCAGGTCGCGGATCGACTGCACCTGGAGCTGCTTGATGCGGCCCTTGGGAGCTTCCTTGTCGATGGGCATTACAAGAACGGCGGTCTGATCGGGGCCAACCAGGTCCCGCAACACTACTGGAGATTCCGCCGGCTCGGCCGGCGCGATCTCGGCCAAGCGATGGCGGAACGCTTCGACGCCGAGGCCGGTGGTGGCCGAAACTTCGAGATACGGAACGCGATCGCCGTCCAGCCGCGCCTTCAGATCTTCGTCCGGCACGCCCAGATCGGATTTGTTGAAGGCGATCAGCGCAGGGGTTGCCTGAGCCTCGAGCTCTGCCAGCAGCTTCTCTTCGTAGGGTCCCCACTGGCCAGCATCGACTACCAAAACACCGACGTCGGAGCGGGCGATCACCTGGCGCGTCTTCTCCACGCGCTGCGCGCCCAGGGCCCCTTCGTCGTCGACGCCTGCGGTGTCGACAAACAGAACCGGACCGACGGGCAGAAGCTCCATCGGCTTTTCAACCGGGTCGGTGGTGGTGCCTGCGACTTCCGAGACGATGGAGACGCTCTGGCGCGTAATGGCGTTCAGCAGGCTCGATTTGCCCACATTGCGCCGTCCGAAAATTCCAATATGAAGCCGGAAACCTTTTTGCGTGGCACGGATCATTGATTTTCTCCCAAACCTTCTTTCAATTTACATAAAGATGTCGCGCTCTCCGCGGCGGACCTGGTTCAGCATGGGCAGCGTCGAGGCCGTCTGCTGTCCATCCATCCGCGAGAGCTCGATGGAAATCAGTTTTTCGCCGGCCGCTTTGGCCTGCGGGCTGGCGTAGTCGCAAAGGTACTCAAGAAATGTGGACATCGCGTTGGGCTGGCAGTGGTACTTGATTTCTCCCGGCTTGGCGAGGTCCATGAAGTCGTGGCCGGTGCGGCCCAGTCGGTAGCAGGCGGTGCAGAACGACGGCATGTAGCCGAGGGAGATCACATCCGCTATGACATCTTCCGTAGAGCGGTGGTCGCCCTGCGAGAACTGGCCGCCGTTGGGATCTGTCTCGTCATTCTTGTAGCCGCCCGGGTCGGTGCGGCTGCCGGCCGAGATCTGGGAAATTCCCAGTGCCAGGGTGGTGCGGCGCACTTCGGGGCTTTCGCGCGTAGACATGATCATGCCCGTGTAGGGAACGGCCAGCCGCATAATGGCGATCAACTTGAAGAAGTCTTCGTCGCCGAGAGCATGGGGCGGATTCGAAGCCAGATCGGAGCCGCACGCGGGCTCGATGCGCGGGAAGCTGATGGTGTGCGGACCCACGCCGAATCTCTCATCGAGGTGGCGGATCTGCTGCATCATCGAAAGCATCTCGAAGCGGCAGTCGTACAGGCCGAAGAGCGCTCCCATGCCGATGTCGTCGATGCCGGCTTCCATAGCGCGGTCGAAGGCCGTGGTGCGCCAGTCGTAGTCGCGCTTGCGGCCTTTCAGGTGCACAGCAGCGTAGGTGGGCCGGTGATAGGTTTCCTGGAAGAGCTGGAAGGTGCCGATGCCGGCCTGCTTCAGTTGGCGAAAGACATCGACGGTCTGCGGCGCCAGATTCACGTTGACGCGCCGGATTTCGCCGTTGCCCACCTTGGTCGAGTAAATGGTGGCGATGCTGTCAAGGATGTATTCGAAGCCCTGCGGGTAGGCCTCGCCGGCCACCATCAGAATCCGCTTGTGGCCCTGCCCAATGATGGTGCGCGTCTCGTCGGCGATCTCCTTCTGAGTGAGGGTGCGGCGTTTGAGCTCCTTGTTGGTGGCGCGGAAGGCGCAGTAGGTGCACTCGTTCGAGCAGCGGTTGGAGATGTAAAGCGGCGCGAAGAGCACCAGTCGCGAACCGTAGATCTCTTCCTTGATCTTCTTCGCGGTGGAGAAAATTTCAGCCAGCAGTTCCGGATCTTTGACGAAGGACAAGCCGGCGACTTCATCGATTGAGAGGCCGTTCAGCTCCTGTGCCTTGACCAGCAACTCGCGGACGCGTGAGGGCGCGGGGGGTGCGCTCCGGGCAAGGATTTCCTCCACTTCCCGATGATCTATAAAGTCCGCCACCTGTTTTGCGGCTTCAAAGCTTGTTGCTATCAGCATTTCATCTCCCTTCCGGAACTTTTTCTCGCTTTCAACGTGTCCCGGACCGTTGTCTTTCCTATAATCTCGCCTTCGTTCTTCAAGCCCCAATCGAGAATCTTCAGCCGCATTGGGCGCTGACCGCCTCGGCCATCTCTGCCTCCGTCTGAAGGCTCGCGCCGAAGCGCCCCGCCAGCTTCCATGACAGAGCAGCCAGCGAGGAGTAAAGATCTTCCGTGCGGACGATGACATTCTCCGGAACCCTGAGCCTCACCGGTGCAAAGTTCCAGATGGCCTGAATGCCGCCTCTCACCATCTCATCGGCCACTGCCTGCGCCGCCTCAGCGGGAGTGGTGATGATGCCTAGATGAATGCTCATGCGCTCGGCCAGTTCTGCGAGCCGGCTGAGCCCCAGCACCGCTTTTCCATGGACCCACTGGCCGACCCTGGCAGGATCGGAGTCGAAGGCAGCCACAATCTGGAGACCAAAACGCGTAAAGCGCTCATGGCCCAGCAGGGCGGTGCCCAGATTGCCCACCCCGGCCAGGAAAGCCTCGTTCACGTTGTTCCAGCCGAGAAAAGACTCAATCGCATGAATCAATTCCGGGACCGAGTAGCCGGTCTTCGGCTTGCCAATGATTCCTGTGTACTGCAGGTCTTTGCGCACCTGCACGGGCACCAGGTTCAGTTCAGCGCCGATGGTGCTGCAGGAGACCCGGCCGATGCCGCGCAGATGCAATTCTGTGAGGTAGTGGTGGTATTGAGGCAGCCGGCCGAGGCTCGGCTGCGGGACAGGCGCGAGCGAGCGGGGACGAGAAGGATCTGGATTCGATAAATTCATATCGATAACCCTAGATCGAAAATAATTTGGAAGCTGAACCCAGCGCTGTGATTTGGAACACAAAGACTTGCGCTCTGTTCCGGATTGTGAAGCGCTCGAAAGACAGGTCAGAGTGGCTAAATATAGCTAATGGAGTTTGCCAAATATAACTAATGCAGTCTACGACATACGCTCTCGTGCCGCCCTCAGAGGACGCGATGCGAATCCAGGCCAAAGATCGCCAGCCGGACTAAACGGAGAGGAGACGCCCAAAAAATGAGCGGTAGCGGCGCAAAGCGATGCGCAGGTCCTCAGTGGACACATCGCCGCCCCTATCCCATTGCTGATCCAGATGGCCGCGCTCTTCGGCAAACACTTCAGCAAGCCGCTTCATCGCGTTCGCTACCAGGCCGTCTGCCTGCTGGACCGCCTGTCGAGGCTCATCGACAAAGCTGACCTGAATTGCATCCCAACGGGAGTGAAACGAGTTCAATTCCTCGGGCGGGAATAGAGGTTCGGTTTCGCTCTGCGATGCTCCGGTTGCGGCCGGTGATCCAGCCGCTCTCCGCTCCACAGCCGGGACGTCTCGGTTTGAGGCGGCCCTATCGGCTTCAGTCTCTCGACCCCTTTCCGGCACCTTCGATGCCGGCTCATTCAAGTTGGCCAGATCTGCCGTTGTGAGATCTGTCTCTTCTCTCTCCGCGTCTTGTCTAATTTCCGCCATTGATCCACTCCTTTACCCCGCAATGAGAGAGCTCTCAATCCCCAAAGGTTGCCTTCGCAACTGATTACCGGCCTTGATTGGCTGCGAGGCAACCCCAGTTAACAAAGTGCCTCTCCAAGCCTTCTGGAGTCTGTCTAGCAAGATCCAAGCGGATGCCTGAATCAGCAAGAGGGAGGTCGCTCGTGAACACAATGGGACTCACACAGCAGCAAATTGCAGCGATCGTCGTAATTGTTCTGATTGTGATCGCTATCGTCATCATCGTCGCCGCCTGGCGAAAGAGCCGCACGATGCGCCTGCGAAAGAAATTCGGCGAGGCTGAATATGAACGAGCTGTCGCTGAGAGCGGCGGCAGAACCAGGGCAGAAGCTCATCTTGAAGACCGTGCCAAGCGTGTCAGCTCGTTCCGCCTGCGGTCTTTATCCGTCGATGACCGAGCGCGATTCCAAAATGCGTGGGCAAGTGTGCAGGCCCATTTTGTCGATGGGCCCGCCGGCGCCGTGATGGAAGCTGACCGTCTGCTGGGCGATGTCATGGTTGCGCGCGGCTATCCGGTAAGCGACTTCGAAACACGGGCAGCAGATGTTTCCGTGGACCATCCGAGAGTGGTGCAGAACTACCGCGCGGGGCATGAGATCGCTGCACGCCAATTGAGAGGACAGGCCAGCACCGAGGATCTGCGGCGCGCGATGATTCACTACCGCGCGCTTTTCGAGGACCTGATTGCCGAGCCAAGCACAGCCGATGCCTTGGCCGCCGATGATTACCGCTCTCGACGAGCGAGCTAATGGCCGGCGGTTTCTAGTTCATCGCCTGGAAGGAGATGCCGCGATCCCGGCTTAGTACATCGCCGAGCGCAAGCGCCGGATGAGCACGTCGGGCCACGCATGCAAGAAGCGTTGATTTGATCATGCGGAGATCGGAAACAAACGTCGCACGAGCCATGTATTCCAGGTCGATCTTCTCTTTCGCGGGCCGGATAAAGCGGTCGTAGAAATCATCCAACTGCGCGGGATGGACGTGGCTCAACAGATCCTCTTCGTGGCGGAATGCGAGGGTGGCAGCACCGGTAACGCCGGGCCGGAAGTGCATCGCATGGGCTTCGGCATACTTTGGCAGCTTCGGCCTTGGCCCGATCAGGCTCATATCGCCGCGCAGAATGTTGTAAAGCTGCGGAAGTTCATCCAGCTTCAACTTGCGCAGCCAACGGCCCACGGCCGTCACGCGGCTGTCGCCGGCGCGGGTCAAGCCTGGTCCTGCGCCGGGCCCTGAGCCGGAAGAGGCTCTCATGCTGCGGAACTTGTAGATGGAAAACAGCGCGCCTCCGCGCCCCACACGCTTTTGAACAAAGAAGGCCGGTCCCGGCGAAGAGAGACGAACGATGGCAGCGATAAACGCCATAGGCAGGGCAAGTATCACCAGCGCCGTGAACGAGACAGCAATATCAAGAGCGCGTTTTTGCCAGGAAGCGGTCCACTCGCTGGCTATCGCAGCTCTGTCATAGGTTTGCCTGGATACCGGCGTCTCAAATGGATATGGGAAAACCGGAAGAGAAATAGCCGAAGGGCCTGTCAGCCCCAGCTCAACGTAGCCTGACTCCTGCATCATCAACCTCGAAATAGACATGCGTCCAAATACGAGAGCTTTACCGGCAAGCGTGGCGCTCCCGACGTTTCCCGCATCGATCGTGCAGGACGCTCCTAACAAAAACATCGTCCATTTCTGGCATGTTCAAGCGGGGAAGGCCGCAAAGAAAATGTGCTCACCATGCCGGAATGGACCCCTTCCCGAATTGGAGTTCTGTCTCGCCGGAGTTGCCCGGCGTCAGGCCGTTGCGCGACGGCTCTTCCTGTGGCCGCAAGCGTACCTGCGGCGCACGCGGGATAGCATTCAGCAAAGATTCTCCGCATCAGGGCTGATTTGCTTCTCTTTACTTGAGAACGCTCGCCGAAGCTGCCCCCAGCGACATCTCAGAGGCCCACTGCGACCACCCCATGAACCCCATTCCCTTCAGGTGCACGGCTTTCTCCGGCACCACAACGGTGTCGCCCGGGTACAGGCGCACATTGTTCAGGCTGACCGGATCCAAGATGGTGCCGTTGCCTTGCCTGTGCACAACCGATCCATCTGCCCGCAAGACGAAGATCTGCCGCTGATCGGCTTCCCGGGTTGGCCCTCCGGCCAGCTTCAAATACTCGCCGACCTTCGCCCCTTCGCTCCACAGGAAGGCATTCTGATTGAAGACGGCCCCGATCACTTGTGCTGTAGCAGGCCGCGGCGGGACCATCAGCTTGTCTCCATCCTCAAGCGCCAACTCAGGGAAATCGTTGCCGTGACCGGAGGGGGAAAACGGGAGAACGATTCTTCCCGTGGCATGCAACTGGCGCACCTGCTTCATCAGAGTCTGAACCATCGCCGCGCCGCCGCTCCTCAGCGGCGCTTCCGCTGCATTGCGCTGCAATTGTTGCTCGAGACTCCGCTCGTATTCGTCGAGCTGCTGCTGTTCGAGCGCGCGCGTGCTTTCCCGGGTGAACTCGGCGCCGTAGGGGTAAGCCTTGGCGGTCAGCCCTCCCGCGCGCGCCACCAGCGAGCGCAGCGTCTCTCCCGGCGCCACGCTATAAACACCCGCGTTCACGACTTCGCCTTCCAGCCGAACGTACTTTGTCTTGCGATCGGCAGGCAGATGAATGTCGTCCTGCGAAAAGATCGTCACCACATCGCCTGCCTGAACGGCGAGGTCCTGCGCACGATCGTGCTCGAAGACGAGCTTTCCAAGATTGAAGGAAATCAGCGAAGTGGTCATCGTGGCAGGATCGAGCCGCTCGATGACCGCGTAATCCCAGTCAGTCTGCTGGCCCGGCACAGACAACGCTGTAGCTGCCGTCATATCAGCGGCCAGCGGATTCGTCCCGAGGCTTGCGGTTTTCGATGTGAGCCCGGCCGAAGGCGACTCGCTGCCCGCCGACGTGAACTCCGGCGCTGGAAGGCCAAGCTGTGTGCGATGCCACCAGTATCCGCGCGTGACCAGCGAGTCGCGGTCCGGAATCAGATCGCTGAGGCGCATTCCGGCCGACCAGCGAAAGTGTCCCGGGTTTGCGACCGCTCCGCGCAGCGTCACGGTGTCCCGATAGTTCGACGCGATCGGATCAATGCGAACGATGTCTCCATCGGCAAGTCCCGTGCTCAGTCCCGCGGCATCCTCCTTGATTTCGAAGGCGCTGCGGCGTGAGTGATCTTCGATGCGGTCGACTGTAATGTGCGAGCGGGCAGCCATGGCGGTTCTGCCCCCGGCAATCGCAATCAGTCCATTGACGGTTTCTTCGCCGCGCAACTCGTAGATGGCCGGCTGGCGCACGCTGCCAAGCAAGGCCACCTGCGCTCCGGCAGCAGGAATGTAAAGCACGTCTCCCGCCATGAGTTGGCGGTCGCCCGTCTTGTCGCCCTTCACCAGCAAATCGTAAAGATCGAGATCGGTCACCACCTGGCCGCCGCGCTTGAGCAGAAGATGGCGCATCGACCCTGCCGATGAGGGGCCGCCGCTTAAAAACACAGCATCAACAAGCGTGCCCAGAGCGCTCACCGTGTACTCGCCCGGCTGCCGCGCCATCCCGGTAACATAAATCTGAATCGAGTGCACCTGGCCCAGATCTACCGTGAGCTCGAAGTTGCGGTAGATCCTATCCATCGCTTCGCGCAGGTGTTGCTGCGTCTCAGCCACCGTCAGTCCGGCCACATGCAGCGCGCCGACTTTGGGAAGATAGATCTCTCCGTCGCGGCCGACGCGAAGATCGGCGCTGAAGTTCACCTGGCCCCAAATGCGGATTTTCAACTCGTCATCGGCTGCCAGCAACAGGTCTGCCGGAGCGGGAGCGTTGTTCAAAGAACCGAATGCGACCTGGGCAGTGAAATATCTTTCCCCGAAGATACTCAGGCTCTCGCCAGTGGTGGCGGATACAAATCGTTCGAACTCGGTGAGCGGCTCGGAGGGAAGTTTCGCCTTGCGCCCGGTAGAGGTAGTGCCGCCGCTCAGCGATGATTTCTCCGTATATCCCACGCCCGCGCTGAGGCTGCCAGCCGCGGTCGCCTCATTGGACCCATCGGCGCGAGGCTGCTTCTGTTCCGGCCCCGAAAGGCTGAAGACAGCTGCATCCTGCTGGGTCTGCGTTGTCGAGTCGGCCTGGCTCGGCAACAGGCAATCGAGCGAGTCCGCATCGGAATCGCATTGGGCCACCAGTCTGGGAGCAGAAACAGCGAAGATGACGGCGAGCGCAAGCCCATATGCGAGCCGCCGGGCCAAGGGCGCGCGAGCAGATAAATGGTTTCTCATACAGGCTTCATTCTTCTTGCAGAAGAGCCCTGATCGGCGTCGAAAAATTCACCGTTGCTGGCGTGATGTTCCATTTCTGAACACTTCACCAGAGCTTTCCCATTACCGAATGCAGTCTGTTGCAAACGCCCATTCGCTGCAGGCGCGATTTTGTTTATCCGGTAATCTGTGCCCAGCTTCCGGGTTTGCATGCGATTTCCACTGCTCCCGAAGGACTCGGGCCGTTTGAAGAAAGGAGACTGACGCGTGGGCACGGTAGTTCATTCGCCCGTCTCAGGCGCTGCGGCGCAGCGCAACACCATCATCCTGCTGTGGGCTCAACTCGCGTGGCGCCAGCGACGCGCGGCAATCGGGGCGCTGATAACGCTTTTGATTCTTTCGCTGGGGATGGCCCTGCTTCTGCCAAACCTTTATACGTCTACAGTTCTCATCATGCCTCCCCAGCAGAACTCCTCGACCAGCGCCGCGCTGATGAGCCAGTTGGGAAACATTGGCGCCGCGGGGGCGCTTAGCAGCGGCCTAAGCATCAAGAATCCCAACGATCTTCAGGTCTCACTGCTCAAGAGCCGGACCCTTGAAGACGCGATGGTGGCGCGCTTCCATCTCAGCGAGGAGTACCACAAGCGGTTCCTCTCAACGACACGCAAGCGCTGGGAGAAGATGACCAAGATCGATAACGGGCTGAAAGATGGCCTGATCCGGATCTCGGTTTCCGACCGCGATGCGCGCCGCGCCGCCGAACTGGCTCGAGGATGGCTCGAAGAGTATGAGCGCCTTACCGCATCGATGGCCGTGACGGAAGCCTCGCAGCGGCGGCTCTTTTTCGAGCGGGAGCAGGCGGGGGCGCGCGCCAGCCTCGCCGAGGCCGAGGAGAATTTGAAGGATGCGCAGCAGCGAAGTGGCGTGCTGGAGATTGACGGTCAGTCGCGCGCCATGATCGCTTCGGCGGCCATGCTGCGCGCCCAAGTGGCGAGCAAGCAAGTGGAGATCCGCGCCATGCGCGAGTTTGCCGCCGATCAGAACCCGGACCTGACCCGCGACGAACAGGAGCTGAAGGGCCTGGAAGGCCAGTTAGCCGCGATGGATGTGAACAATGATAACGGCGCGGGCGACCTCGTCTCCGGCAAAGGAAAGATTACGCAGGCCGGTCTGGATTACACGCGCGCCCTGCGCGAAGTGAAGTACCGCGAAGCAATGTACGAACTGCTCACGCGCCAGTATGAGGCGGCTCGCGTAGAAGAGGCGCGCCAGGGGCCACTCATTCAAGTTGTCGATCCGGCGGCGGTGCCGGACCGGCCAAGTTACCGCATCAGGCTCTGGATCGCCGCGGGCGCCCTGCTTTTGGCTCTGCCCGTGATGCTTGCCGCGGCCTGGATTGCGGAGGCGGTATCGATTGCCCTGTGCCATCGCAGCCAATGCGGGTCGTGGAAGTCGGCTGTCGAGCACTTTCTGGCGGGTGAAGCGGCATGAAAGCACTCCGCGCGCTAGGCATGGACGGAGCCGTGGTCTTCACGTTCCTGGCCAAGGCCGTGAACATTGCGGGCAGCGTCGGGACTGTGCTGCTCATCGTCCACTTCCTCACGCCTGTCGAACAAGGTTACTATTACACGCTCCTGAGCCTGGTCTCGCTTCAAATCGTTTTCGAGCTGGGATTCTCTGTTGTGGTGCTGCAACTGGCAGCGCATGAGGCCGTGCATCTGACCATGACTTCGCAGGGCGAGGTGGGTGGCGATGCTGCGGCGCACGCGCGTCTGGCTTCGGCGCTCCAGCTCAGTGTCCGCTGGTACAGCGTGGCGGCAGTCGCCATGGCTGTTCTGTTAGCGCCGCTCGGAATATTCTTCTTTTCGCGCCATGCAGGCGGTCAGAACCAGATCGCATGGCAGGGACCGTGGCTCGCCGCAGTCATCGCATCATCGATCAGCCTCTGGTGCATACCTCTCTACGCCTTCCTTGAAGGTTGCGGCCAGGTGCGCGCGGTGGCCGCAATGCGGCTGCGCCAGGCCGCGGCCTCGGCTCTTCTGGGCTGGGCAGCCCTGATTGTGCATCACGGCCTTTACTCGCCCGGGCTCGTGATTCTCGGACAAATCGCGGTTGGCCTGATTTTTGTCGCCCGCCACAAAAGACTGCTGGCCGGCCTGATGCGTCATCACTCGCCGGGTGTAACGATTGAGTGGCAACGCGAGGTGTGGCCGTTCCAGTGGCGCATTGCGGTCAGCTCCATGTGTTCCTACTTCACCGTTCAGGTCTTCATACCCATCCTGTTTGCGTTGCGCGGCCCGGTGGAAGCGGGCCAGTTGGGCATGTCGTTGAGCATCACCGGCTACATGACAACACTGGCGCTGGCTTGGACCTCGACGAAATCGGCCCCCTTTGGCAACATGATCGCGCGGCGCGCTTTCGGGGAACTCGATCTTCTCTTCCGCCGGACCTGGAGCCAGTCTCTGGCCGTCTTCACAGCTCTTGCCGTAGCCGCCTGCATAGGATCGGCCTTGTTGCCCTGGATTGCTCCCCGGCTCGCGGCGCGCCTTGTCAGCCCCGCTATCTTTGCGGTGCTAGCCGCGGCTGCCGGAGCAAACTGCGCCATTCAGGGCCTGGGAACCTTTCTGCGCTCCTTCAAATCCGAGCCTTTCCTTGCGCAGTCGCTCGGTGCAGCAGCGGCCAGCTTGCTTTTGATCGCGCTCACCGCTCCCGAGTGGGGAAATGCCGGCGCGGCGCTCAGCTACACAGCCGCAACCGCGGGACTGGCTCTGCCCTGGTCGCTTTCGGTCTTTGTGCGCGCGCGGCGAGGTTATCTGAGCGCCCACGTGCCTGTTTGCCCCAATCTCGCCCGCGAGGGCGCTTTAAGGAGTTAGAAATGCTTCTGTCGAAATGTCGAAGGGCCGTAGACACGCATGCGCCGCCGCTGGGACGCTCGTACCGCTTGTTGCGTGACGCGACGCATCGCCGCCGCGCCCGGCAAACGCCGTACGGTTTCACCCTGGCCGGCGATCCGTCGATAACTGTCGAGGGATGGGAAAGCGATGAGATCGCTGCTTTTCTTGCACTGACCGAAACCCACGACGTGGTGGCCGACATCGGAGCGAACGTTGGCATGTACGCATGCCTGGCTGCCAGCCGCGGAAAGCCCGTGCTTGCATTCGAACCTTCGGCGCGCAACTTGAACTATCTTTACCGCAATCTCTGGGAGAACGCCTTCCGCAGCGTAGAAGTCTTTCCTATGGGTCTGGCGCGCCGTCCAGGGCTCGGCCGCATCTACGGCTACGGTGGGATTGCCTCCTTCGTGCCGGGCTGGGCGCAGGCCCGCGAAGCGCATTTCACTCTGGTTCCGCTTACCACGCTCGATGCCGTTGTTGCGGGGCGCTTCAGAGGCAAAAAGCCGCTGATCAAGCTTGACGTCGAGGGCTTCGAACTTGAGGTCCTCGCCGGCGCCGAAGAAACGCTCTGCCTGACTCCGAAGCCTACGTGGCTGGTGGAGGTCCTGCTTCGCGACGAGGTCATTCCCGGCGGCACGAACCCGAACTTCAGCGAAACCTTCCATCTCTTCTGGGAGCACGGCTACGAGTGCCGCAAGCTTGACGCGGCACGAACACCCGTGCTGCCCGATGATGTCAGACGCTGGGTGATCAATGGTTTTGTCGAAGCAGAGACGCATGATTTCTGCTTTTCGGCAGGTTGATGCTGATATTCGCGGAGCCGCCCGCCGAAGGCTGGTTGATTCCGGAAAGCGTGAGAGCAATGCAGGTTAGACTTCCATCGAAAGTCCTGATCACTGGCGGCCATGAAACCGGCGGCGTGACGAGCTTCGCCGAGGCTCTATGCTCCGGCTTTGCGGATCTTGGCATCGACGCCCGCGTCATTGCTCCCGGGCGCTTGCTCGGTTGTTTGAACGAACTCCGCGATGCCGGTGTCTTAAAGATCCTTAGCACTACCGCTGCCTTTGCCGCGCCCCTGGCCCGGCGCGCCATTTGTGTGGCGCACGGCTTTCCGCGGGCCGACGCGCAGGGCTGGATCAAGGCTCTGGGAATCGCCAACTCCTACCGGCTGGCCAACTGCAGCTCACGGCTGGTGGCGGTTTCGCATTACGTGGCCACGCACCTGCGCGCGATCTTCAATCTGCGCGTAGACGCGGTGATCCACAATCCGCTCAGTACTGCTTTTCTTAATGCCGCCCCGAACGATTGGCGCGAGCGCAACACCATCGTTTTTGCCGGCCGGCTGCATCGGGTCAAAGGCCTTGAGCGCATCTTGCCCGCGCTTTGCACAATGGTTCGCGAAACGCCTGGCCTTCACGCCCTCATCGCTGGCGAAGGCGTGCTGCGCCCCATGGTTGAAGCTGCTGCGGCCAGTGAGCCCCGGATCGAATTCGCCGGCATTCTGACACACGCGGAACTGCGCCGCCTACTCGGTCACGCGCGCGTTTTTGTTTCCGGTTGCGAGACAGAGGCGCTCGGCATCGGCTACCTCGAGGCATTGAGCCAGGGCTGCGCGGTGGTGATGCCTGCCTGCGGCGGCGGTCTCGAGATCGCTCCGCAGGAGATTGGCAGAGCCATTCATCTCTATTCGGGACCTGGCCACGAACCGGTAGTGAGCGCACTGCGCAGGGCTCTTGAAACCGCGCCTGCTACCGTCGATCTCCGCTGCTATGCCCCATACGCAGTTGCGCAGGCATATCTGGACCTCGACGCCTGCTCTTTTTCGATACCCGCGGAGTTCCCGGAGGCGCTGCATGCATAGGCGCATTCTCGCAGGGCAATCGACTGCGCCGGGGCGGGCTGCGGCCGCAGATGCCAGATTGGTGCGTGAGCCTCAGAGGGGGAAGTGGCTCTTCCTTTTCGCCTTTGCACTGGCCTGCTTCCTGTTCTGGTGGCTCCGGAGCATTCTGCTGCGCGCGGTCTTTCATCTTTCCGACAACGTTGACGACTCAACCCTCGTTATCAGCGTGATTGCTTTTCTCTGTTTTTGCGCCGCGTATCTCATTCCGCGGCGAGGCGGCGCAGCGCGGTGGTTCTCCGATCGAACGCTCGATTCCTGTGCCGACTTTTCCTATCAAGCCACCGTCGCTCTGTTCTTTCCCGCACTGCTCGTCGCCGTGCAGCTTTTCCTGACCAATGCGAAAGTTGACTACGGCTCGACAGACCCCATCCCGCGGCCTTACCAGGCGCTGCTCTATACGCATCTGTTCTTCGGTTTCCTCTCGATCGGCGCGGCAGATCCCGGCCGAATGGGACGCCGCCGTTTGGGCATCGCTGCGATTCTTCTCACCCTTCCTCGCTTGGTCATTTCGCTGCACGGGGCCCGGTTTTTCCTTGCCCAGGCCATTGTGCCGCTGCTGATCATTGCCGTAGGCCGCGGCTGGGTCCGGCTTACCCTGAAGCGCATCGTATCCCTGGCCATTGTGGCGCTGTTCATCATCTTCGTTCCGGCCCTCACTCGGGGTGACAATGTCGTGAACTCAGACGGCGAACTGCAGCT
>Ga0335071_10002192_pt1 | contig 21003 bp, 24 predicted proteins | sample Lox_Sample_15_FD_206724 | JGI IMG/M metagenome (GOLD analysis project Ga0335071, IMG submission 206724) | Soil microbial communities from Loxahatchee National Wildlife Refuge, Florida, United States - Lox_Sample_1.5 | ecosystem: Environmental > Terrestrial > Soil > Wetlands | place: USA...
GCAGTAAATAGGCATATTCGCGGCGAAGTTCGAAGTTCTTGGGGTCCAGCTCCAGTGCTTTTTCGAACTCGTAGACATAGGGATAGCGCTCAGGAAGCAGTTCCCGCGCCTTTTCGGCCACGCGCGGCTGGCCACCGCGGGAAGCGGCCAAAAGCAGAAATGTGGCGTCTTCCGTGTGCCCTAACTTCTTCCAAACACGACCCAAATCCAGCATGAGCGACCGTTCGTCGGGGCGTAGCTTCCAGGCCTTCTCGTAGTGCTCCGCCGCCAGTTGCCATTGGTCGCGCTGCTCGGCCAGCCCCGCCAATTCCTTATGCGCGCTGAAGTTATCCGGTGACTTTTCAAGCGCTTGCAGCCAACGTTCGATGCCTTCCGCCAGCGGCCGGTCAATATTCTGGAAGACCTGCTCGGCGGTGGCGTTGCCTTTGCGCCGAATCCGATCAAAAATTCGCCGCGCCTCGGCCTGTTGCTTGGTCTCGTAGCACAGGAACGCATATTCCAAAGCGACGTGGTCGTCGGTGGGGTCGATGCGCACGGCTTCGGCGAACTGGTCGCGCGCGGCTTCGTTCTCGCCTATTTTCAACAGGGTATAAGCCAGGTCCTTGCGGATCGAGGCGCGCTCGGGCGCCAGAGCCGCCGCCTGCCGGAACGCAGCGATGGCCTGATCGTAATTCTTCTTACTGAGCGCCTCATAGGCCCGCTCCAGTGGCTGATAGGCGGGATCGGGGTTCTGCGCGGCCAGCCACCCCGCACCCACAACGAGCAATAATGTCGTCCGTAGCACCATGCGCCCTCTCGGGGATATAGGGCTAGTGGCGCGCGGGCGAGAGTTATCTCAGCAAACGCTAGCTTTCCAGGACGACAATCGCAATTCCCTGGGAATCGGTGTGGGTCAGTGAAAGGACGACGTTTCGCACGCCCAGGCTTTCGGCCACCTGCGCGGCGACGCCGTGAAAGCGGAGTGTCGGCCGGCCGGAGGGGAGATTCTGCACTTCAAAATCCTGCCAGCGGACGCCGCGCCTCCAGCCGGTGCCGATGGCCTTCATCCCGGCTTCTTTGGCGGCGAATCGCGCAGCATACCGCTCGTAGGGGTTCCGCTTGCGCTCGGCATAGGCAATCTCCGCCGGGGTATAAATTCGCTCGACGAACCGGCGACCATGCCGCTCAATGGCGGCGCGAATGCGTTCGACTTCCGCCAGGTCCAGGCCGAGGCCGACGATCACAGTTCGGCGCCGGTGGACGTGATGGTCAGACGCCCATGCTTCACGCCTTTGGTGCTGATCAGCGCATCCGCGATCTTCTTCACCGCGCGCGCCTTGCCCTTTACCACCAGCACCTCCAGGCAGTTGTCATGATCCAGGTGCACATGCATCGTGGAGAGGATGTGTTGGAAGTGCGAGTGCTGCATTTCGGTGAGCTTCTCGTTCAGAAGCCGTACGTGGTGATCGTAGACCAGCGTTACGGTACCGACCACGTTGCTGTCGGGCCGTTCCCAGCGTTCTTCCACCAGTTCGTCCCGGATCAGGTCGCGAAACGCCTCCGAGCGGTTGGTGTAGCCGCGCGATTGGATCAGATGATCGAATTTCTTAAGAAGCGTGGAGTCGATCGCCACGCCGATCCGGCTCAGTTCGCTCATGCGTATAGCCAGAGTAGCCGAGCGCGCAGGCCGCGGCAAGACGTCATACGCTTTTGAAGATCGTGATACTGTGAAGGAAACCCACCATGCACATCCCGGACAATTTTCTTTCCACACCGGTGTGGGCGGCCCTCGACGTCATTTCGATCCCGGCGGTAGGGTTTATGGTGAAGCAAGCCGGCCGCGATATAGAGGATACGCGAATTCCACTGTTGGGTGTTATGGGAGCGTTCGTGTTCGCGGCGCAGATGATCAATTTCCCTGTTGCCGTAGGGACGAGCAGTCATCTGGTGGGCGGAGCTTTGCTGGCCTACACGCTGGGCGCGGCTCCGGCGGTCCTGGTGATGACCGTCATCATCGCGATCCAGGCTTTTGTTTTTCAGGACGGGGGAGTCCTGGCATTGGGCGCCAATGTCTTCAACATGGCGGTTGCGGGCGTGCTGGCCGCGTGTCTCCCGATTCTGGCGGCAGGGTCGGGCCGAAGGCGCAATGCTGCGATTTTTACCGGAGCGGTGCTTTCGGTAATGGTCAGCGGATCGCTTGCCTTGGGCGAGTTGTTGGTCTCTGGAGTCGCCATGCCGCGCTTCCTCATTCTGACAACCATCGGCGTTTTTGCCGTGAACGCATTGATTGAAGGCGGCATCACGGTTTCGGTCGTCCGGCTACTCGAAAAACTCAACTCCGGCATGGTAACCGGCCGGCGGAAGGAGCCTCAACGCGCCGTGGCCGCGCTGGGCAGTTCGGCTCTGGTTCTGGGCGCCGCTGGATTCCTGTTCGCTTCGACGGCTCCGGACGGTATCGAGCGCCTGGGAATCCGACTGGGAATCGCGGCAAAGACCGCGTTCCACGCGCCGCTGGCCGATTACACCGTCGGTTACTTCGATTCGGCCTGGCTGCGCAAAGCAACCGCCGGGATCGCCGGGCTGTTGCTGATTTACGCCGTCTGTGCCGCCGCCGCAAGGTGGATCGGCCGGGAAAAGAGCGCCTGAGTGCATCACGTTCTGCTGGATCGCTGGAGCCAGGGCGAGAGCCCTTTGCATCATCGCGATCCGCGCGCCAAGATTCCGGTTCTGGCACTGTTCCTGGTGGCTTTGGCGATCACGCCGGTGCGCGACTACCTGGCGATCGGCGTCGAGGCCGCTTTGCTGCTTACCGGCATTCTCGTTTCCGGCCTCCCGTTCTTTGGAATTCTGCTCCGCGCCATGGCCGTGCTGCCTTTTTCCGTCACCTTCGGCCTGATGAGTTGGATCGCCGGCGAACCGGAGCGGGCGATCGCGCTAGTGGCGAAAAGTTATCTTTCCACGCTCGCGGTGCTCCTGATAGTGGGCACGACACCGCTGCCACGGCTTCTCGCGGGAATGGAAGCGCTCGGCGCGCCCCGGCTGCTGGTCTTGGTGGCGCAGTTTTTATACCGCTATCTCTTCGTGATTTCCGAGCAGGCGCAGCACATGCGGCTGGCGGCATCCTGCCGGCAGGGCCCGGTTGATCATCACCGGCCGAGGTTTCGCGCCGCGGCCGGAGCACTGGCCGTGCTGTTTGCGCGTTCCTACTTGCGAGCCGAGGGAATTCACCGGGCCATGATGGCGCGCGCGTTCACGGGCCGGTTCCTGGCGCTCGACTCCCTGCGGTTTGACTTTCGCGACGGCCTGTTTCTGGCCGGTCTCACGGTGTTCCTGGGGCTGGTACTGACACTATGACGCCGTTGATCGAGGTCCGCGACCTTCACTACCACTACGACGACGGAACGCAGGCGCTGGAGGGCGTGAACTTCACGCTGCAGGCCGGCGAAACGGTGGCCCTATTCGGCGCGAATGGCTCCGGCAAAACTACCTTTGTGCTGCAGCTCAACGGCATTCTGCGCGGTGAAGGCAGCGTTACCGTCTGCGGCCTGCCGGTGAGCAAGGAGAACCTCGCGGCGATTCGCTCCAAGATCGGCATGGTCTTTCAGGATGCTGACGAGCAGTTGTTCATGCCCACGGTGCTGGAAGACGTCGCTTTCGGACCGCTCAACCAGGGTTTGGATCCGGAAGAGGCGGTTGCGAAGGCCAAAGTTGCGCTGGAGCAGGCAGGTTTGTCGCACGCCGCCAACAGAGCGCCTTACCACCTGAGCGCCGGCGAGAAACGGCAGGTGGCGTTGGCGGGCGTTCTGGCGATGCAGCCGGAAATCCTGGTATTAGACGAGCCGACGACATTCCTGGATCCTCCGGCACAACGCCACCTGGTCGACATACTCCGCGACTTGCCGCAAGCAAAGCTCATCGTTACACACAACACACGCTTCGCCGCCTCACTTGCCAGTCGAGCTGTCTTCTTTCAGAAAGGGAAGTTAGTCGCCGATGGGCCGGTAGACGAAATCGTCCAGCGTTATGACTGGACCTACTCTCCCTTGGCAGCCGACTTCCGATATTCCGCCCAGCGACGCTTCTGAGCGGCTGCGATGCGTTTTCGCGCTGCGGCGCTCAGACGTCCCGTGCCGCTCTTCGCCGCCGATGGGCCGGGTGGACGTCCCCGCCGGCCGGAGTTCTTGCCCAGCAGCGCACGCACCTGCTGGATCTGCGCATCGATGCGCTGTTTTTGTAGCAGCAATCCTTCGAGAGCGGCGGATAGCAGAAATTCATCCTGCGTGGATCGAGCGGTGCGAGGCATGCTTGCTCCTTTTTTCGGGTCATACCCGAGCCTTTCCCAGGCCAGGTTCTGGCACTCTGTTACCTACTTAACCCGGGATCGCTGACTGGAGTCCAGAATGAAAGTAACTGGCCCGTCATTGATCAGGTGGACTTGCATATCGGCCTGAAAGACGCCTGTTTGGACAATCAGGTTACTGGTTTTCAGGCGATTCACAAAATACTGGTAAAGGGCGCGCGCTTTCTCCGGCTGCGCCGCTTCGTCAAAGCCAGGCCGGCGGCCTTTGCGGGTGTCACCATACAAAGTGAACTGCGATACCACTAACAATTCCCCTCCGGTTTCTAACAAGCTCCGGTTCATGCGTCCCGACTCATCCGGAAAGATACGCAGCTGGATGGTTTTGTCCGTAAGGTAGTCGGCTTCTTCTTCGGTGTCGCTATGGGTGACACCCAGGAAGATCAGTAAGCCCGTCCCGATCTCGCCGGTCACCAAACCGTCCACTCGGACGGACGCGTTTTTTACCCGCTGTATCACGATTCTCACGGTGTTAACCCACTTGGGACGGCCCGGAGGCATCCGGTACAACCTAAGTCTTGCATAGGTGAGTCAGCCCGGCTCGACTAAGTCGAACAACCGATCTGAAACTAGCTCTACAGTCCTGATAATAGGATTGATGCTGCATAGAGGGATCTTCAAACGGCGGCGCGTCCATAGCAAGATACCAGGCGGGTTCTTCAATTTCGAAGAAGACGCCACTACAACCCGTTTGTATGGGTTCGGCCACGGCGATCATCTGCGGCTTCGCGATGAGTTTGGCAATATCTGGCGCGGAACTGCCGAAAAAGTCAGCGACGAATCGGTTCGGTATACGTTCCGCGACGCCAACGGCCGCACCATCACCGGCATATCCGACAACTCCGGCTTGATCCTGCGGGACGGCCGCGGAAAAACCTGGCGCGGATTCATCGACTAGTTCGCTCTCCGTTGTAACTCCCTTCGCTACCGGCACGGCCTCTTCGTTCAGCGCTGCGCGGCTCTCGCGCTTCATCGCTTATGATGAAAGTTCTCCGCCGGGACCCGAGCCGAAAATGCCGCTTAAGAAACCGATCCGCTACCAGGACGCCGGCGTCAGCATCGACGAAGCCGACCGGGCAGTATCGCTCATCCGCAGGCATGCGCGCGGCACTTTCACCCGCTCCGTACTGACCGATATCGGCAGCTTCGGCGGCGGCTATCTGCTTTCCGGGTGGAAGAAGCCGGTGCTGGTCAGCTCGGCGGACGGCGTCGGAACGAAACTGAAGATCGCCTTCATGAGCGGCCGGCACAACACCATCGGCGAGGACCTGGTGAATCATTGCGTGAACGACATCGCCGTGCAGGGCGCGGTTCCGCTGTTTTTCCTGGACTACTTCGCGGTGGGCAAACTGGATGCCGCTGTGGCCGGGCAGGTAATCGAAGGCGTCGCGCGCGGATGCCGGAGCAACGGCTGCGCACTCATTGGCGGCGAGACCGCCGAGATGCCCGGGCTCTACCAGGCGGGCGAGTACGACCTGGCGGGATTCATCGTCGGCGTCGTGGAGCGGAAAGACATGCTGACGGGCGCAACGATTCGGCCCGGCGATGTGCTGTTGGGGCTTTCCTCCCGCGGGTTGCATACCAACGGATATTCGCTGGCGCGGAAGCTGTTGTTTGAAGTTGCCCGGCGCCCGCTCGACGGGCCGCTGGCCGACGAGCTGTTGAAGGTTCATCGCAGCTACTTGAAACCAATCCGCGCCCTGGTGGAAGCCCGCCTGCTGAAGGGCGCGGCGCACATCACCGGCGGTGGGATCACCGATAACACACCCAGGATTCTGCCGGCCGGGTTGGCGGCGCGGGTGGATCTCTCCAGTTGGACCATCCCGCCGATCTTCGAAGAACTGCGCGCGATCGGCAACCTCGACCCCGCCGACTACCGGCGCACATTCAACCTCGGCATAGGAATGATTCTCGTGGTTTCGAAACGTAATCTGGCCAAGGCTCGCGCGATCATTCAACGGACCGGTGAGACCTGCTACCAGATCGGCGAGGTGGTGGAGTCCCGCGGTCCGCGCGTCGTGTATGTCGGTGGTGGCGATTGAAGAGGCTCGGCGTCCTGCTCTCCGGGCGGGGGTCGAACTTTGAGGCCATCGCTCAGAGCATCGCGGAAGGGCTCTTAGAGGCCGAGATCGCCGTCGTTGTTTCCAATCGCCCTCAGGCGCGGGGCATCGAGATAGCACGTGCCCGAGGCCTGCCGGCGGTAGTGATTCCGTCCAAGGGCGTGCCGCGCGAAGAATACGACCGGCGGGTGGCGGCCGAACTCCAGAGCCGGGGCGTCGATCTGGTATGCCTGGCGGGCTTCATGCGGTTGCTGACGCCGGAATTCTGCCGGACCTTTCCCCTGCGGGTGCTCAATATTCACCCGTCTTTGCTGCCGGCCTTCCCGGGACTCGACGCGCAGCGCCAGGCGCTGGAACACGGCGTCAAGATCGCCGGCTGCACGGTGCATTTCGTGGACGAAAAACTGGATGCCGGCCCGATCGTCGCACAGGCCGCGGTACGCGTGCTCGACACGGACACGGAAGATGCACTGGCCGACCGCATTCTCGCCGAAGAGCATCGCCTCTACACCGAGGCGATCCGCACCATTCTCTCCGGGCGCTGGCGGATTGAAGGACGGCGCGTGGTGGCGGAGTGAGGAGCGGCCGTCCATGTTTACCGCCGGCAACGTCATCGACTCCCCCAACTGGCTGGTTCGCGCCGGACGCGCGATGCTGCCAACCGTGCGCTATCTCATGCGTACCGAAGTCCACGTATTTGCATTCTCGGTATCGGCCGGCATGCTGCTGTCGTTCTTCCCCTTTCTGACAGTGATGCTCTCGCTGTGCCGCTACGTTTTCAAGTGGCGCGCCGGGGTCAGTGCGGTTTACTTCGCTCTGAACGACTATTTTCCGGACACCTTCGGCCAGTTCATCCGGCGAAACTTCGAAGTCACCGTGGCGTCTCGAGGACCGGTGCAGATCATCTCGCTGGTGCTGCTGTTCTTCACCGCCAGCGGCATCTTCGAACCATTGGAAGTGGCCTTGAACAAAATTTGGCGCTGCCCGGAGAACAGGAGTTACTTCAAGAATCAGTTAGTGAGCCTGGGTTTGATCTTCGCCTGTGGAGCGCTGGTGCTGGTTTCGATTACGCTCACCGCGCTGAACAATCAGTTCCTTACCGGGAACGCGCCCCAAGCGGCGGCCTCGGTGGCCAGTTTTCTGGGCCTGGTCTTTTTCAAAGCAGCGGCCCTCCCGATCTCGATGCTGGTGCTGTTTCTCATTTATTGGCTGCTGCCGAATCGCAAGATCAGGCCAACGGAGATCATTCCCGCCGCCATCTTAGTCGGCTTCCTTCTGGAGATCCTGAAATACATCAACCTCTGGACTTGGCCATACCTTAGGTCAAAGTTACAATCCGAATACGGCCCGTTTTACTACACGGTGACGATCATTCTATGGGGCTTTCTGGCTTCCATGGTGGTTTTGGGCGGCGCGGAATGGAGCGCCCGGCGCTCGCTCCCCAACTCGACGGATTAGTCCGCCGCCCCTGTCAATCCCGGAATTCCACCTAAGGAAAAAAGGACCAAGGTCCCATTGCGGGCACCAGCCAGCCGCCGGAAAATCGAACTTCCACCATGGCCACGGCACCTGTTTTGGAATTCCCCGCTGAGGAACAAGTTTGCGTCCCGCCCGTTCCGGAGACCTTGGAAGAAACCGGGTTAGCCTCCGCGGTTGTGGAGCAGTTGATCTTGAAGCTGCTCTATTCCCGCGGCGAAGTGTTGGGCCGCGAACTCTCCGAAGCGCTCGGTCTGAAGTTCAGCCTGATTGAGGAAACGGTAGAGTTTCTGAAGCGCCAGCACCTGATCGTGGCGAAGAAGTCGCTGGGGATGGGCAGCAGCACATCGCTGTTCGCGTTGACGGAGACCGGCCGCAATCAGGCGCGGGAAAGCATGGAGAGCAATCAGTACGTCGGCCCGGCGCCCGTTCCGCTCTACCAATACACGCACATCGTGCGGCGGCAGCGGCGCGCGGACGGCTGGCTCACCCCCGAAACGCTGGCGGCGGCCTATCGGCGCATGGTGGTGACCCCGCGCATGCTGTCGCAAATCGGTCCGGCGGTTAGTTCCGGCAATTCGTTCCTGATCTATGGCCAACCCGGCAACGGCAAGACATTCCTCGCTGAGGCGCTCGCCAACCTGGACGATTCCTGCATCTACATTCCCTATGCGCTGGACTGTCAGGGATCCATCGTGCAGGTGTACGATCCGATCTGTCATCAACCCGTGCAAGATACCGGCGAGATTTCCGTGCTGAAAGTAGAGCCGAGCCACGATGGCCGCTGGATCAAATGCCGCCGGCCCTTTATCGTCACTGGCGGCGAATTGACGCTGGAAATGCTGGATCTCAAGTACAACAGCACGTCCAAAGTCTACGACGCGCCCTACCAGGTGAAGGCCAACAACGGCATCTACCTCATCGACGACTTCGGGCGCCAGCGATGCACCCCAGCGGAAGTGCTCAACCGCTGGATCGTGCCCATGGAGCGCCGCGTCGACTTCCTAAAGTTCCAGACCGGCGGCAAAATGACTGTTCCCTTCGAGGCTTTCCTGGTTTTCTCCACGAACCTAAGACCCGAGCAATTGGGGGATGAGGCGTTCCTGCGGCGCATTCAGTACAAAATGCTGTTGCGCAGTCCGGACGAACAGGAATTCACAACCATCTTCAAGCAGTTCTGCGAATCCCGCGAACTGCCTCATCCCGAAGGCTTGATTCAGCGCTTCATCGAAAAGCACTACCGCAAGACCGGGAAAGTCTTTCGCCGTTGCCAGCCGCGCGACGTCCTTTCCCACGTCATCGACCTGATTCACTTCGAGCGCCGGCCCTTCGAGCTGACCGAAGATCTGTTGGACCGCGCCTTTGAAGGCTGCTTTCTCGAAGCCGTCGAAGAGTAGGCGCTACTTTTGCTGTAGCGAGCGGATGAACTCGGTCAACCTCTCAATCCGCACCCGAATTTCGTCTTCGCCTCCACTGCCCACGTATTGGAACAGCACGCTCCAAGGCGGCATCTCACCGGGACCGTAAACGGAACCATGATACTGGCCGCCGATGGCGTCCCGGACGACGGCGTACGGGAAACGCCCGTGATTTCTTTTGGCCAGCGCTGTCAGATCTGGCGTCGCGGGCCGATGAACCCGGGCCATGCCCTTGCCGTCGCGGCCGTGGCACTCGGCGCAGTACGCGGCATACATCTCCTCGCCGGAGGTGGCCGGCGTCGGGATCGGCAGCTTGTTGGTGGCGGCCTTGCCGGCCATCTGCGAGAACGCCAAAAATAAAATGAGGAACAACACGAGTGTCCGGAATCTCATATGATCCTCCTCTCCACTGTGTTTTCGCGCAAGCCGCCAACCACGAGCTAATTTACTGATACTGCAGGAGAAAGCCTCGATTGAGCGATCTGCTTGAGTAGCTTGCCGCAGCCTGGGACTGCGCGAACTGAGCCAAGCTAGGCGAGATCCGTGTTGCCGCCGGAAAGGATGACGCCCACTCGGCCAAGGTCTGAGGGAAGCTTGTGATGCATCAGCGCGGCGGCGGTAACGGCTCCACTGGGCTCGACCAGCATCTTCATCCGGATCAGCAGGAATTGCATTGCGCCCAGGATTTCATTGTCGCTGACCAAAGCGACGCTTTCGACGTGCTTCTGGATCATGGGGAACGTCAAAGCGCCGGGTTTGGGGGCCCGGAGCCCGTCAGCGATGGTTTTGGGCGCTGGAATCTCGACTCGCCGGACACTCTGTAAGGAAAGAAACGTATCGTTGGCGTCCTCTGGCTCGACGCCGAAGATCCGGATGCCCGGGCGAAGGGAGTGGGCCGCGATCGAGCAGCCGGAAATCAAACCGCCGCCGCCGATGGGGACGATCAGCGCGTCCAAGTCGGGGATCTCTTCGAGCAGTTCCAACGCGGCGGTGCCTTGCCCCGCAATGGTCCAGGGATGGTCGAAGGGCGGGACGAGGGTGGCGCCGGTCTCCTGGGCGATCTTCCGGCCGATAGCTTCGCGGTCGTCCTTCGTCCGATCGTAAGGAACGATGCGTGCGCCGTGGCTCCGGGTCGCTTCGACTTTGGACTTGGGTGCATCGGCGGGCATGACCACTGTGGCCGGAATGCCGAGCGACTCCGCGGCGATCGACACAGCCTGGCCGTGATTGCCGGATGAGAATGTCACCACGCCGCGGGCGAGATCTACTTTCGGGATGGAGTAAATGAAGTTCGCCGCGCCGCGAATCTTGAATGCGCCGCCACGCTGGAAGTTCTCGCATTTGAAAAATGCTGTGACGCCGGCCAGGGAGTCAAACGTGCGCGACGTAAACACGGGAGTGCGGTGCGCGAGCCCGCGGATCCGCTCCGCCGCCGCCCGAATATCGGAGAGTTGAATCTCTTCGCTCAATAGCCCGCCCGCTTGTCCACGATGTTTTCCAGCGGCTGGCCGGCGCGGAAGCGCTCGAAGTTCGAGATGAACTGGTCCACAGACATCTCCATCCAGCCTTCGGTATGGTCGGCGCAATGCGGCGACAACAGGACGTTCTCCAGGCCGTAGAACGGGTGTCCGTCCGGTAGAGGCTCCTGGTCGAAAACGTCGAGCGCGGCGCCGCGGATGCGCCCGGCCTTCAGCGCGGTGATTAACGCCTGCTCTACGATCACTGGTCCCCGGCCAACGTTGACGATGACCGCGGTGGGTTTCATCGCATTCAGTTCGGCCTCGCCGATCATGCCTTGCGTGGCAGGCGTCAAGGGCGTAGCCACGAAGACGTAATCGCAGAGCGACAGCATTTCGCGGAGTTGGCCTGGTTCAAAGCTGCGCTCCAACAGCGGATCGTTGCTGCTCAACGCTGTCCGCCGGCGCACTGCAACGACCTTCATCCCCAATGCATGAGCCAGGCGCGCTCCTTCCCGCCCAATACCGCCATAACCGACGACGCCGAATGTTTTGCCCCGCAGGAATGTGACATCGAAGGTCTCCCAGCGGCCCGCTTCCTGCTGGCGGACCAGCCGGCGCAGCTCTTTGGCGAAGAACAGCATGGCGGCCACGGTGAATTCCGCCAGAGCCGCGCCGAAGACCGCCCGGCCGTTGGTGAAGGGAATCGTGCTTTCGATGAGCTCCGGGAACAGCACCTTCTCGACGCCGGCGGATAGCGCATGAACCCAGCGCAAGCGGGTTGCCAGCGGGAAAATCGCGCGCAGGGTTGAACCGTCGTGGAAGCCGTTCAGGATCACGTCCGCGTCGGGCGCATGCTGCTTGAGGAGCGCGAGGTCGTCGCTCGCGATGACCTTCACCGGCTGCGGCAGATGGTCGAGGTGCTTCAAGAATGGGTACTTTGGGCTGGAGATCACCACGAGCGTAATCGGGTCCATGAACCAAGGAAGATAGCACGACCGGACTGATAAGCGGGCCTCACCACCCGGCACTGATAAGATCAGTGACGTGGCGTCCCGGGAGCAATTGCGCGATTTGCCTGCAGTTGACCAGGTGCTCTCTCGCCTTTCGCACCTGGAGGGGCGTTTTCCGCGTAAGTTGGTTGTGGACGAAGTCCGGCGCGTACTGGAATCGCTGCGAGACGAGATCCGCGCGGGTCTCCAAGCGAACTCGATTTCCATCGAATCGCGCGTGGAGCGCAATCTGGCACGCCTGGAAACGCCGTCGCTCCGGCGCGTCATCAACGCCACCGGTGTCGTGCTGCACACCAATCTCGGGCGCGCGCCGCTGCCCCGTTTCGAACCGTTGTTCGGATACTCGAACCTGGAATACGATCTGGCGCGCGGCGATCGCGGCAAGCGCGATGTACACGCTGCCGAGCTGCTGGAACGGCTGACCGGCTCGCCCGGCATCGCGGTGAATAACAACGCGGCGGCCGTCTATCTGGCGCTGAATGAGCTGGCGGCGGGCTTCGAAGTTGTGGTTTCGAGGGGCGAACTGATCGAAATCGGCGACGGGTTCCGGATTCCCGAGATTATGCAGCGGTCGGGCGCGGTGCTGCGCGAGGTGGGAACAACGAACCGCACCCGGATCGAGGATTATCGCGACGCCATCACTGACCGCACGCGCCTGCTGCTGCGGGTGCATCCCAGCAACTTCCGGATCGAAGGGTTCACCGCACGCCCCGAACTGCGGGAACTGGCGGCGCTTGGCCGCGAGCGTGGCATTCCCGTCTACGAGGACCTGGGCAGCGGCTGCATGGTGGACTTGCGAGCTTTTGGCGTGAACGAGCCGCTGGTTTCCGACAGTCTGCGTGCCGGAGTGAACCTCGTGTCGTTCAGCGGCGACAAGCTGCTGGGCGGGCCGCAAGCGGGAATCCTGGCGGGCGATGTCCAGCTGGTGACGCGCCTCCGCCGCAACCCGATGTTTCGCGCGCTCCGGCTGGACAAGCTGATTTATCAAGCGCTGGAGACGACGCTGCGAAATCTGGTGCTGGAGCGCTGGGATCAGGTACCTGCTTTGGGAATGATTTCGCAATCCGGCGAGGAGCTGCGCGAGCGGTCCCGAGTGTTCCACGCGCGGCTGGATGCAGTGCGCGCGGAAGTCATCGAAGGTAGCTCGCTGATCGGCGGCGGATCCACGCCCCAGCAGCCTTTGCGGAGCTGGCTAGTTTCTGTGGAATGTCCAGACGTTGTTGCCGCCGAGCGGCAGCTCCGCTCGGGCGAGCCGGCGGTCGTGGCGCGCATCGAAGACGGCCGGCTGCTCTTCGATCTGCGCACGGTATTCCCCGCCGAGGAAGAGGAATTGGCACGCGCGATCGTCAGAGCCGTGACAGCAGCATAGCCAGCAGAGCCGTCCGGTCGGCGATGCGGTCGACGAGGATACTCTCGTTGGCTGCATGCGCGCCCTCGCCGACGGCTCCCAGGCCATCCAAGGTCGGCACACCCAGCGCCGCTGTGAAGTTGCCGTCCGAACCGCCGCCTGTAGACGATTCCTGTAGCGCCACTCCCAGTTCCTTCGCGAACCCGCGGGCAGCTCGAAACAGCTTCGCGATCTCGGGCGTCCGCTCCATGGGCGGGCGATTCAAACCGCCTTCCACTTGAATCGAGCAGCGTTTGTCGAACGGTTTCAATGCTCGGAATTTTTTGTCGAGCGGTGCGGCGTCCTGCATGCGCGCGATGCGGAAGTCGACTTCCGCATGAGCCTCCCCGGCGACGACGTTCGAACGCGTGCCGCCGGAGATCACGCCTGGATTCACGGTCAGCCCTTGCTTTAATCGCGTGAACCCCGCGATGCGCTGGATCTGCCGCGCTAACTCGACAATGGCGCTCGCACCCGCTTCGAAATCGACGCCCGCGTGCGACGCCCGGCCCTTCACGCTCAGCGTGTAATCGCCGATGCCCTTGCGCGCCGTCTTTAGCTTGCCCTTCAGCCCTGTGCCCGGCTCGACGACGAGCACCAGGGCGCTCTGCTTCGCGGCCTCCTGGGTGAGCGCGCGCGACGACTCGCTGCCCATCTCTTCATCCGAGTTCACCTGGAAAACGATGTTGCGCCGCACTGGCGCCTCCAAAAGGCGCAGCGTACGGACCGCATAAAGGAACATAGCGATCCCGGCTTTCATGTCCAGCACACCCGGCCCCCACAGGCGCCCTTTCTGCTGACGAAACGGCATGTGCGCCAGCGTGCCAGGCGGCCATACGGTGTCGGAATGCGCCAGCACCAGAATCTGCCCCTCCTCCGCCCTGGCGCCCGCGAGGCGGAACTCACAGCGCAGATGGCGCCCGAACTTGCCTCCCGGGAACGTCCGAACGTTGGCGGCGCCGTCCGTCCGGCTCGCCAGCAAGTCCACAAAACGGTTCACCGACTGGGGATGGTCGCTCGGCGACTCGCATTCCACCAACTCCCGAATCAACGCGATGATGTCGGATTGTTTCGCTTCCGTAAAAGCGAGAAAGGGATGCATTGCCTGTTATAATAACCACTTCCCATGCCCGTTCTTGACATGCAGGCTATTCGCGACATCTTGCCGCATCGTTATCCCATGCTCCTGGTGGATTCGATTACGGAGCTGGAAGAGGACCGCATCGTCGGCATAAAGAACGTCACGGTGAATGAGCCATTTTTTGTGGGCCACTTCCCCGACTACCCGGTAATGCCAGGCGTGCTCATAGTGGAAGCGATGGCGCAGGTGGCCGGAGTTCTCGTACTGAATAGTATCCCGGACCGCAAGAACAAGCTGGTCCTGCTCGCTTCCATCGAAGAGGCCAAGTTCCGGCAGAAGGTACTTCCGGGCGATCAGTTGCGGATCGAAATGAAAGTTACGCGCCGCAAGGCCAACGTCGCCAAGATGTACGGGCAGGCGCGCGTGAACGGCCAGGTGGTCGCCGAGGCCGTACTGATGTGCGTGCTGAACGACAAGGAGCAGATCCAGACGCCCGCGGCCGAAGAGCCGGTACCAGTCGCGTAAGCCGGCATGGCGATTCATCCGGCCGCCATTGTCGATCCGCAGGCGCGCATCGCGGACTCCGCGGAGATTGGCCCCTATTGCGTCATTGGCGCCGATGTGGAGATTGGCGCGCGCACCCGGCTGATGGCGCACGTCTTCGTCGAGGGCGTCACCCACATCGGCGAAGACAATATCTTTTATCCGTACGCTTCGGTAGGCGTGGCCTCGCAGGACCTGAAATACAAGGGCGAGCGCGCAGAAACGCGCATCGGCAGCCGCAACAAGATTCGCGAGTTTGTCACCATTCATCGTGGCACGCAGGGCGGTGGCCTGATCACCCAAATCGGCTCCGACAATCTGCTGATGGCCTACGTGCACGTGGCGCACGACGTTAAGGTCGGCGATCACACGCAGCTCGGAAACGCAGTCACGTTCGCCGGGCACGTGATCGTCGAAGATTGGTCTGTGATTGAGGCCTTCAGCGGCGTGCACCAGTTCTGCCGGATTGGCAAGCACGCCTTCATCGGCGGCTACAGCGTGATCACCAAGGACGTGCTGCCGTATTCGCTCACCGTAACGCCGCGCGAGTCCAAGGTCTTCGGTGAGAACAAAGTCGGGCTGGAGCGTCGCGGGTTTCCGAAGCCGGTGATCGAGGGCTTGCATAAATCGTTCCGGCTGTTGACCAAGGCCGGCCTGAACACCACGCAGGCCGTGGAGCGCATCCGGCAGGAAGTGGAGATGACGCCGGAAGTAGAAGAGTTGCTGGCCTTCATCGCCTCTTCCGAGCGCGGGTTTGTGAAATGAGCCGGTATGGCATGATCGCCGGCAACGGGCGGTTTCCGTTGTTGGCGCTCGAAACGGCCCGGCGCGCCGGCGACGAAGTTGTCGTAGTGGCCATCCGCGAGGAAGCGGCGGCCGAAGTGGAGCAACTCGCCGCGCGCTGCCACTGGATTTCGCTCGGCGAGCTCAGCCGCCTGATCGAGATTCTGAAGACCGAGGGCGTCACCGAGGTCATGATGGCCGGACAGGTGAAGCATGCCAATATCTTCTCTTCGATCCGGCCGGACTGGAAACTGTTTAAGCTGCTGGCCGCGCTGAAGGAGAAAAATACCGATTCGCTGATTGGCGCGGTCGCCAAAGTGCTGGCCGACGAGGGCATTCGTTTAGTGGATTCCACGCTGCTGTTGAAACCGCTGCTGGCGGGCACGGGCGTCCTGACCAGGCGCAGACTCAGCTCCGACGAAGAGAAAGATATCGCCTATGGCCGCAGGATCGCGAATACTCTGGCGGGACTGGATGTCGGCCAGAGTGTGGCTATCTCCGATGGGGCGTGCGTCGCCGTGGAAGCGATGGAGGGAACCGACGCAATGCTGGAACGTGCCGCCTCGCTGGCCAATGGCAAACCTCTGCGGCTGGTGAAAGTGTCGCGCCGCCGCGGGCATCTGCTGTTCGACGTCCCGGTGGCCGGCTCGGGGACCATCGAGGCCATGAGGAAGGCCGGCGCTACCGCGCTCGCCGTCGACGCCGGCCGCACGCTGCTGCTGGATCGCGACGCCATGCTCCAGCAGGCCAACGACTGCGGCATCGCCGTAGCCGGCTACGAGCCTAGTGAATGAGGTCAACCGAGTGCCGGTCCACTACCTGCTGTTCCAGCTGCACAAAAGTCCAGAAAGGGCAGTCGAACGTGGCATTACTGACGCTGCAGCCTGGAATGAACACCGGCGCGATGGCCGGCGGCTTCTCCAATGTCAGAGCGGTTTGAGTGCGCAACTGGTCCATGGTCTGGGTGACATAAGACGCCCGAACGATATACGCGCCCGTGCTTTGCGATTGGCGCAGCTCGAACACCAGCGCTCCGCTCGGCGCACTGACGTCCGGCTGATACGTCGGCAGGAGCCAGTCGAGGTGGAACAGGCCGGCGACGCCGACGATGTTGATGTTCGAAGCGGCGATCATGACCACCTTGCTCGACGGTGTTCCCAAGGCTCCGCCCAGAGACGTTCCCGTGACGGCCTGCACCATGGTGCGTGTGATGTGCGAGGCCAGATTCGAACTCTGCACGGCGTCCAGATACGGTGTGCGGAATTCCAGATCCAGAAGAACATCGTACAAACGATCGATCTGGCTGATGCTCCCCGCGTTCAACTGGCCCCAGCCGACCTTGCTCAATGGCAGGCCGTCCGCATACTCCATGACGAACGGATCGATGGCTGCCACCACATCGCTCAGCCCCGAGATGCTGACCGGCAAAGTGGAGTCGCCGGCCGAAATGGCGATGGGCTCGTTTACGACATCCTTTTTTTCCGGGGGAGCCGGCGGGGGCGGATTCTGGCCGACAGGATAGCCGAATAAGACCGAACGCGTCAGGGCGAGCTCGGCGGAATAGGCGGTGGACAGTGTCTGTGGATTGCCACCCAAGCGCCCGTTGACCGCCGCCACCGCGGTCGGATAGTCCAGTGTCGCGACGCCCGCTGCCACGGGACTGAATAAGGGGTCATTGGCCGGCGCTGTGTAGGAGTCCACCGGGACATTGGCGCCCGGAAGCAGTCCGAGAACGAACTGTTGCGCCGTCTGAAAGATCAGCGGTGGGTTGTTGGCCCTGACATATACGAAATTGGCGTCGGCCGGATCGTGGCCGGTCAACAATCCCTCGTGAATGAGCCATTGCCGGAAATATGCGCCCAGGATCAACTCGTTCTTGGCGCCGTTAGGGGTCATGACGGCCACCCCGGAAACACTGAAATCGGGATACGGTTGTACGGCGAAATAGTCGAGCGCGGCGTTAGGCAAGATCGGAGTTCGCACCGTGTGCCGGCCGAAGATGATTACCTGCTTAGCCACGGTGTCATCGACGGGTTGGGCGGCGAGGAAGCCGCTGGTGCACAGCGCGAGCGTAAGGAGCCGGACAGAATGGGCCTGCATATCACAATCCGAGTGGGCTGAACCGGGCGTTCCTCTCAGCGCAGTCGATTTATTGCACATGCTAAGTTAAGTTTTGGCAAAAATTCGAGTTGCGGTTGTCGGTGCCGGCGTCTTTGGCCGCCATCATTTGCGCATTTTGAGTAAGTCGGCCGACGCGGAGTTAGCGGGCGTTGTTGACACCGATTCCGAGCGAGCCGCAGCCGCGGCCAGCGAGTACGGCTGTCCGGTCTACGCGAACCTCCCGGAGCTCGCCGGCAAGATCGACGCGGCCATTGTCGCGGTTCCGACGTCGCAACACGCCGCGGTAGGCTGCGCGCTGTTGGAATCCGGCGCGGATGTCCTGGTGGAGAAGCCGATCGCGGCGGATCAGGCCTCGGCCCAGCGGTTAGTAGAGACGGCGGCCCGCCACGGCCGCATCCTGCAAGTCGGGCATCTGGAGCGCTTCAATCCGGCGGTCACAGCACTCAAAAGAATTGTCCGCCTGCCGCTTTTCTTTGAAATCCACCGGCTTAGCCTCTTCAGCCCGCGCAGCCTGGATGTGGATGTCGTGCTCGACCTGATGATTCACGACCTGGACATCGTTCTGGACCTGGCCGGCATGATGCCCGAAGAGATCCGCGCCGCGGGGATTTCCATCCTTTCCGACAAGGTGGACATCGCCAACGTGCGGCTGGCGTTTCCCGGCGGCTGCATCGCAAATCTCACGGCCAGCCGGGTTTCCACCGAGCGGGTCCGCAAGCTGCGCCTTTTCCAGCCACACCAGTACATTTCGCTCGATTACCAGAAGCAGGAAGCCGTGGCGTTCACGGTGAGCGGTAATCAACAGATTGGGTTCCAGCCGCTCCCGGTGGCCAAGGACGAGCCGCTGCGGCTGGAAGTTGAGTCGTTCCTGGAGGCGGTGGCACGGCGGAGCCGTCCGCTGGTCTCCGGCGAGGAAGGGCTCCGGGCGCTGGAGGTAGCGTTGGCGATCCTTGATAATATTGAGGTGCACGCGAAATTGGTCGCGCAAAGCATCCAGGCGCTAAGCTAAAGCAACTTCCGCCCGGCGCTGGACGTCTCGTATTCGATCAACATGAACCCAGGCGCGGATTCCGGTCCGAATCTCCTGCTGGACTGGCACGAGTCCACGGACACGCGCCGGTTTCTCCGTGCCGCTGCAGGGTCCATCGCCGTACACATCGTGCTGTTTGTGCTCGGCGCCTTCCTGGTGAAATTCGACGTAGCGGTCCCGCGAACTGCAACGGTAATCTACTCTGAATTCACCAAAGCCACGCCGCTAGTGATGCCGCCCGACCTGACGCAGAAGGAGCCGAACCGGGGCAAAGTCGCCAAGGAAGTAAACGTGGAGGACTTAAAGCCGCGCCCCCCAGTGGAGCAGCGCTTGCCTCCGGCGCCCGCCGTGCGCACGTTCCACCCTCCGGCTCCGAAAGCGCCGGGCCCGCTGGAACCTGCCGCCGCGCCGCCCATTACCGAGCCGCCGAAGATCGAGACTGCCGCGAGCGCTCCTCCCCAGTTGCCGTCGATGGCTGGTACGCCGAACGCTCCACCGCCGCAGATTCAAGCGGTCGAGCAGCCCAAGCTGGCGCTCGAAACTCCCGGCCAAAGCGGGGCCGGCACCAACAAGGGCACGGCCAAGCTCGCGCCGCCCAAGACGAGCGTGGCTGAGATCGCGCGCAGCACGTTGCATCCCGGTGGTGGCCAAGGCGGAGTGATCGTAGGCGACATCGATCAGCCGCCGGAGCTGCCCGAGGGCGTCCACCTGCCTCCGTCCCCAGGGCAGGTCGGTAGCAGCCTGGAATTGAAGAGCGATCCGATGGGCGTGGATTTCAGGCCCTACCTGGCCCAAATTCTGGCGCGCGTCCGGCGAAACTGGTTTGCTGTGATCCCGGAAAGCGCCCGGATGGGGAACAGCGGGCTGGTGTACCTGCAATTCATCATTGATCGCGAAGGTCAGGTCCCCAAGCTGGTGATCGCGACTCCGTCCGGCTCCCAATCCCTGGACCGGGCCGCCGTGGCCAGCATCAGCGCGTCGGTTCCCTTCCCGCCGCTGCCGAACGAATTTCGCGGCAATCAGATCCGGCTTCAGTTCGCGTTTAAGTACAACGTGAAGTAGCCGAGGCTAAGGCAGGATGACGATCGGAGCCCGCCAGAAAGCGAATTTCTGCGCGGTGGGGTCAAAGACACTCACCTGGCACGTATATCGGCCCGCTTGCAGTTTGACCAATGGAAGACTAAAGCGCAGCGGGACGGCCTTGGTCTTCTCGTTCAGTCCCTCAGAGACACGCAACGGCTCGGATTCAAAGGTCTTCGTCTTGCCGCGGAAAAAGCTGACCGAAGCAACGACCGGCTGCGTCGAGGTCGCGTTCGGCTCGTAAGCTTCCAAGTAAACATAGAGATTCTGGCCATTGCGAAACACACGTGTGACGCTGGGGACCAACTTCACTCCGTCCTGTACAAGCGGATGAGCGGCGAGAAGCTTCTTGTCCTTCTCGGCACTCGCTACGGCGGTGTCTAGTTGTTGGCGCTGGCTGCTGAGAACGACGGAGCTGATGGGCAGATATTTCTGTTCCGAGGTGAGGTCGGGCACGACGAACTTCGTCTCGAAAGTGCCCATCTTTCCGGTCTCGTTTTCGCGCGCCAGGAACTTGGCTGTGTAAGCCCCGGGCGCGAGCGCGAAGCCGGTGTCGTATTCGAGTGTGGTCTTGCCGAGTTGTTGCGCCGTGTCGCCCTTGAGCTTCACCTGGATGCTGTCGCGAACATTCGCGGCGGCAGCGCCCTTGGAGTCCTTGATCTCGCCGATGAAATCCAGCCGCGTGCTTTCCGCGCCGCCATGGCGGGCCAACTCGATCTCGGAGCCGGGAATCTTCACCGCCAGCGGCACAAAGTAGCGGTCGCGCGCCAGGCGGAAATAGTCCACCTCCATGGCGATATCCATATCGGTAATGGGGTCGCCTAACATGAGCGCTTCGGCGAGCTGCCTTTCCTTGTCGCTCTCAGTGAATTTATTGAACTGCTTTCCCGCGTAATATCCTTGGCGATAATCGAGCTTGGCGATCCTGGCTGAGGCAGCGCTGTCGTTCACCGTGATTTTAATCTTGCGAAAATGCCCATCCAGCGCGGAATTACTCGAATAATAGCCAACGACATAGTAGCTGCTCATATCTCTCTGTGCCTGGACGATGCCGAGGGAAAGATCGTTGTTGTCGAGCAGAGCTTTGCCCCCCGTGTCGGAGGCCAGCACATCCAGCGTCTCCTGCTGGTTCTGAAAACTGCTGGTCAGGGCGCGCGCGGAACTTCCCGAGTACATGGCCTGGCCTCCCGGCGATCCTTTGGTAGCGTCGCCTAAGGG
>Ga0335071_10002193_pt1 | contig 21001 bp, 18 predicted proteins | sample Lox_Sample_15_FD_206724 | JGI IMG/M metagenome (GOLD analysis project Ga0335071, IMG submission 206724) | Soil microbial communities from Loxahatchee National Wildlife Refuge, Florida, United States - Lox_Sample_1.5 | ecosystem: Environmental > Terrestrial > Soil > Wetlands | place: USA...
GCCTCCGCGACCCCCACGAGCTGACCTGCCTGCCCTGGGAGCGCGGACGTAGGCGCAGCCTCGTCCGCCTTCTCCGGTCGGATCAAAGGCGGACGATCGCCACACCTCCGGCGGGCAAGCCTGCGGGGGTACGTCCGCGCTCCAAGTTGAACTTACGAGGCATGGGGCGAAGGAGCCATGCCAGCGACCTGCCTTCATCACACTACATCGGGCATCCGTGGTAGCACGGAGCTTTGGCCCGTGCGCAGGCCCTCGGAACGCGGTCTGAAGCACCGCGCTACTCGCCGGGCGGTATCATTGGTGAGACGGCTTTGTTCGCACTGCCAGATTGTGTTGAGATAGAGAATAGATCATCTCCAAGCCGTGGCAGATAAACTCCGTGGCAATTCGCTCGCACGCCTGTTGTTCCTCGGTTCGTTGGCATTCGCCCCCTTCGGGCTTCAGGCGGCGCCCGCTTCCTTAGGACGCATCGCGGTCCGAACAGGAACGGACGGCCCGGAGTTTTCCGAAGTAGACTCCGGAAAAACCTTCACGCCCCGGGGTGTGAACTGGGTTTTGCTGTCGGGCGCAGACAAACGGGCGGTCAATACGAGCTTCAGCGATCCGGCGTTCACCGATGCCCTGCCTGCCACGATGGAAATGTTCCGACAGTTGGCGGAACTCGGCTACAACGTGGTTCGTATCCGGCCAGATTCGGACGCCATTTCGCTTCACGACATTCACGCCCGGGGCCTCGATGCCCGCTACGTTGGCAACCTGGTGACGTTTCTCGACCTGGCTCTTCGATATGGGATTCGCATTGAGCTAACGGGATATTGGATTCCGAAGAATTATTATTCGGTCGTTCCCGCGCATGGTTGGGCTGCGCCTCAAGCCGGTGTGAAAGGAGCGAACCAAATCCTCATGGACTCCAATCTAGCCGCAGAGCACGGAGCGTATTTGGCGGACTTGCTCTTGGATATCAAAAGACGATCCCCTGGATCGTTATCCGCCATCTTTGCCCTCGATTTGTGGAATGAACTGTATTTCGACTCCCGGGAAAAACCGTTTTCAGCGTTGGGCGGACAATTCAAGCTGGAGCAAACCGGCAAGGTTTATGATCTGGGCAACGCCACAGCCCGCCAGCAGCTGGCAGACGATGCGACCGCTGCGTGGATTGGTGTGGTCATGAAGCCGATTCGGGCTGCCGCTCCCGGCATGCTCCTCACCTCAAGCGTTTTCTCTCCAGCGGAAGTGCATCGAAAGGGCTATACGGGTGTCTACCTCGGAGATTCCGCCAACGGTGATCCCAGATCTCCGCTGCGGCTGAAGGTGCTCGAAAGCACCATGCTCGATTTCCTGGAGATCCATCCTTATCCGCATCGTTTCAATCCGTCTATTGACGCCGATTTCGATTCGATGGAATGGAAAGAGCTGAAGAGAACCAAGCCTGTCCTGGTGGGCGAGTTCGGCGCTTATCGCGAAGACTTTCCGTCACTGCCCGAAGCGCTCGCTGGCATGGAATCGTTTTTGCACCAACTGCGTCTGAAGCGGGTCAACGGTTGGATCTTTTGGACGTGGAACACGACGTATACCGGCGCAGTGTATCCCCTATGGGGCCTCCATGATGGAGGTGGTTATCTTGCACGAGGCCTGGCATCGCAAAAGTGATGACTCTCACCAGGGGATCAGACGCGCGAGATAATCGTCGTGATCCGGCATGATCCCAAGCCAATCTCCGGGCCCGTCTCGAAAAAGCCGCCGACCTTTTCGTTAAGCGTGGTATCCACGAACCCGTGGCGGGGAATTGTGCCGGTGGCGTGATCGGGGCAGCGGGGGTCGAACCGGACATAAAAGTAAAATATAGTTGACGTTTTGAAATATATTCTCCTTTCTGCCCGATATGGCCGAGGAGACATCGCATTCCCCTGAGCACACCGGCACCGGCGAACGCCCCACGCCGCGGCCGGGCGATCGTCCGCCGGGTTGGTCGCGCCACACGCCGGGCGCACTGGCCTTGAGCGAGCGGCAACGCGCCGATTTCTGGAAGGTCACCGCCCTCGCCGTCTGCCTCGGCGCGATGACGCTTTCCTGGCTCACCATCCGGGCCGGCCGCGCCACCGAGTTGATTCACGTCATGGACACGGCGGGCAATGTGACCACCGGTCCGGTCGAGCCGCTCGCAAACAGCCGGGGATTTTTCAACACCACCGCCATCTACGCGACCAACGCCGCGATGCAGCGCTCGCCCGCCGGTTTCGATCTGCGGGAACTCCTGCCGCTCTATTTCACCCCGCGCGTCGTCCAGAAACTCGAGGACGACCTGAAAAAGCAGGCCGCCGACATCAGGCGCCGCAATTTGCAGATCAAGCCGTTGATCGACGTGATCGGCGACCCGGTCGCCGCGGGCAATCATCGCATCGTCGAGGTGAAGGGCCGGCTCGTGGTGGCCGGCGCCTATGCCGGCCGCTCGTTCTACGACGAGCCGGACTACCGGCTCGTGTTCACCTTCGAGCGCAACCCGGACCTGGGCAAGGCCGGCGCGTACCCCTGGGTCTGTTCCGACGTGGGCATCAAGGTGACCAAGGAGGCCCGGCGATGAAACGATTTCGGGGCTGGTGGATGATAATGATGCCGATCCTCCCCGTTGGGGCCGGGCGCAGCGCGGCGCAGGAATCGCCGGCGCTGGCGGCCCCGGCGGGGAGCGGCGTCATCCAGGTGGTCGCACTCGACGCCACCAGGCCGCTGTTCGTACCCACCCATCCACGGGTGACGACCACCATCCGGTTTCCAGGTGAGATTGGCGTGTCCGATGGGCAGGGATTCACCGAGGATCCCACGAAGGAAATCACGGCCGGCAACGGCCGGCTGACCAGCGAATACCACATCCAATGGACGCAGGGGGACGCGTATTTTACGGTCGTCCCGCTGGCGGGCGCCGGCACTCGCAACCTGAACGTGCCCTACCAGGGGAACACCTACGTCCTCTATTTCTACCCCGTTGAAAAACAGTTTCAGGCCGTGGCCTTGCTCAACCTGATCGAGGGGGAGGCAGGACCGATGCGTGGGATGAAGGGCCCCGGGACCGGTCCATCGGGTGCCGGCGAGGCCACGGCCGTCAATTCATCTGCAGTCAAGCGGCTCACCACGTTGCCGGCCCCGCCCTACGTGCCCGTGACTCCCGCCCGACTGCTTGGTTTTATGGATCGGCTCAAACTGATCCACGCGACACCGCCCGGCCCCGAGCTGGCCGGACTGGCGCAAGCCATGGACGTTGAAGTGGCGCTCTCCCACGCCGAGCTCGATGCCCGACCCCCGGCCGATCCACGTTCGGCACCGGATTTGGTCGGCATCGCCGGCGTCATCCCGGGAGGGGTGACCGACAACGGGCTGTTCCAGTGCGTCCTGCTCCGGGCGGTGCGCGACAACAAACTGAACTGCATCGGATTCATCCTGCTTTTGCGCAACCTTACGGGTCAGGCGATCGCCTTCGACGTGGCGAGCTTTGCCGCCCGCAGCGGGGCCGCGAATCTCGGACAGATCCTCTCGGATGCGCCGGCGATCCTCGCGCCGCAGGAGGAGAAGGCGGCTTATTTCATCGTGCAGCTCGAACGCTCGAATCCGATGCGCGCGGGCAACACCTGGAAGATCACGGTGGACCTGTTGAGTCCGCGGCTCAATCCCGGGGCGGCCATCGCGCGCCGCTATGCGCAGGACAAGGCGCAAGCGGACGCCAAAGCCGTCGCAGCGCCCTCGGGTACGGCGCAAACCAAGGAAGGCAAACGATGAAAAATTTTTTCAAAACCAAGGCCGGCCTTTTTACCGTAGGTTTGTTTGTCTGCATGATGGTGTTCGCCTTCTACCGGGTGAACCAACGGCATCAGGCCCACGAAACGACGGCGGTACCCGAACCCGGAAAACCCCAGTCGAAGGAGGCCGCCAACGCGCCCGGCGGCCCGCCCAAGCCGGAAGGTACGGTGGTCGAGCGCGGCCGGCAGCAAATGCAGGAGGCGGCCTACCTCGGCAATTACCGGCAGAATGCCGGCCAGTCGCGTCAGGAACAGGATCAAAACGGGAATACGCGAATCCGCCGCGCCACCGCGGCCAAACCTCACGAGGCGGGCACGGAAACCGTGCAGACTGCGCTCCCGCCGGTCGCGAGCGAGCCAGCGGCACCCCCGCCGAACTTTACGCTGCGTTTGCAGGGGCGCCCCGCCGCCCCCACCCATACCAGCCGCAAAACCGTTCCCTCCACCCAAGATCACGCCGAACCGACGGTCGCTGCCACGTCCGCGACCAATGCATCACAACCTGCGGCCACAGCGCCATCGGTGGGACCGACGACCAACCCTGCCCCGGCCACTCCACCCTACTCCGGCAAACCGGCCCGTTTCCTGCCTTTTGGTCATCCCATCAAATGCGAGTTGGTGTTCACGATCGACTCGACGATGGAGGCCACGCCGCTGATCGGATTGGTGACTGCCCCGGTCTACAACAACGGTCAGTTGATCATCCCGGCCGGCGCCGAACTGCACGGCACGGCCCGTCCGGATCGGATGCGCGATCGCCTGTATTCCAGCCCGGAGTGGGTGCTGATCTTTCCACGCGAGGGCAGCAAACCCAATGGCCGCCAGCTCAATGTGCGCGGACTGGCGCTCGATCGCGCGCAGCCAGACGACAACGGGCTCACCTGGGGCATCACCGACGGCTCCTACGGATTGCAGGGCGACGTGATCCACTCTGCGGGCAACGAGGAGCTGCAGCGATTCGCCGCCACCACGCTCGAGGCCGTTGCCGCGGGCCTGCAAACCACCCATGCCAACGCCTACGGTGGTCAAATGGTGGATACCACGCCGCGTAACGCCCTGCTCCAGGGCGCTGGCGCCGATATGGCCCTGGTCAAGGACAAGCTTCGCGCCGAGATCGAGCGCAACGGGGTGTTCATCCGCGTGCCCGCCGGCAAACAGTTTTATTTCTATCCGCAACAGATCATCGACCCCGATCTGGCGGACATTTCCTCCAACATCGCATCCGTCCAATGAATCCAAACTCAGCCAGAAAAGATCAGAATTACGTCGGATATGGCGCGTACTACGAAGGCCGGCGCCTCGGCACGGTCACGGACGACCGCCTGCGTCCGGCCGGTGGTCGAACGACGTCGCGGCGCGTCGTCACGCTCGACAACGGGATGGCGCTGCTGGACCCGACCTCGGAGGCGGCCGCGGCAGAAGGCTTCATCCTGCGCTCTCCGTCTGAGGAAGAACGCGAAATAGTTCACGCAGATCATTCCTGCCTGGTCCGATTCTCCTGATCGGCCTGCCTCCGGGCACGATCGACACCACACTCGAAACGCCGAGGCCGTCGCCCCGGCATTCAACGTCATGAAAAAATTCCTGCACCTCCTTGCCGCAGCCGTCCTGTTGGCCGGCTGCGCGACCTCGAACCCGTCGGCCCGCTCTGGCGGGCCGTATGTGAAGCCCGGACTCATCATGGTCACCCCCGACCAGGCTGCGAACTACGGCCTCGCCGGACGTCCGGCGGAGGCGACCCCACCGGCGGGCGTGCCACCGCTCGCTACGTCGGCGGTACTGGCCGCGCCCGGGGTGCGCGTTTATACTTTCGGAAGGATGCAGGATGCCGCCGACCAGGATCTCCTGCATGAAACCCATGTCGCCTACCGCCGCGAGACGGCGCCGCGCTGGCAGATGCAGGCGCCGGCCGATCAGCAGATTCTTGTCGGCCCGCGCATCACCGACAGCCGGCAGGATTTCGCCCCGATCAAGGACCGCGAAGTGGAGGCCTACCTGGCCGAACAGCATGCCCGGCAACAAGAGGACCGAAAGGCGATCGAACTGCTCTTCAAAGGACTCGACACCCTGACCAAACAGCAGGTCCAGCAGATGAAGATGCTCGGCGCGCTGGCGAAGGTCCAACAAGACGCCGCAAAAGAATCTAACAAAGATATTACCCGGAGCATCGGCGACCGGGAAGGCGACAAGACCAAGCCGGCCGGCGAGGATGCCCACGGACAGGAGGACAAGGATGGCGGACCACAATCATGAGTTATCAACCACCCGTCGGCCTTGTACTGAGCGCGACGATTTACGGCCGAACTCCGTGAACGCGCCACTCGCCACCGCCCCGCTGACCATACTTGTCACCACTGACCACCGGGAAGCGAGGATGGAGCACGACGGGCGGCCGGTCGGCACCGTCTTCACCAGCATTGCGCAGGGCAATTATTATCTCGATGCGCAAACGGTGGTGCATTGGTTCTTGTACGGCGCGGCGCTGCACGCGCTCAACCCGGTGGAGATGACCGCAACCGAATTCGCGTCGGTAAAGCTGGCGACGTACAAATTGCTGGAGGAGGCGGCCCGATCGGCCGCACGGTGTCATCTCACCGCCCCTAAGTACGCCGTCTTTTTCATGGAGGCGGCATTACGCGGGCAGTTGCCCAACTACGAACGGGCCCTGGCGTCATTGGCCGCGGACTATCGCTATGGCATCGCCGAGGCTGCCAACCGGCTCAATCCGCGCCTGACGGAGTGGTGCTGGGTGATCGAAGCGGCCCAGACCGAAGTGCAGCAGGCCGGTTTGCGTCCGCGCAGCCCGACATCGAAGCCGGGCAATGCGGGTGCACGCTCGGACGCTTCCTTGTAGGGGCGCGATCTTGTCGCGCCCTGCCGGAGAGGGCACAGCCCTTCGACAGGCTCGGGGCCCTGACCCATTCAACTCCACTCAGGGTCATCCTGAGCGTGTCGAACGGATGAGCTTGTCGAAGCGGCAAGACTGCGCCCCTACGACTTCGACGAGCACCGCGGACCCGCGGAGCGTTTGTGATGGATCCTTCACTTCGTTCAGGATGACAATCTGCTGGGAAATGGGTGCGGGAGGGTATTTTTCGTTCTATCAGCAAAAATAGATTGACTGGGATAAATCTTAACGCACAAAGAAGGCGTACCCTATGATTTTGATGAGCCCGAACCCCGCTTTGTTCTCCGGCGGAAACCCTCAAGCAGCAAGGCCCATGGCCGCTGGCGAGGAGCAAACCTTTTAACCTGCCTGCCGTGCAAGATCTGAGATTCAGGTCAATTATTGCCGCACTGACACTGGGGCCGGCGTTGCTCCTGGCGCAAGAGACCACGCCCGCCGCCCCTGCAACGGAGTCGCCTGCCCCGCCGGCGACCCAGGGGGCTAATTCGAATTGGTCAGCGGACATGCTGACCAATCTGCTGAAAGAGCCGGCCAAGCCACAGGCCCAAGTTACCCCGGATGAGGGGTTCATCCTCCGTTCCTACCAACTCCGCCATTTGCACGTAGGTGAAACTCGCGTGCAAAACTTGATCGGGGTGCTGCAAAAGCTGCTGCCTCCGGGCAGTTCCGTTCGCCCGGACAATCGCGACAACGCCAATACGCTGCATGTGCTCACCACGCCGGTCGCCCACGCTGCGGCCGCAGACTATATCTCTGTAGTCGATAGCGAGGAGACTGCGGCTGTGCCGGCCAAATCGGCACTCAGCGAAGAAATGCGGCAGGCGTTGGGAAAGTTGGAAAAACTCGGCGACACCACCAAGGTGGTCGCGGCCGTCAACAACGCGCAGTCCTCCTTCGACCGGCGTTTCACCGATCTGGCGGCCGCCCAGAAGCGCCTCATCAATTACGTCCTGCTGGGATTGGTGGGCACGGTCGTGGTCGCGGGGTTGGGTATCATCCTGTATCTCCGGCGGCGGGCGGAGGCGGCCGCGCCGGCCCCGTCGACGGCCCTCGTGGCCCTCCAGCCTGAGCAGGTCAACACCGCGCTCGCGCCGCTCCGCGAAGAGATGCAGACCCGCATGCTGGAAACCCTCAATCAAGCGGCGGTCGGCCTCGAGGCGTGGGCCAACAAGCGCAAGGAGGAGCAGGAGGCGCTGATGGCGATCGTGCAACGCCAGGCGAATTCATTGGATGCCGCCCAGCTCGCGCTGCAAAAGACCCGCACGCAGTACATCGAGGAATCGAACCGGCTCCTGGTTGAGCAACGCCAGATCACGGGCAATCTGGCGGAGTCGAATTCGCGGATCGAGGGCACCATGCGGGAAATGCAGGTGCAGACCAACCGGACCGAGGCCATCGCCGAGGAACTCAAACGCGCGGTGTCCGACCTGGACCGGGCGCGGGATGAACAGGCGCAGACGTTGGCCGAGATTGCGGCGCTCCATGAACGGCTCCAGGCCGAGAAAACCGGCACGGAGAAACTGCGCGCAGAACTGCTCCTGAAGGAACAGGAGCTCATGCGCCAACAGGCCACGCTGGTTTCGCTGCAAATCCTCCTGGAAGAGGACAAACCCCTGCCGCCGGGTGCGCTCGATGGAAACTTCGGCCGGCCGGCCTCCCCATCCACGCTTCCGCCCGACGCCGGTCCCCGGTTCCCGGCCCCCGGATCCACGGCTGTCACTTTCCCCAACGTCCCCACGATTGCCCAACCACCATGCCACTTCCAATTCCTACCCCCGGATCACCCGGAGACGCCGAGCCCAGGCTGACCGAGCGCGTCGAAGCGTTTCAGGATCTGCTCCAGCACGGGCATGCCCTGCTGGGCGAAGTGCTCGCGTTTGCGCAAAACGCCGAGAATGCCCTGGCCCAGCTCTCCGCCGACCAGGCTGCGCTCGACACCGCGCGGCAGCAGGTTGAGGGCGAACGCCAGCGCGCCGAGGCGGCCTTGCAGCAGGTTGAGCAGCAGCGCGCCCTGCTGGCGACGATGCGCGACGAGATGGAGCGCACGCGCCGGGAAATGGAGGCTTCGCACGAACTGCAGTCCGCCAGCGCCCGGCAGCTCGAACAGGCGTTGGTCGAGTCCCGCCGGCAGCAAAAGGCACTGGAGACGGAACTGACCCGTTACCGGTCGAAAAAGGAGGACGCGGGCCAGGTCACCAACCGTACCGCCGCCTTCGCCGAGATGCAGCGGAAACTCGCGCAGGTTCAAGCCGAGTTGAACATCACCCGCAAGACGCTCGACGAGGAACGCCTGCGGCGTAACCGGGCGCTGGACATGCTCGGCAAACTACCCGCCACCCCTGCGGCAACGCCAACCGCCAACCCCACCCCGCAGCCATGAAAACCCGATTATTCCTCGCCGGCCTGTTCCTCGGCATCTCGCTGATGGCGGAGGAAGCCGCCCCGTCCGCCCCGGAGGCAAAGCGGATCACCCTCAACGGCCAGACCTTCGAACTGGCGAACAGCACGAACGGCGAGAACATCGCGACGGAGGAATACGTCCTGAGTGGCGAGAAACTGGCGACCTGGACGCAACTCGTCACCGTGCAGCGCATCACGCTCGCCAGGCCGGGCAGCCCCGATGAATTCGCGACCTACTTCCAAAAGAAAATTTCGCAGGAGAACGGCGCCCGACTGGATCTCCTGCAGCAGGGGCGGACCGCGTGTGTGTTCTCGACCTACTTCGCCAAGTCGGACCAGAACGACGAGCAGATGATGGTCTGTCTCGTGTTCTCCGAGGTGAAGACCCCGCAGGTGCTCAACCTGGTCCAGTACGCGATCAAGCCGAACCAGCTCGCGCAGTCCGTCGTCGAGATGCAGTTGAAGGCGTGGAAGGCGCAGTTCTCCCAGCAGGCGCTCAGTCTGGTGCGCTGATCGGCCTCGTCAGGTTCCTCGCCCGCAGTTTTTGCACTGAGCGGACGTATCCGCAGGATCGCCCGCTCAGTAACAGGGCTGTCTCCCTTTACTTCTTGGCGCTCGGATCGCCTGTGGGCGGCGGCGCGTGGTCGGTCGTGCCCGGCGGTCCCAGCAGCTCCGTGAAGATGGGTTTTAGCGCATCGGCCCAGATTTGATAGCCCTTCAGGGTCGGATGCAGCTGGTCGACGGTCATGCCTTCGAATAGCACGCCGTCTTTGTCGGCCAGCTTGTCGTTGATGTTGACGAAGCGGACGGTCTTGCCGTCGGCCAATTTGGCGAGGTTCTCGTTGATGCGGTTGATCGTGGGCAGCCCCGCCATGCTGTCGTTGCGCGGGAAGATCGCCGTGAGCACGATCGTGGCGGAGGGCGCCTTTTCCCGGAAGAGATCGAGGATGGCTTTAAGGCCCCTGGTGACATCGGCGACCTTGGTGTCGTCGCCCGCTTCACGGCCCACGTTGTTCGTGCCGGCGAGCAGGACGATGACCTTGGGATTGACGCCATCGAGCTCGCCGTTTTGGAGCCGCCATAGGATGTTCTGCGTGGTGTCGCCTCCCCAGCCGAAGTCGCCGGCATTCCAGCCATAGAAGTTTTGTTTCCAGTTCGCGAGGAATTCGGGGTAGTCGGTCGCGCCCCATCGGCGGGTGATGGAATCGCCGGCGAAGTAGATGTCGATGCCGCCACGGCGCGCCTTTTCGATCAACTGCTCATGCCCGAGTTGCGAGTTGCGGTCACTGCGGGGGACCGGTTGATCGGCCGGCGGCGGAGTCCAGGCGAAAAGGGCTGACGCCAGCGTCAGGCCAACGACGAGGCTGCAGAGTGCGAACGAGCGGCGATGTATCATGGCGGTGCCTTAATCTGCTTTGGTTGTGGTGGTCGCCCCAGGTACGGGCGACGGATGGTGGATGAGCTGGTTCGCCCAGGCGATGAAGTATTTCATATTGGAGCGGTCTTCGTGCCCGCCGTCGTGCTGCCGCCAGGCGAGTTCGCCCTCGAGCAGGCCGGTATTGTAGGGCGGCATTTTTGCCGTGTGGTAGTCCTCCATCACTCCGAGATCGCGCGCCCCGAGCAGGCGAAACACCGCACCAGCAGCGACGGTGGCCATGAAGCTGCCCTGGTGGTCGAGCCAGTTGGCGTCGCCTTTTTCCGGGATTCCGTAGCTGATGAAAGTCGGGCGCGGGGCGCACAGCGCGATCAGTTCATGCGAGTCGACCGGCAGATCGCCGGCATTCTTGCTGCCAAAGGTGGCTTCGGCGGCGGCATATTTCATGAAGTTGCCGGCCATCCAGTGGTATTCGCCGGAGCTGGCGAGGTTCTCGAGCGATTCGCCGAAATCACGGCGATACGGCGTGGCGCCGCCGCAACCCGAAGAACCGACCAGCACGAGCGCAAAACGCGGTTCAAAAGCCATCGCGACCAGCGCCGCCTTGCCATAGCGCGAAACGCCTTCGATGCCGACGTGCCGGGCGTCGATGGCGGGATCGGTCTCGAGATAGTCGAGCCCCCGCGCCGCCCCCCAGGCCCAGGCGCGCAAGCTGCCCCAATCGTCGGGCTTGCGGCGCCGACCCTGGTTGGTGAGTCCGATGATGCCCTGGGTGAGTCCCGCGCCATTGTCGGCCTGGATGCTGGTCGTACCAATCGAAACGTAGCCCCAGCCCGCTGCGATGAGCTGATCCGTCGAGGGCGGATCGGCGGGGGGCTGGGCGGAGCCAAACCAGAAGTTACCACCCTCGCCCGGCATATTGCCGAAGCCGAACATCATCAAAACGGGCACGGGGGCCCTGGCGTTCGCGGGCGTGACGACGGCCATCTTGATGTCGACGGCAATCCCGGGGCACGCGGAGGTGTCCACGTGGCCGATCACTTCCTTCGCCACAACGGGCAGACCGCCGACCTTGGTTTCGACCTTGCGGGTGACTTTCCACGTCACGCCCGGAACATTTTTCGGCACGCGACCGACGACCTCGCGCTCGAAGTCCTCGACGATTTCCGGCCGGCGCAATTTCCACCACGTTTCCGCGGAGGTAACTTTCTGGCCGTTCTTGAGCGTGAGAGCGTCGGGATAGTCCGGATAGGGGTTGGCCTTGGCCTGATCGTAGTTGGCGGGATTGGGTGTGCCGGGGGCGGTGCTGCCGTTGCGGCCGGGCCGCAGGGTTTTAATCCCGAGCTGCGCCATCATGTCGGCATGATCCTCGTTGGTGAGCTGCTGCTGGCGCTGGCGTTCCTCCGGGCTCAGTTGGCCGGGAAAGGCCGGGCGGGTAGGCGCCGGTGCCGGATTGGTGCCGGTGGGCTGGGCCGACAGGAGTGCCCCATGGGCCGCCAAGAGCAGCGTGAGCAAAAATCTATGTGGTTTCATCCTTGGTCGGGCAGACTGTATCACTGCAGTCCTGATAGTGCAAAAGCGGCCCGGCGCACACTCGAAACTGCAACGGGAATGCTTCGCGGATAGGCCGGGGTCTTTGTGATCGGCGTCATTATACCCTGCGGCGTTCGATGTAGCATTCCGCCCTTCGCCATAAAAACGAACGCGCCGCGCTACCCCAGCGCGACGCGTCGTTGCTCGAACCATACTTTGTTCGTAACGGCCCCCAAAAGATTTCAATTCTGGTCCGCGGCGACCTTGTATTCCTGGTAAAATTCCGGATTGCCCTTCTTGAAGGGCCACATCAGCGGGTCGATCTCCTCCGTTAGCGGACGGCGTACAGCTTTCCGTCCGCACATCCGATGTAAACCGTCCCGCCCACCACCACGGGCGATGACCAGATGCTCGCCGGGAACTCAAGGGTCCACCGGGCCTTGCCGGACTTGATGTCCAGTGCGCTCAGGCTGCCCTTGCCCTTCAAATTGTAGTTGTCGTTGGTTGCCGCATAGAGCACGTCCCCCGCCAACGCTGGCGATGCGAAAGTCTCGTTGGGCGCGGAATAGACCCAGAGGGGTTTCCCCTCCGGCCCCACCGCCGTGATCTTGCAGCCGTCGGATTGCCCCACATAGGCCACGCCATCGCGCACGGCCGGCGAGCTGGGCATCCAGTTTCCGTGGTGGTTATCGCGCCAGCGAATTTCCCCCGTGGCCGCCTCGATGGCGTACAGAAAGCCGCTGCGGCTGCCCACATAGACCAAACCGCCGGCCGTCGCGCAGGAACCCTGTACGGCATGCCAGGGGATGCCTTTGGTCTTGGTGCTCACTTCCCAGATCTTATTTCCCGTTTTCGCATCCAACGCGTAAACCTTCCCGTCAAAGCTGCCGCAATACACGCGGCCATCGGCGACGGCCGGCGTCGCGCGGACCACATGCTGCGTCTGGAAATGCCAGAGCTCTTTTCCCTCCGCGGCAGACAACGCATAGATCCGGCCGTCGACACTGCCGATGTACAACATGCCGTCGACCACCACCGCGGAGGAATGGAATACGTCCCAATTGTCCACCTGGTTCAGGAACTGCGCCGGGCCGATGGTCGCCGTCCACCGCTCCAGGCCATTGGCGGCGTCCAACGCGTGAAGCTTCCCGTCGTTTGTCGGGACATACAAGATTCCACCAACCACGGCGGGACTCGCCAGCGTGCCGGCGCTCAGCTTCACATGGTATACTTCCTTTCCGGCTTCATCGACGACGAAGAGGAAAGGGCCGATGCAATAGTAGATGCGATCATCGACGACCGCGGGCGTCGTCGGAAACTTGTAGGAGCCATCCAACCCCTCCAGCGCGGCAAACAATCCGTAGTTTACGCCTTGAAAGCTCCAGGCGATCTTCCCTGCGATCGGCTGGTCGGGCGCTGCGTAGACGCCGGTGTGGGCCGGATCACCGCGAAACATCGGCGAATTCGCGGCCATCGCGCTGGTGAGAGAAAGAGCAAGAGCGAGCAGGATGAGGTGTTTGGATTGAGGCATGGTGATTGAGGGGGAGAATTTGTCGGGCTGCCCGCACCGCGGTGATATTTCAGAACAAGGTGAAAACCGGCCGGCAGCTCGGGAGTGCCCGCGTCAATAGCAAGGGCAGTGCCAGCTCAGCGGAAAGTTTTAACCTACTGTCATACTGTAACTAACAATTTCACCCTCCGAGAGGCAGTCAGCGTGCGTTACCGATTATGGAACTGCCGAATTCCGGGTTTGGGAACGGCGATCGACGGCAAATTCGTCAACACGGGACCAATCCAAGCCAGCGAATGGTCGCATCACCGCCAGCTTGTTGTCCGTCGCGGGCTCGCGACGCCGCCGAAGCGGGCCGCCCGCGTCCTGCGTGCCTGGCCGGTCAAAGACTCGGCGGTTTGTCTCCGAACGCGGTGGCGACGATCTCGGGCTGGGGCGGCTGCGTGCACAGGCTCACCACCGGCACCACGATCAGGGGCAGGAGCATGGTGATGGCGCCGGCCAGCGGCACGCCGTCGGCTCCCCACTTCGAAAACAGGATGCAGGCACTGGCCAGGCCGACGCCGATGCCGGCATAAACCCCGGCCACCGTGGCCCGCCGCCAGAAAAGCCCGCACAGGTACGGCGCCAGAAACACGCCCAGCAGGGTGCCCCACGACATGATCATCAGGTTGACAATGAAGGTGGGCTTCTTGAGGGCGATGAACAGCGAGCAGCCCACAAAGATCGCGCAGAGGAGGCGCAACAGCCGCATCGTTTGTTTCTGGTTGGCATCCCGGTTCACGAAGGCGCCGTAGATGTCGATGGCGATGGCCGAGCTGGAAACGAGCACCAGGGACGACAGGCTCGACATCGAGGCGGAGAAAACCATCAACACGATGATCAGCACCAGCGCCACCGGCAGGCCGGAGGTCGTGATGAACTGCGGCATGATCTTGTCCCAAATCGGGCCGTTGGCCCCCATCAACTCCGGCGGCAGTTTCGGGCCGTAAAACAGGTGGGTCAGCGCGCCGCTGTAATAGGCGCCGAAGGCCATGAACAGGGCAAATACTGAGGCGATGGTCATTGCCCGCGTCACGTCAGCCCGGCTGCGGATGGAATAAAACTTCTGCACCATCTGCGGCAGCGCCCACGGCCCGAAGCTCGTGATCAGGACCAGTGACAGCAACGTCAGCCAGCCCGGCGCGCCCACGGCAAGCCAGCTGCCGGCGCCGAGCTGCTTGACCCCGGCCAGACCGGGCGCGGCGGCAGGATCGGCCAGCAGCTTGTGCGTCGCGTTCACAAAACCGCCCGTCTCCGGCCGGTGGGCCAGAAGGTACACCATGACCAGCACACCCGTGAACTCGATGACGCCCCGGATGAAATCGCTGACGGCCACGGCAAAGTAGCCGCCCATGATCAGGTACACGGCGGTCAACGCCGTCAGGAAATAAAGCGCGTGCTCGTAGGGAATGTGGAGGGTCATCTCGAAGAGATAGCTCAAACCCATCAGCACCGAGGCGGAATAGGGCACCAGGAAGACGAACACCACCAGGGCCGCGACGACCTGCAGGGATTTATTGCCATAACGGGCGCGGAGGAATTCCGGCATGGTGATGGCGTTGAGCCGCGTGGTCATGTCGCGCGTGCGGCCGGCGAGCACCAGCCAGGCCAGCAGCGTGCCCACGAAGGTGTTCCCCACCACGATCCACATGGTGTAGATGCCAAAACCCCAGCCCAGCTTCCCGGCGTAGCCGATGAAGAGCACGGCGGAGAAATACGTGGTGCCATAGGCGAACGCGCTCATCCACGGCCCGAGCGTGCGCCCCCCCAGGAAGAAATCGCCCACGGTCTTGGTGCGCTTCATGCACCAGTAGCCGACGAGCAGCATGACGACGACGTACAGAACGACGATGGAGACGTAGATGATGGGGTTCATGGGGCTGGTGGTAATACGCCGGATTATACGGGAACGAAGCAAGCAGATTTGCCAGGCCGACCGGCGTGGCGCAGGCTTCCAGCCTGCTTCGACCAAGGATGCAGGCCGGGAGGCCTGCGCTACGTTTACCCGAAGGTCGTCAGCAATCCGGCGTAGATTTTTGCCGTGGCGACGAGATCGCTGACCTTGGCCCGCTCGTCCACCGCGTGCTCGCATTCGCCGCCGGGACCGTAGCCCAGCGTGGGGATTTCCCGGTAATGGGCGAAGAAATGCATGTCGTTGAATCCGGTCGAGACGTCGAACACCGCCGGGGCGCGGCGCACGCGTGCCACGTTGTCGGCCATCGCGCGGAAGAACGGATGCGCCGGCTTCGTGAAGCAGGGATGGTTGTCGGAAATTTTCGCGATCGAAATGCGGCACTGCGGAATCTGCCGCGCCGCAGCGGTGAGGAAGGTGCGGAGTTCGCGCTCGGCGCCGGCGACCGTCTCGCGGGCCAGCACGCGGCGGTCGATGGTGAAACGGGCCAGCGCCGGCACAGTGTTGATCTTGCCGCCCGGCCCCTGCGCAAAGACGCCGCCGACGTTGATCGTGGGGCGCATCGTGGCGCCCGAGGGCGTGACCAGCGTGCGGCGCGCCAGCTTCCGCCGGTAGTCGTCGAGAGCCCGGACGAGCGCCGCCATTTTTTCGAGGGCGTTGATGCCGCGTTCGGGGCGCGAGCCGTGGGCGGCGCGACCGTGGACGGTCACCTCCAGCCAGACGACGCCGTTGTGGCCGCAGCACACGGTGCCACGTTCGCCGCCTTCCATGACCACGGCAAAATCCGGGTGGATCGGGGCGTGCTGCACGAGCCAGCCGGCGCCCAGGGCCGAGTCGGTTTCCTCGTCGGCGGTGAAGGAGACCTCGATGTTCAGGCGCGGCCGGGTACGCGTGGCCTGCAACGCCTCGAGCGCGAGCAGGAGCGCTGCGATGGAGCCCTTCATGTCGGCCGTGCCGCGGCCATAGATCCAGCCGCCGTCGACCTGGCCGCTGAACGGATCGCCATGCCGCCAGTCGCCACCGACCGGCACGACGTCGTAATGGGCATTGAAATGGATCGTGCGCAGCGCTCCGGGCACGCGCCAGGTGCCGAGGACGTTGTAGCGGGGATAGGCGAGCTGCCCGGCCGGAAGCGTATTTTTTGCCAGCGCCACCGGGATCGGAAAGCGCCGCGCCCGCAGGCCGCGCGCGGCCAGTTCGCGCACCAGCAGGGCGGTGATCGCGTCGTAATCGCAGCCGGGTGGATTGACCGTGGCGAGGCGAACGAGGCGGCGCAGCAGCGCGAGCAACTCGGCCGCGTGGGTATCGAGATAGGCGGAGGGAGTCATGGGAACGGTGGGCGGCAGGTCGAAGTTTGACGCGGACAGGTTCCCGGGACCAAGCATAAAGCCGGCCCAGGAGTTTGTCGGGCTTCGAAAACAAGTTCGGAAAGAGCTCGAGATTCCGTGGCAAGGCAATCCGCCCTGCCCGACAAACTCCTTAAACCGCCGCAAGGCGGCGGAAATTTTAAGAAGTAATCCGGCTTTCGCAGCGCGAAGTGCTGCTTAAGGAGCCTGTCGAAGCAGGTCCCTGCCAAAGCAAAAAACTCTAGCTGAAGACACGATATTCATTGGCACGTCCGACTTGCTCCTAGCGATGCAGGTTCAACCAGATCAACCGGGCCATCGCCGCGATGACCATGGCCAGGAACAGCGGCCGGACGAAGCGCGCGCCGCGTTGGACGGCGAGCCCGGCCCCGAGGCGTCCGCCCACGATCTGGCCGGCGCCCATCACGAGGCCGGTAACGTAATCGACCTCGCCACCAAGGGCGAAGAGCGCGAGCGAGGCGAGGTTGCTGGCGGCGTTCATCACCTTGGCGTGCGCGGTGGCCTGGAGAAAATTGCAGCCGAGCAGCAGCACGAGCGCGACAATCCAGAACGAGCCCGCGCCCGGGCCGAAAAATCCATCGTAGAAACCAAGGACGAGACCGAAGCCGGTGAAAAACAGCCCCGCTCCCAGGCGGGGTGGACGGCTCTGCCCGCCGACCTGCGGCCGCACGATCGTGTACACGACGATGGCGGCGAGCAGCCACGGAATGACCCGGGCGAGCACCTGCGTATCGAGGCGCTGGACCGCCCACGCCCCGCCGAGCGCGCCGAGCAGTGTCGTGACGATGCCGAACCGGCAGGCGCGCCAGTCGATCAAGCCGCTGACGGCATAGTGCTGCGTGGCGCTCACGACGCCGAAGGAAGCCTGCAGCTTGTTCGTGCCGAGCGCGAGCGTCGGGGGCAGGCCGAGATTGAGCAGCACGGGCAACGCGATGATGCCCCCGCCGCCGGCGATGGCGTCGACCATCCCCGCGATCAGGCCGGTGAGGAACAGCAGCGGATATACTCCGAGGGACATGAGGCGGGCACCCTGCCAGAAATACCGGCCCGGGCGAAGCGCAGAAACCGGGGTATCCCCCGCCCGCCCCTGCGCGGTTGATTTTTGACAGCACGCGGATTCCGTCACAGGGTGCAGTCCGATGCCTTCGTACGCCGAGATGCGCAAAGACTACAGCCTTGCCGGACTCGCCCAAAAGGACTTGGCGCGCGATCCGTTCCGCCAGTTCGAAAAGTGGTTTCAGGAAGTCGAGGCCGCGAAGGTCGCCGAGCCCAACGCCATGGTGCTCGCCACCGCCAACCGCGACGGCCGGCCCTCCACGCGCACGGTGCTCCTCAAGGCCCTCGACGGACGCGGTTTCGTTTTCTTCACCAACTACGACAGCCGCAAGGGGCGCGACCTCGCCGAAAATGCCCGGGTCTCGCTCTTGTTTCCGTGGATCGCCTACGAGCGGCAGGTGATTGTCGAAGGCGCGGTGACGAAACTGCCGCGCGAGGAAAGCGACGCGTATTTTCACAGCCGCCCCCACCCGAGCCAGCTCGCCGCGTGGGCTTCGCCGCAGAGCACGATCATCGGCAGCCGGGCCGCGCTCGACGAGGCCATGAAGACGCTGGAGAAAAAATACGCCGGCCAGGAAGTGCCGCTACCGCCGCACTGGGGCGGCTACCGCGTGACGCCGGAGAGCGTGGAATTCTGGCAGGGGCGCCGCAACCGCTTGCACGACCGCCTGCGGTACCGGCGGGAAAAGGACGGCTGGGTCGTGGAGCGCCTCGCGCCCTGAGCCGGCAACCGGACCCAGGAAGCTTTCGTCCCGCCCGCCCCTCCAGCCTTTGTGAAAAAATCCTCCACCACTGCCGCGCACGGCGCCCGGGCGCCGCGAGCTCCGCGCCCGCGCATTTCCGCTGAATTGCTCGGTGCCGCGCTGCACGGGCAGAGCGAAGGCGTGCTCATCGCCGAACGCCACGCCACGAAGGAGGGTTTCAAACTCGTTCTCGCCAACCAGAGTTTCTGTGCGATGACCGGCTACAGCGCCGCCGAGCTGACCGGCCGCCGCCACGGATTTCTGCATCCGGAAAAGGCCGAGTTCGCCCGGCTCCGCCGCTGGGCGGCCAGAGCCGCGCCGGGCCAATCCTTCACCGGTGAGGGCGATATCGTGCGCAAAGATGGCGCCAGTTTCTACGCGGCGTGGAGCTACAGCGCCGTGGCCGATGCCCGCGGCCACGTGACCCATTTCGTCGCCACCTATCGCGACATGACCGAGAAGCGCCATCTGCAGGAGGCGCTCGTGCACGCCCAGCGCCTCGACGCCGTGGGCCGGCTCGCCGGCGGTGTGGCGCACGATTTCAACAACCTCATTTCCGTCATCAACGGCTACTGCCAGATCCTCACCGGACGCCTCGCCGGCCAGGCCGATCTGCTGCATGAGATCGAGGAGATTCACAAGGCCGGCCAGAAGGCCGCCAGTCTCACGCGCCAGCTCCTCGCCTTCGGCCGGCGCCAGCCGATGGTGGCCAAGGTGCTCAACCTTAACCAGCTCGTGCGCGAGAATGCCGAGATTCTCTCCCGCATGCTGGACGCCGCCGGCCAGCTCGAGCTCAAGCTCGCGGCCGAACCCTGCCTGGTGCGGGCCGATCCCGACCAGCTCCAGCAGGTGCTCCTTAATCTCACCCTCAATGCCCGCGACGCCCTCCGCGACCACGGCCGGGTGACCATCAGCACCCAGTACAGCGACATCAAAGCCGGCCGCCTTTACGAGGCCATCGACCTTCCCCCCGGTCATTACGTGCAATTGACCGTGAGCGACAATGGCACCGGCATGGATGCCGACACGCAGGCGCACCTCTTCGAACCTTTTTTCACCACCAAGGAACCCGGCAAGGGCAGCGGACTCGGCCTCGCGCTGGTCTATGGCGTCGTGCAACAGAGCGGCGGCTTCATCCGCGTCCACAGCACGCTGCTCGTGGGTTCCACGTTCGAGATTTATCTTCCGCTGGTCCGTGGTCCGGTCGACCTGCAGCCCGAACGGTCGTTGCCGGCGCTGACCGCCACGCGCGGCCATGAGACCGTGTTGCTGGTCGAAAGCGACGAGGTGGTGGGCAAAATGGTGGCCGGCATGCTCACCGCCGACGGCTACCGGGTGGTCTCGGCGCAAAATACCGCCCAAGCGTTGCAACTGGCGCGGGACCAGGCGGACCCGGTGCAGATGCTCATCGCGGCCGTCGGCAACCCGGCCGAATGCACGCGACTCGTCAGCACGCTGCGCGAGCACCGGCCCGACTTGCGCGTGCTCTGCACCGCCACGTGCGAAGGTGCCTGCCCCACCGCCAGCCTGGCGAAAAAGCGGCTCTGCTGTTTACCCAAGCCGTTTGCCTTGAGCGAACTCCTCAAGGCGACGCGTCAGCTCCTGGATACCTGAGCCGTCGCGTAGGCTTCGCATCCCACCCTTCCCGCCCTAAATCCAATCGCCAATGGGCCGATCCCTTGATAAGTCTCCATATCATCGCATCATGAAAATCTTCCGTTACCTCACGATCCTATCGCTCGCACTGTTCGTCCCATTATCTCTGATCGGCGCCCCGAAGATCGGCGTGCTCCTCAAAGACCGCGACCTCTTTTGGGGACAGGTGGAGAAGGGCGCCGTGGAAGCAGGTAAAAACGCCAACGTTGAACTCGTGATCAAAGCGCCGCCGGGAGCCAACATGCTGGGGAGCCAGTTGAAACTGCTCGCCGCGCTGGAAAAAGAATCGTTGGACGCGCTGGTCATCGGGCCGCTGACCATGGAGGAATTCAGGCAGCCCATTGAGGCTTTGCGGGCCAAGGGGGTGAAAATCGTCGCGATCGACACTCCGCTGCCCGAAGGGCTCGCCCACACCTATTGCGGATACAACCAGAAAACGATGGCCGAAACCGCCGCGCGCCTGTTTGCCGGTTTGGTGCAAGACGACGATGAAGCCGCCATACTTCGGGCCAACAGTCTGGAAAACATCAGCATCCGGGAGAAAACCCTGCTGGCGGTCTTGCGGACCCTCCATCCGAAGGAAATCATCCACCTCGACATCATGGCCGGGGCGGAGAAGGGCGATGATTACGACAAGGCCCTGCTGTTGCTCGACAAATATCCCAAAACCAAGGCGGTCATCACGCCCTTCAGCGCTTCGAGCATGGCCAT
>Ga0335071_10002194_pt1 | contig 20998 bp, 13 predicted proteins | sample Lox_Sample_15_FD_206724 | JGI IMG/M metagenome (GOLD analysis project Ga0335071, IMG submission 206724) | Soil microbial communities from Loxahatchee National Wildlife Refuge, Florida, United States - Lox_Sample_1.5 | ecosystem: Environmental > Terrestrial > Soil > Wetlands | place: USA...
CGGCTGATCAATGCCGGCGACCTTCGCGGCGCTATTCAACACTATCAGCGGGCCCTGGAGTTAAACGCCCGGCTCCCGGGCGTCCATTACGAACTGGCCGAAGCGATGCTGGAGTCAAATCGCTCTGATTCGCAGACCCAGGCTGCCGCGCAAGAACAGAGCGAACAGGCGAAGCAGATCGACGGCGACACCGCGAACCTGGAAAGCCTGTTGGGAGAAATCGCCCTGCTGCAAAACGACGTACCGCAGGCCCACACGCACTATTCCGAAGCGATCCGGCTCAATCCTGCCAGCGCGGAAGCTCAACTCGGGCTGGGGCGCGTCCTGCTGCTGTTGGATAAGCCCGATGAGGCTAGAAAATTTCTGCAGCTGGCGGTGCAATCCGATCCCCTGAACAGCAGCGCGCATTACCGTCTGGCCGTCGCCGACCGCAAGTTGGGCCTCGAGGAAGAGGCTCACAAGGAAGTCCAACTTACCGACGAGATCCGGCGCGCGAAAGACAGCGTCGGCCTGCTCTATCAGCAAATGCACCAACAAAGCAGGCCTGAACCGGGAACCGGCGATCAGGAGCCCTAGCGCGCAATCCTACGTTAGTCGGATTCCGCCTCCCGCTCCCGCTGCTATAGTGCGTTCGTCGCACTCATCTGTATGCAGCACAGGCCAGCCTTGCATCTACTCTCGTGCGGTTTATTGATCGCGGGTCTCGTGGTGCCATGCCGTGCGCAGGATCGCTCACCCGCCGCGCCCATCGTGATCGATGCTCGTGTAGTCCCCGCCGCGCCGCAGTCCCTTCCGTTTGAAGTCGGGGGAACGTCGCCAGATGGCCATAGCCTTTCTGCAAATCAACGATATTTGATCCTGGATGGGAAACCCTGGTTCCCCGTCATGGGCGAATTTCACTATTCTCGCTATCGCTCCGACGAGTGGGAGCAAGAGATTCTCAAGATGAAGGCGGGCGGAATCCAGGTCATCTCTACCTATGTGTTCTGGATCCACCACGAAGAAGTCGAAGGAGATTTTGATTGGACTGGCCAGCGCGACCTGCGCCGCTTTGTCCAACTCTGTGGCAAGCACGGGTTATATGTCTGGATCCGCATCGGTCCCTGGGACCACGGCGAGGCCCGTAACGGCGGGCTTCCTGATTGGCTTCTGACGAAAACCCCCATCCGGCAGGATGCGCCGGTCTACCTCGAGTACGTCGGCCGCTTCTTCCGCCAGATCGGCGGTCAAGTGAAGGACCTCTTCTGGAAAGACGGTGGCCCGATTATCGGAGTGCAGCTGGAGAACGAATACAACCTCCGCGGGTCGGGAAAAGGCGAGGAGCACATTCTGCGTTTGCGCCAGATCGCTCGCGATGCCGGCATGGATGCTCCCTTTTACACGATAACGGGATGGGATGGCGCCGCTATACCGTCTCGCGGCGTGCTGCCGGTTTTCAGCGGCTATCCCGACGGGTTCTGGTGGCGCAGCATAAACGAGTTGCCGCCCAATCCCAACTACTTCTTCACAAAGATCCGCTGCCAGGAAAATGTCAGCGAAAATCTCGCGTCACTCCATCCGGAGATTGACGTGTTGGATGAAAAATATCCCTTTCTCACCGCGGAAATGGGCGGCGGCATGGAATTGGCGTACCATCGCCGGCCCTTGATGACCGCCGATGACACCGCGGCCATGGAGCTGGTCAAGCTCGGTTCGGGCGTCACTCTGTACGGCTACTACATGTTTCATGGCGGGACGAATCCGGAAGGGAAGAGGACGACTCTCCAGGAATCGCAGGCGACGGGATATCCCAACGATCTGCCTGTGAAGAGTTACGACTTTCAGGCGCCCCTCGGCGAGTTCGGACAAGCTCATTCGTCCTTTGGCGTACTAAAGACGTTGCATCTCTTTCTGAATGATTTCGGCGCGGAATTTGCGCCCATGACGTCAAACTTTCCTGACCGCATGCCCAGCAGCTTGCACGATCTGGAAACACCACGGGTTGCGGCTCGAGTCCGGGGTAACCAGGGATTTGTGTTCATCAACAACTATCAGCGCACCTATCCTCTCCCCGCGCGCCAGAATTTTCAGGTACAGCTCAAGCTGGCGCAGAAGACGCTTACGATTCCACGATCGCCGCTGACGATTCCCAGCGGGACCTATACGTTCTGGCCGGTAAATTTGCCTCTGGGGCGCAGTATTCTGCGCTATGCGACCGCTCAATTGCTGTGTAAGTTGGACACCGAAGACACTTACGTGTTCTTTGCGTTGCCGGGCATCCCTGCAGAATTTGCTTTTGAAGCAGATGACAGTGAAATCATCGAGGCGCCCAACGCCCACATCGAAAGGAGTTCGGGCGTTGCGTACGTCAGCATCTCAACTTCGGGAACGAAGCCGGCAATCCGTCTGCGTCAGCGAGACGGACGCCAGTTCGACATTGTTGTAATTTCGCAAGAGCAGGCCCGCAATCTCTGGAAACTGCGTCTTGGCGGCAAAGAACGGCTAGTCCTGTCTTCGGCTCAAATCTACATCGAAAATGACAGACTGACGCTGTTGGCGAACGACCCTTCCGAGTTGAAGGCAGAGATTTTTCCCCAGCTCGAAACGGCCCCCGGCGATTTCACTGATGGCGGCCAGAACGGCATATTCCATATCTATAAGGCGCGGGTTGAGCCGCTGCAGTTGGCTGCAACCGTCGAGAAAGTCGGTGAAGCCGGGGCAGATCCACCGCTGAAGATGGGGAAAGATACCGTCCTGATGCCTGACGAGGCCTCATTTGATGGGGCGGCAAAATGGAAGATTCACGTACCCCAGGTAAAGGCGAACGCAATCGCGGAACTGCTGCTGCGCATCACCTATCAAGGGGATGTCGCGCGCATCTACGCCGATGGCAAGCTCCTCACCGACGACTTCTACTATGGCCAGCCTTGGGTCGTCAGCCTGAACAGAACACCGCTCGAACGTCTCGACAACACGCTGGAATTGCGCATTCTGCCAATGCAGAGCGCCGCCCCTATTTATCTGCCAAGCGGCGCCCGTCCCGAAACCTCGACGAAAGAGCAGGTCTCAGACCTCAGGTCGGTAGAACTTATGCCGGTCTACCGCGCAGTGATGGATGCATCCAATTCACCGAGGCAATCAAAGCCCTGACCGAAACCAGGATCTTCATTCTTCCCTAGTTTTGATTCGGCGAGTCTGGTGGCGCACCCGGTTTCTGTCCGTCATGGTGCTGTCCCTGCCACTGCTCGTGCCGGCTTTGCATGTCATCCCATTTCTTCTGCTGGTCAGTGGTCAGAAGCGCGCGGATCTGGTCGTTCGTCGACTTGCGGATTTCCATCATCTTCCCTCGACGGTCCTCTTGCGAAAGCGACGAATCCGAGCGGAGCTTTTCCATTTGGGACTGCTCTGATTTCAGGGCCTCCAGTACCTTCGGCTGTTGGTCCGACGTCAAATCCAGTTGTTTGGTCAGCATTTCAGTGCGCTTTGCCGGATCAGGCTGACCGTGTCCGTGCCAATGCTCGGGCTGAGCCGACGGCGGCTGATTACTGCCGTTGTCTTGCGCAACTGCGGAGGCCGTCAGCATGCCGACCAGGCAGGATAGCGTCAAAGCTAGTAAGCGGAGTTTTAACATAGGATCTCCTTCTGGTGTTCAACCTGTCTCTTTCTTTGAACCGGATTATGCTGCCTCGGTTGTGAAATAGCCCAACCTTTTACGAACTTTTACTTAATTCTTCGGAGTGAGACAGTGCTAGGCAGGTTCTCTTACAGGAATTCGCGAGTACCCCGCCGCGAAGAGACAAAAATTTACAGCGTTCCCCGGAGGTTCAGCCCTATCATCGCATCACGGCAAGCGTATAGTCCGTGGAGACGAATGGGCGATGGCCATCGTGAGCAACCGGGGTTTTCGTATGCTCGTTATGGGTTCGTCTTTGCTGCTCCTTAGCCGAGTCTCGTTTTCCCAAGACCAGACTTCCGCGCCGCCGGCCGCTGCCAGTCCGCCGTCGACTGCACCTCAAACAGTCGGAACCATTCGCGGTGTCGTGAAATCGGGTAATATGCCGATTCCGGGAGCAGCGGTTTCCGTCTCGGTTGGATCGTCCTCCACATTAACAACATGGACCGACGTGGACGGAAGCTATTCCGCTCCAGTTCCGGCCTATGGAACCTACACGGTGCGGGTGCAGATGGTCGCATTCGCCAACAGTTCGCAGCAGGCTGTGGTGGATGCGTCCCACTCGATCGTCCAGGTGAATTTCGAGCTGATTCTCCTGTCGCGGGCGCGCGAGACTGCGACGCAGCCAAGGAGACCAGCGGGTCAGGCGACGTCTCAGCGGGGATTTCAGAGTCTTTCCATTCAGCAAAGCGCAAATGGGCAAGACAACACAGGAGCCCCCAGCAATGACGTTGTTCCTGCGGGCATGCCTGTTCCAGGAATTGATCCAAACAGTGCCACCGAATCGATTGCCGTCTCGGGCAACGCGTCCAATTCGTTCAATGGGCTGAGCAGCGACGAACTGCAGCAGCGCATCAATGATGCGCGCCAGCAGGGCGGGGGCTTTGGCGGAGGCGGCGGATTCGGAGGGGCAGGCGGGTTCGGCGGCGGTGGCCCAGGACGTCCCGGAACCATCGTCGGCCGCCGAGGGTTTGACATAAATCACCCTCACGGGTCTGTTTATTACGGCGCCGGCGATTCGGCTCTGAACGCTGCTCCTTATTCACTGACCGGCGCACCGGCAATCAAGCCAGATTACCTACGTAGTAGCTTCGGCGGTTCGGTAGGTGGTCCGCTCAATATCCCGAAGATCTATCACGGTGGGACGAAGACATTCTTCTTCGTGAACTACAACGGCCACCGTGGCGAAAATCCCTTCGATCAGTTTTCTACTGTGCCGACTCTGCTGGAACGGCAAGGAAATTTTTCCCAAACTACATACACAACGGGACCCCTGAAAGGGCAGACCGTACAGATCATCGATCCGGCAACGAACGCGTCATTTCCAAACGATACGCTGCCGCAGATCAATTCAATTGCCAGTGCGCTGTTGCAATACATCCCCCAACCGAATCTTCCTGGAAGCTTCCAGAACTTCCATTTCGTGACCTCGGCGAACAACAGCAGCGATGACTTGAACGTGCGCATCAACCACACGTTGGGTGCTGCGCCCGCCGGGGGGCGTCGCGCGTCACGCGGTGCGCCACGGAACAATCTAACCTTTGGTTTCCACTATCACGGCTCGAACGCGAACCTCACGAACCCATTCCCGAGCGTAGGCGGCAACACGAGCGTTCGCAGTTTTGACGTGCCGCTCGGATACACCCGCAGCATCGGCAAGCTCACCAACAGTGTTCGTTTCGATTTCAACCGCAGTCGAACCCACACCCAGAATCTCTACGCCTTCAACGACAATATTGCCGCAACCTTGGGAATCAATGGCGTATCCGCCAATCCATTTGACTGGGGACTGCCAAATCTCTCGTTCAGCAACATCTCCAGCCTGCAGGACATTAATCCTCAACTGTTTCGCAATCAGACCTACACATTTTCTGACAACGTCATCTGGACGCGCGGCAAACACACCTGGCGCTGGGGTGGCGACTTCCGCCGCATTGAACTGAACACAGAAACCAGCAGCAATGCGCGCGGATCATTCGTATTTACCGGAACTAACACGGGATACGATTTTGCCGACTTCCTCTATCAAGGCCAACTGAACGGCCAGCCAGCCGATGGACTGCCGCAGCAGACCTCGGTGCAATTCGGCGAGGATAACTACCATTTTCACGGCAATTACTGGGACCTCTATCTGCAGGACGAATGGAAGGTTCGGGGAAATCTGACTCTCAACCTCGGCATCCGTTATGAATACGTGTCGCCGCTGACGGAAGAGAACGACCGGATTGCGAACCTCGACCTTTCCCCCGCCGTACTGAACCCTGCCGTTGGTACGCCGGCGGTAGCTGTAGTTTTGCCTGGCCAAACCGGGCCTTACAGCGGCGCTGTTCCCGCCAGTCTGGTGCGCCCTGACCGCAACAATTTCGCACCGCGCATGGGAATTGCCTGGAAACCTTTTTCCAAAACTATTGTCCGTGCGGGGTACGGGATCAACTACAACACTGGTGCCTATCAGGGAATCGCGCAGCAGTTGGCATTTCAGCCGCCGTTCTCTACGACGGAAACGAACCTGCAATCCGCAGCTGGAAATCTGACCTTGGCGGACGGTTTCCCGGCAGGCTCGACCAACGGCATCACTAACAATTATGCGGTGAATCCGGACTACCGGCTGGGTTACGTGCAGATCCGCAGTCTCGACATTCAGCAGCAGATTCGTCCCACGTTGCTGCTCAATCTCGACTACGCCGGAACGAAGGGCACCAATCTCGATATTCTGGAAGCTCCTAATCGCACCATCTCCCCGACACTGGGAATTCAGCCGCTCTTGTCAGGTGTGCAAGCATTTACCTTTGAGAGCTCTCTCGGCGACTCCGAAGCCAATGCAGCTTCGGTGCGCCTGCGCAAACGGCTGTCGAGCGGATTCTCGATTGGCGGAATCTACACCTTCTCGAAATCTCTCGATAACGCGTCCTCCATCGGAGCCGGCGCGACCGTCGGGTCAGGTAGCCCGGGCCTGGGCGGCGGTGGTACGGGTGCTGGAGGCGGTGGCGGTTCGGCGTCGCCGGGCAGCGGGGCAAACACGGTGGCCCAGAATCCCATTGATCTGGCTGCGGAACGCGGGCTTTCAAGCTTCAATCAAACCCACAAGTTGACGGCGGATTATTTGTGGGAGCTGCCCTTCGGACACGACAAACGCTGGCTTACCGGCAACAGTCCGTTGCGTGCCATTTTCGGCGACTGGCAATGGAGCGGAGACTGGACGTTTGCCTCGGGTTTGCCGTTCACGCCGAGATTCATGAATGACCCGAACGAGGTGAATGGAGGGACGAGTACAACTCTCCGGCCGGATCTGGTTCCAGGTCAACCGATCAGTCTGCCCCATCCTACAATTCCGAGCTGGTTCAATATCGCTGCGTTTACCGCACCTCCCGAGAACAGCCTAGGACAGGTTTTGGCATACGGTAACGCCCGTCGCAACAGCATTATTGGCCCGGGCAGCAAAGTGTTTGACATGGCATTCACCAAGATCATTCCGCTGAGAGAATCCCGAGTGTTGGAGTTTCGCGCGCAGGCAACCAACATCTTCAACATACCGAACTACTCGTCGATTGACACTGTCGTAAACTCACCGACCTTTGGACGAGTCACGGCTGCGGGAGCAATGCGGCAAATAACCATGACTGCTCGTTTTCGCTTTTGAGGAGAACCGATGGCTTCCCCCCCGAACCGATGGACGCGTACGACTCTGGCAGTCTGGCTGGAACTCGTCCTCGTATGCGTCCCTTTGATTTCACAGCAGGAAGAGTACAAATTCCGTGTGCAGACCGACCTGGTGCTGGTCAACGTTACCGTCCGTGACAAGAGTGGAAATATCGTCACCGACCTGAAGCCGGGAGACTTCACAATTCTGGAGGACAACAAGCCGCAGAAAGTTGTTTCCTTCGATATTGAGAATATCGACACTGTGGCGAACCAAAGCGTCGCTCAGGTGCAGTCCCCGGCTGGTTCTGCGCCCGTGAGTCCGTCTGCTGCTGCTTCGAACCTTGCGGATCAATTCAAGGATCGGCGCCTCATTGTTCTGTTCTTTGATCTTTCGGCCATGGAGCCGGACGAGATCGATCGCGCCGTCACCTCTGCCAAGCACTACGTCGATGCCCAGATGGCTCCCGCCGATCTGGTGTCGATCGTCTCTCTCGGAAGTTCGCTCCTGGTAGATCAGGATTTCACTTCCGATCACGAGTTGCTCAAGAAGCAGTTGCAGGCGTTCAGCACCGGTAGCGGGCAAGGCTTTGAAGAGGGAACAACCGGGACGACCGAGGGCACGCCAGATACAGGTCAGCCGTTCACTGCGGATGATACCGAATACAACATCTTCAACACGGATCGACGGCTGGAAGCGTTGCGCTCGGTCGCTGAGAAGCTTTCGCACCTGCAGCAGAAGAAGTCTCTGATTTATTTTTCCAGTGGCATGGACCGCACTGGGATTGAGAATCAATCCGAACTTCGGGCCGCGATTAATGCAGCCGTCCGATCCAACCTTGCGATCTACACCATGGACCTTCGCGGACTGCAGGCGATCGTCGCCGGCGGAGAAGCGCAGAATGCCAGCTTGCGTGGAACCTCCGCCTATTCCGGCCAATCGATGATCAATGCGCTGAATTCCAACTTCAGCACACAAGAAACCCTGGTCACCCTGGCTAGCGATACAGGGGGCAAAGCCTTTCTCGATTCCAACGATTTCAGTCAGGTTTTCAAAGGAGTCCAGCAGGACACGTCGACGTATTATCTGCTCGGTTATCGCAGCAGCAATCCAGCCAGGGACGGTCGATACCGGCGAATCACCGTCAAGGTGAACGTGCCAGGCGTCAAGGTCGACCACCGGCGCGGCTACTACGCGCCCGCCGATTATCAGCACTCGACGAAAGAGGATAAAGAACTCCAGCTTCAGGAGCAACTCGCTTCCGAACTCCCGGCTACCGACCTCCCGCTTTATCTGAGCGCGGCCTACTTTCGAATGGAGCCCAGGAAATATTTCCTCGCAGTCTCCCTTGTCGTACCTGGGTCTGAAATCCCGTTCACACGCAACAGCGATCGTGACAAGGCGAATCTTGACGTGATTGGACTGGTCACCGATAGCGAGCAGCACCCGCTAACCCGCATCCGGGATACGGTCAAACTCGCCGTAGATACCTCGACAGACGTTCGTAAGAAAAACGTGCAATACGACACCGGCCTGGACCTGCCTCCTGGGAAGTATCACCTTAAGTTTGTCGTAAGGGAGAATCAGACCGGGCGCATGGGTTCGTTCGAAACGGACCTGGTCGTTCCCGACCTTAAATCACAGCCGCTGAAGATGAGTTCGATCGTTCTGGCCAGTCAAACGCAGACGGCGAAGAAGGGTACTCCCGCAAGTCCGCTGGTTCACGACGGTGAAGAGATCATTCCCAACGTCACCCATGTATTCTCTTCGACGCAGCATCTAAAGCTCTACTACGAGGTTTATGATCCCGGTCGCGGGAGCGCCTCGCAGCCCTCGCGAACCGAACCTGGCAATGGAGGGATACATCTGCTCACAAACGTCGCCTTCTTCCGCGGGAAAGCAAAAGTATTCGAAAGCTCTCTGGTCGAAGTGACCGAGTTAAACTCCCGCGACCGCAAGGCTGGCGTCTTCCAACTGGACCTGCCCCTCACTTCATTAACGCCCGGGTTCTACACAGCTCAGGTGAATGTCATCGATGATTCCTCCGGCGCTTTCCTTTTTCCGAGATTTGCGCTGTTGATTCGATCCGAAAGCGCGTCCAACGCTCGATAGTTAGATGGAGATTTCTTTAGCGGCTGCTCGGGCGGAAGCACAATCCAGGTCAAGTAGAAAAGATGCGGAGGATAGCGCCAGTATTGGTCCTACAATACTGAACAGAGCTCTGCCGATCGTTCCGCCCGCACCGCCGTAATAGCCATCGAGCACAAAGGCCATGACTGCTGTTGCCACGGTCGGGAGCAACCACGATCTTGGAATTGTTCGCAACCTGGGAATCCCCAGCGGTAACAGCCAAAAGAATATGAACCATGAATTGCGATCCAGAAACGACAGTGCGAAGTGTCGAAGATATTCACGATTCTGGTGAAGAGACGCGCCGAATGCGACGGGGTTTACGACGCTGCCCTGCAACCACGACTGAACTGCGATTAGCGCCAGCAGTCCCGTCAGCCAGCTCGCCGTGATCCAAATGGCAACACGAATTGGAAATTCGATTCCCTTTCTTTGCACGACGAGCCGTGCCATCAGGAACGCGAAGGCGAAAGGAATGAAAGATTCTTTCGTTAGCGCACCCAGCACGCAGATGATAGGTAGAAGCCACCATTTCCGCGACCAGAGGCTCCAAAAGAGCGCCAGTAAGAAGAATCCCTCCCCGGCATCGACCAGACCAGCCAGCCTCATGTTGGGGACACAAAAGTTCACCATGTATAAAAGCGCTGCTACCAAAGAGGCAGGGAAACTGCTGAGCACATTCGTACCGATAACAATGATGAGCACCGCCGTGGCCGCGACGAAGAGGGAATCGGCAATCAGAAGGCCGAAGGTCAAGGGATTCCATGTTCCGACTCTTCCGTTCGCCAAACGATAGAACGGCCTCGCGATATACGGAATTAGAACTCGATACCGCATGTGGTCCGGGCCGGGAACTGGTGCACCTGACGCAATTGCCGCGTAACTGCTTACGTCCGACATTCCTTCAATATTGCGTGGATCATAGCGATTCAGGATTGGGTATCCCAGACCAACGCTGATGCAGAAGAACAACGCAAAAAGACCCGCACTGCGGATGGGAGATAGCGTTCGCCGTACGCGGCCGGGCGTGTTGATGCCAGACATTGGTGTCAGGACAGTGTACGGCACCGGCCCCAACTTCTATCCTGACCGTTGCACGCGAGCAAAGTAAAAAATGCCGGTTCACTGCGGAGGTTCGGCCTCAAACCTTAGCATTCCGTCACAGTTGCGCTACCTTTTGGTCCCTGGTTCGTCCACCTCTCGTGTCCGGCGACGATTTTTCTTCGCTGATTCGGGGGAATCAAATGCCATCCAAATGCAGGTCAAGTCAATCCGTGTCCGTGGCCGTTTCGACAGGAGTTTTTCTGGTTGCTGCTCTTGTCGCCGGGCAGGAAACGCTCTCCGTTCCGGTGGATTCGCCGCGTTGGGATTTACAAGGCGAGGCCAAGGTTGCTGAGTATCAAGGGCGCAAGTGCCTCAGCATGGACGGGGGTGCAGCACTCTTGAAGGATTTTGAATTGCGTGACGGAGTCTTCGATGTAGATGTGACGACCTCCGACAAGCGTGGATTCCTGGGCATTCAATTTCGACTCGACAACGATGGCGCTAACGGCGAGGAGGTATACCTGCGCCCGCATAAGTCCGGCCTTCCCGATGCCATGCAATACACACCGATTCTGAACACAGGGCGAAACTGGCAGATCTACAACGGGCCGGGGTTTACCGGTGGAGTCGATATTCCGAAGGAAACCTGGTTCCATCTGCGACTGGCGGTAAGCGGAGCGCAGGCGAAACTCTTCGTGAAGGACATGGACAAGCCGGCACTCGAGATCGACGATCTTAAGAGCGGAATTCAGAAAGGTCAGGTGGCCCTGTTTGTTCTGATGGGCGAGTCCTGCTTCTCGAATTTCGAAATACGAACAACGCCAGACACACCATGGGAGCGGCATCTTCCGCCGATGCCGCCGGGCACTCTTACCAAGTGGAGCCTTTCGCCTTCGTACGACGCCCTCGCACGCAATTTGGAGCGTCCTCTGTCGTCTTCGGAAACGAACTCAATCCACTGGCAGGAGGTAGAGGCCGAGCCGCCGGGAATTGTGCCCATCAATCGTTATCGTGAGAGTCCGCATCCGATGGTCTCGTTTCAGCGAGACTTCTCCAAACGCCTGGAGCCCCAACCAGGAATGAAAGTGGTGTACGCGCGGACCAGTATCGACTCCGATCGAGACCAAGTGAAGAGACTTTCAATCGGCTACAGCGATGATGTCAGTGTTTTCCTGAATGGCAGGATTCTCTACCGCGGTCGAAGCGCCCAGGGATTCCGCGACCCCGGCTTCCTCGGCATCATGAATCCCGAAAATGACACCGTCTACCTTCCCCTAAAGAAAGGCCGCAACGAACTGGTCCTCGCTGTCAGCGAACTGGGAGGAGGTTGGGGATTCATTTGCCGTCTCAGCGAATTCGATCACTGAGACTCATCCAGACTGTTTCGCTTCCACCAACACCCTTGTTCTCCTCAGGGAGGGATACATGCGATTTCGCTTTCCCGTATTATTCGTTTTTTCAATCGGGCTCTGGACGGCTGCCACGATGTTCGGTCAGTCGCAACGAACAGTGGCCAAACTTGCCGAGGGTATTTATGAAATCGAGCACGCCCACAACGGAGGAGGGAATACCACGGTGATCATCGGCGACCGTCAGGTCTTCGTGGTGGACTCCTGCTTCTTGCCATCGGCAGCGCGGGAAGACATCGCCCAGATCCGTCAGTGGACGGATAAGCCAGTCAGCTTCGTGCTGAACACGCACTTTCACAACGATCACAACTTTGGAAACCGAGTCTACATGGATGCATTTCCCGCCCTGACGATCATTGCCCATGTAGAGACCAAGAAGGACATGGACCTGTTTGGGCCAGGGTCACTGATGAGGGAGGAACGTGACAGTTACGGCCTGCAGAAAATGTTGGACACCGGAAAAACGCCGGACGGCGTCGCCCTGACGCAAGAGGAAAAGACAGAGGTGAAGGCTGCTGTCGCTCGCAAGCCTGCGCTCCTCGAAGAACTCAGGAAGGTCAAATTCCAAAGTGCCACTCTGACGTTCGAACACGACTTCAGTATTGACATCGGGAATCGTGAAGTTCAGGTGAAGTTCCTCGGGCGCGGAAACACCGCCGGAGACGCAGTGGTGTATTTGCCGAAAGAGAGAATCGTTGTGGCCGGTGATCTGGTCGCATACCCGATTCCCAATATGTTCGACGGCTACCCCGTCGAGTGGATCCAGACATTACAGAATCTGGCGCAATTGGATGCCGACACGATTGTCCCCGGCCATGGTGCGGTCTTGCATGACAAGACCTATCTCTATCTGCTTCGCGACTTCATGAAGAGCGCGGTTGATCAAGTGAACCAGAGGCTGCGACAGACGAGTCCGGCTATGTTTCAGTCTGTGGACGACGTCAGGAAATCCATTGACCTGACACCCTTCCGACAGAGCTTCGCGGGCGACGACAAGGACCTGGGCGCTGCGTTTGACGACGTTTCTGCGCAGTTGGTCAAACTCGTGTTCCAAGAGGCCAGTTCGCGATAACGAATCTGGCCCCGTCGTTGACTTTGCAGCCCGCAGGTAAATCGCGCCAGTGCACCTACCACACGCGGCAAGAGTTTACTCTTGCTTCTGGCTGTCCTTTGTGGCATCCGAACGCGGTGCTAAATTCCGGCATATTGGCAACTGTGTTGTTGACACGGTATTTCGGGTACGAATGAGGATCGGAGAGCACAACCAGCCGAATCAATTCCGGACGATATTCCGTACACCATCCAAAAGCGAAGGCGAGGAAGAAACGCTGCCTTGGAGTCAGTCCGTCCGCTTCTTTGGTATCCATGTCTCTCCCCTGCCGCGCTAACGATTCCTGCAATGCGTTAAGCGCGAGATGAATGCCACCGTTGTCGGCTGTGTCTTCTCCCAGAGTCATGCGCCCGTCTTGCTTTACGCCCGGCCCCGCCTCGGGAATCTCCTGCGTGTATTGGTCAGCGATGCATTTATCGCGCGAATCATAGGATGCGCCGTCTTTCGCGGTCCACCAGTCTCGCAGGTTTCCCTGCGCATCGAACTTGCGGCCTTGGTCGTCGAAGCCATGAATGATTTCATGGCCGATGATGGCGCCAATCGCCCCGTAATTCACCGAATCGTCCTGGCTCATCTCAAACTCCGGAGGCTGCAACATGCCGGCAGGGAAGTTGATCGTGTTCGTTGGTGGATCTTCGTAGGCGTTGAATGTAGGAGGAGTCAAGGTCCATTCGCCACGATCAACGGGTTGACCAATCTTCGCGACCCAGCGTTCGAATTCAAAACCGATGGCTCTCTGGCGATTTGCCAGGTAATTATCGCGAATGATCTTCACAGACGAATAGTCGCGCCAGTGATCGGGATATCCAATCTTATCGAGTGTCGCCTGCTTCTTTTCTTGCGCTTGCTTCTTGGTTTCGGCGGACATCCAATCGAGCGAGTCGATGTCCCTGCCCAACGCCGTAGTCAAATCTTGGACTAGGGCGAGAACCCTCTGTTTGTTTTCTGGCGGGAAGGCGCGCGCGACATAGGCTTGTCCGAGCGCTTCTCCCAGAGTGAAGTCGGTACTATTCACACAACGCCGCCACCGAGCCTGGATTTCCTTTGCGCCCACCAGCGTCTTGCCATTGAAATCAAAGCTCTCCCGAATCATGGCATCGCTGAGCGCAGGCACTGAGCCGTTCACAACATGCCAACGAAAATAGGTTTTCCACTGGGAAATGGAATAGCGCTGAAGCATCCCTTCCAGCCCCTTAAAGAAGCTGGGAGAGGTCACTATGTAGTGGGGACTCGAAGGCGCATTGACCAGCCTAAGGTATCGATCGAAGTCGAAAGATGGTGCGAGCGCTTTTACCTGCGCCAGTGACATCTTGTTGTTGAGATTCTTGGGGTCACGACGGGAGATCGCGTCCATTACGGCTTGCGCCAGATTGGTCTCGATAGCGAGAACTGTGTCGGCGTCAGCCTTCGCTTGCTGCGGCTTTTCTCCAAGCAGAACAAACATCTTGGCAACATGTGCGACATATTTCTCGCGAATCTCCTTTGATTTGTCGTCCTGATCGAGATAGTAGCTGCGCGACGGCAAACTCATGCCGCCCTGATCGAATTGCGCGACGCTGTGAGATGCGTCGTCGTAGTCCGGCAGGCCGGCGAAACCGAACAGGGGACTGTTGGTCTGATTGTCGCTCGGCGCCCAGGCCTGCGGAATGGTCTGGTGAAGGTGCGCCACCTCACTCGCAAAGTCAGCCTTGGATTTTATTCTGTCGATGAGATCGAGCTCGGTTTGTAACCACTCTCGGCTGTGGGCATCGATCGTCTTTACGTCCATGCAAGAGTGGTAGAAATCCCCTATCTTTTGTTCACTGGGCGAGCGATTCGGATCGTTCGCAGAGAGCTTCTCCAGAGTCTGCCCCAGGATTACCTGATTCCAGAGAAAGACTGGGCCGGGGGTCCCCCAAGCGACTTCATCGGGCGGCAGAGGATTTGCCGCGGACCACTTGCCACACGAGTATTTGTAGAAATCGACACAGGGATCAAGGGTTTGATCGGCAATGTCGGGACTGAAATGCGCCACTCGCGGTAGCTCCGATGGCGGGGCCTGAAGGGTGGAGCGGTCGGTCTGAGCAAACGCCAAGGACGCACAACAAATGGCAGCGACGAGAATTCTGTAGATTTGCACCTTTCACCCTCCGGAGACAGTTCACGCAGATCGAGAAAGTCCGCGCCAATATTGACGGATAAGTGGCGGACCTATCACGCGACTGGGACCAATGGCCCTGAAAAAGGGAGGAGATGCGATTGGACCGGGCGTTAGGGACCTAGTCTGGGTTCGGTCGCGAAGCGGTGGGAGTGGACACTCGAATAGCGGAGGAAGGCGTCGTCGAGGCCGTGATTGTGTCCAGCAGATGATCCAACCGGTCGCGATAGCCGCGGCTCAAAGGAAGATTCTTCCCATTTTGCAAAACGACGAGGTATTCGCCATACCCGCAGGCCTGCAGATAGCGGATGCGGTCCACGTTCACGATGAGAGAACGATGGATGCGAAGGAACTTGTCGGGTTGGAGCCTGGTTTCGATTTCCCCGATCGTCTGACGGAGCAGATGGACCTCGGTGCCGACGTGAAGGCGTAAATAATTATGCTGCGCCTCGATCCAGTCAATCTCGTCCAGCTTCAGCAGTTCTACTTTCCCCCTGGTACGAACCACCAACCTTTGGGGAGACGTCGGCGCCTGCCGAGCCTGATGCCGCCCTCCAGCAAAATGACCGGACGGTTCCGCCGGATTCATCCGGTCCGCAAGCCGCGACTGAGCTCGATCTACCGCTTTGCGAAATCGCTCTTCATCAAAGGGCTTGAGAAGATAATCCACCGCATTGTGCTCAAACGCCAGAACTGCGTAGCGGTCGTAAGCTGTCGTAAAAATAATTGCGGGAGAAATTCCTTGTGGAGTGTTCCGTAATACGGCAAACCCATCCATCCCGGGCATCTCGACATCGAGAAACAGGATGTCGGGACGATGAGTCTGCATCGATTGCAGGGCTTCCGCTCCATCCTTGCATTCAGCAAGAACCTGAATGCCGCATGCATCGGCCATGGCGGCGATCGCCCGCCTTGCCACCAACTCATCCTCAGCAATGATTGCCCGAATCGTCATCACTTAACCTCCAACTCTTGCAGTATGGCCGCGGAAGTGACCGCTCTCTGCGGTTCTAACGTGGGCTCTGTTTCAAAGGGCACCCGAACTTCAACTCGAAATCGTCCGCCAGCCAGTTCTCGTGTGATCAGCGCGCCCCTGGAGCCGTACAACATGCTCAGTCGGGTTCGGATATTTTCGAGACCAATCCCTAATCGTTCTTCGTCGGGCACCGGGGTGGCCGAATTGCTGTCGTTCACAACGGCGATGCTCAAATCGCCGGAGTCTTGCCGGATATAAATTTCAATCCGGCCCGTTCCTCGCATCCTCGACACGCCATGCTTGATTGCATTTTCGACCAATGGCTGCAATAGAAGGTACGGAACCATGCATGCCAAGACCTCGTCGTCTACCTCGATCTCGGTGACCAGCCGATCCTGGAATCTGACTTTTTGAATGTCGAGATACATCTGGAGAAACTCAAGCTCGCGCCGGAGAGTCACCTTCGCAACATCCTCTGCGGCCAGTGTCCATCGCAGCAGGTCGCCAAGGGAACAAATCATTTTCTCCGCAGCGCGAGGATCATTGCGAACGAGGGCAGCAACGGAGTGAAGCGTGTTGAAAAGAAAATGAGGTTGCAGTTGCGTCTTCAGAACTTGCAATTTTGTTCGGATTAAGCTCGTCTCAAGCTCTGCCGCGTGAAGCTCCTGCGCTCGCAACGCACTGTAGTACGCCACGACATATCCGATCACAGCGATCAGGAGATAGATCTGTATGTCGGCTTCCGCTTCGGAGAAGACGTACTTGTGAAACTGAGTGAAAAACGGATGCGACTGAGCCCCTGGGAACGCCCTGCCACCCAATAGGGTCTTGATGCATACGTCGATGGAGACGGCGGCAGTAATGGCCAGCACATGAATGGAGCCCAGTTTGAGCAGTTTCCCTTTGGCGAGCGGAAGTTTCGCACAAAGAAACAGGACCAGCGGCGTGAGCAGAAATGCCCAGATGCCGTACCCGGCAAGATTCATCCGGATGGCCTGAATCCATGAAATCGGATGGCTGCGAGCCAGTAAGGCCTGATAGTTGAACCAAGTACCCAGAACCGCGAAGGTCGCCCAAAGACCGAGCAGTCCAATCCAGACCCGCAGCCAGTTTGGGCGCCCAGCCCTCGCCAATAGCGCTTCGTCCCCCATTCGACAGAGCGTTAGACCTTTCCTTATGAAAAACGTGAGCCGCGGCCATGGCAACATTTTGGAGCGATCGTCCGGAATTATCATCCCGAATGGCGAAAACAGGGATTAGGAGGTGAGATCCTGCCACTCGACCTGCTGGCGAAGGCTTGATGTCCGTCACATTCTGCGGCCAGGCGGAGACGCTCGTGGCTAAGGAGAACAGGAAGAGCAGCCTCAAACTCAGTCGCAGGTTCGTCTTGAGTGCTGATATAGCCATTGCAGGTATTTGGCGATGAAACGATCTTGGACCGATCGACCTTCCCCACAGCCACGATTCGTAGTAATTTAGCCGAACTGACGACTGCCATCAGGAGATCTGGTGATGACCATTCGTGGTTGGTGCTTCTTTCTGCTTTTGTTGTTCGTGCCGTCTTCCTTGTTGGCATGGGGTCCGATTGGGCACATGACGGTGGCCTATGTAGCCTACGAACAATTATCTCCGGCAGCGAAGGCGCGGGCGCGGGATCTGCTCAAGTTGAATCCGGACTACGCAGCTTGGGAGAAGCAGATTCCCGCGGGGACGCCTGTTGGAGAACACGATCGAATGATCTTTATGTTCGCCGCGACCTGGCCGGATGACATCAAGGGCGAGTCGCAATATTCCGACGATGGTTCCGATGGCGGCAACACGCCGGATGGCGAAACTTCGTCGCAGAACCTTGGTTATTCCGATTTGCTGCGGCACAAGTATTGGCATTTCGTCGACGTGCCATTCTCTCCCGACCAGACTGCGCTCCCCTCGGTGCCTGTGCCGAATGCTGAGACGCAAATCGACGTCTTCCTGGCCGTCCTGGCATCGTCGAAACCGGATGAACTGAAATCCTATGACTTGGTGTGGCTGCTGCATCTTGTCGGAGATATTCACCAGCCACTGCATGCGACGACGCGCATCACGCAGGCACATCCGAAGGGTGATGCAGGCGGCAACTTCGTGAAGTTGTTGGGAGATGCCACTTCCAATTTGCATTCCTATTGGGACGATTTGCCAGGAAGCGATTGCAAGTTTTGCAGCGACAAAGTGCAGTGCTCGAGTCGCGCCATGGTGTTGGGGAAGAGCCTGAGGCCGGCAGATGCCAAGGCTGCCCACATCAAAACAACTTCCGAGTGGGTGCACGAGAGTTTCACGGAAGCAAAAACCGATGTGTATCGCGTGCCAATCGGAAGCGCCGATCAGCCATATACGATTGTGCCAGGGTCTACCTATGAGGCGGAGGCGCAGCGTCTGGCACGGAAGCGTCTTGCACTAGCGGGTGAGCGTTTGGCTCTGGTGCTGAATGAACAACTCAAGTGAGCAAGTGAAGCAGGCTCAATAATTCGACGGGTTGCTGGAGGAATCCGGCTGCGGTTGCTGCATAACCTCCTTGATGATGCGGACTGCCGAACTGGTCCCGACCAAATCGGCGCCGGCCAGTAACAAATCGCGGACTTGCGCCGCCGTCTTTATCCCGCCGGAAGCTTTGATCCGCACGTTCGGTGGCGCTAGTCGCCGCAGGAAACGCATATCTTCCGGAGTGGCCGTGCCGACGGCCCCTCCACTCGCATTTTTCAGATAAGCCACTCCAGCTTCGATACTCAATGCGATTGCGCGTTCGCGTTGCGTAGGATTCAGCAGGGGAAGTTCCAGCATGATTTTGACAGGAACGTTCCCCGCCGCTACGACCACTCTGTGGATGTCATCGAAGTATTCTCTTTCCATTCCAGACAAAAGAAATCCGACGTTTGGCATGAGATCGATCTCTTGCGCGCCCGCTGCAACTAGTTGCTGCGCCTCGTGCGCCTTTACGCCACTCGTCATCGTTCCATATGGGAAGTCGATGAACGATGCCACGCGAATGCCGGTGTTTCGAAGAGCCTGTGCGGTGAGCGCTACCCACGCCGGAGGAACCATCGCCGCGTGGAACCGGTATTCCCGGCATTCGGCGATGTGGTCTTTCCACATCTCGCGCGTCAGAGCATTCGAAATGATGGTGTGCTGAATGCGTGCGGCGAGGCGGGCCGCTTCAGAATTCGGCGGATATTGTTGACCATTTTCGTCCATATGGAATTTCAATGTCGTTACCGCGTTTCTTCTGAAGGCTGCACCGCCAGCCACGACGGCGCTTTTCTATTGTGAAGTCGACAGAAATCGAGAACTTCCTCTCTTCGCGGAAGCGACGGGATCACGCCTTCCTTGGTAACAGCCATTCCTCCAACGATCACTGCGAACTGGATCGCATCCTCGATAGTCGTTTTGTGAGAGAGCGCGGTCGCTAGCGCTGCATTGAAGGCGTCGCCGGCACCGGTTGTGTCGACGGCTTTTACCTTCAGCGCTGGGAACTGCTTGCTCGATTGCGGCTCGACGAGCAGTGCCCCATTCTCGCCAAGCGTCATGACGACCTTCCTAACGCCAAAGCGAATCAGGTCCTCCGCGATCAACTGCGGTGCGGTCGAGTCATCGGGCGAGCGGCCCGTAAGCACCTTCGCTTCCGACTCATTGGGGGTGATGATGTCAATCAGCGCGAACATCGAAGGAGGAAGTGGACGGACCGGGGCGGGGTTAAGAATTGTGAGGGCGCCCGCTGACCTTCCCTCGGATAGCGCTTCTGTCGCGGCTTCCACCGGAATCTCCAACTGGGTGAGAACCACTGCGGCGTGCTGGAAGACGGAGGTGGCGCCAGATACGTCGGATGCGGACAGTAACTCATTTGCCCCAGGATCGAGAACGATGCTGTTTTGTCCGCTATTTTCCTCAACGACAATGAAGCCTACGCCTGTGGGCGCTTCCGACGTCTGCTTCACATGCGTAACGTCGATTCCTTCCTCACGATAAAGCTGGAGAGCCGTGGCGGCAAAATTATCCTGGCCAATTTTCGCAATGAAGTCGACGCAGGCACCGAGCCGGGCGCATCCGACGGCTTGATTGGAACCTTTCCCGCCAAAATCGACGCGGTATCCCGTGCCGATCAAGGTTTCTCCCGCGCAGGGAATGCGCGGAACTTTCATCGTCAATCCTGTGGCATAGCTGCCGACGACGGCGATGCGAGATCGACTCAAGCGGAATCCTCAGGACGGGTTTGCGAATCGCCGTTAGCCTAACATAAGCCTATCGTCATAGGTGGTCGCCTTGACCCCCGCGAAATGCGGGTGTTAGCTTCACTTTTCACTGTGAATCCAAGAGGAACATCGCTCTGAGCCGCATGCCGCATCCCGCCGTCGATTCGTCGCGGCGCGAATTTCTGATTCGCTTCTGTCAGGGAGCTGGCGCGGTTCTGATTCCGAACACGCTCTTCGGATTATCCTTCCACGATTTCTTGCCCGCTGAGAAAACGGCGTCCCGCGATTCGGGAGTGATTTATTTCCAACCGCGTTATCGATCTCCTCGTCCCCTCGATACCACTGTAGCCAAAGTGCAACCCGGTCTTGACGAATTCATCAACGAAAAATATGCGGACGAGATTTCCACGATTTTCGATGGATGGCGCAGGAGTTTGCTTCGTTCGCCCGCGGATGTGGGGGGGATCGGCGGATCGCTGGCGAGCGATTTTCAAGGAGCGTCGTTCAAACCGTTGGACTCGAAGCAACTGCGGGCAGGTTCCCCCGTCGAAGTATGGCGCAACCGATTCGCCAGCGATAATACGCTGGAGGCGGCTGGTTTTCTGCGAGACTGGCAATTGTCCCTAAACCGGTTCACAAAGATCATCACAGCCGAATTCCAGATCACGCGTATCGA
>Ga0335071_10002195_pt1 | contig 20985 bp, 17 predicted proteins | sample Lox_Sample_15_FD_206724 | JGI IMG/M metagenome (GOLD analysis project Ga0335071, IMG submission 206724) | Soil microbial communities from Loxahatchee National Wildlife Refuge, Florida, United States - Lox_Sample_1.5 | ecosystem: Environmental > Terrestrial > Soil > Wetlands | place: USA...
CCTGCACCTTCTTCGTCTCTGTTTTGCTCAGCTTCGCCGGAATGATGAGTTGCGAGCCTTCGTCGAGATATTTCGCGGTGTAGTCGTAAAACTCCTTGCCGGGAACAATCTCGCCCGGTACCGATGCAATGGGTTCGTCGTTGCCCAGTACGGAGCATTCGATCTCTCGGGCTTTGTTTTTCTTGCCGCCCACGCCCTGCTCGATGACAACCTTGCGGTCGAACTTGGCCGCTTCGTCGATCGCGGGACCGAGTTCCTTGCGGTTGTGTGCCTTGCTGATGCCGACCGATGATCCCAGATTCGCCGGTTTCACAAATACCGGGTAGCGCAGCTTTGCTTCGATTACCTTTTGAGTCTTCTTCGGATCTTTCTCCCATACGCTGCGAAGGATGGTAACGTGCTTCACGATTGGAATTCCGGCCGCGATGAACAGGGACTTCATAACATCTTTGTCCATTCCGGCGGCTGATCCGAGCACGCCTGCCCCAACGTAGGCGAGGTCAGCGAGCTCGAGAAGACCCTGAATCGTGCCGTCCTCGCCGAAGGTGCCGTGCAGAACGGGGAAAATCACGTCCACGTTGATGGCGCGATCGCTGGCGCGGCGCATCAGGCCGGCATCGCTCTGAAAGGGGACCAGACCCTGCTCCCGGTGGAACGGTTCGGGCGGGACAACTACGGACTCCCCGTGAGCGAGCACTGCCGCTCCGGGAGTGGTCTCGGGATCTCCCGCACGCAGCTGCCGGGCTTCGTGGATGGGCTTGCCTTGCAGCAGGTTCTCAGCATGCTCTGCCGTGAGCCAGCGGCCCTCCTTGGTGATGCCAATGGGAACGACATCGTACTTGTTCTTGTTGATAGCCTTCAACACCGAAGCAGCCGAGAGCAGCGAGATCTCATGTTCGCCACTGCGACCGCCAAAAAGAATCCCGACACGCAGTTTTTTCATGACCTTTCAGTGTGGACGGAGGGCCAATTGAGCGTCAATCTCAGGGATGGTTCGGCCATCAATCGTGCAAGCATCAGTTCGGAACGTAACGACTTGGGGCAATCCACGGGACGATATGTTTATATTTATTGACTGTAAATTAACTTGACTATGCCCGACCGTTGACCATAAGCTCTGCTCATGAGCGACTCAAATCTCAACAACAACCCTCAGACGCCCTGGTTTGAAGAGATCCCTCTGCCGGCGTTGCTCCGCCACTCCCGCGCGGCCTATGGGGCTGCTATGCGGAAGGCGCTCGCAGAGGCAGGATACGACGACATTCCGGGGAATGGTCTCTACCTGATCGGTGGGCTGGCGCTTAATCGCGACGACATTCCTCTTAGCCAGCTCATCAAGGAGCTGCGGGTCTCGAAGCAAGCTGCCGGTCAGCTTGTGGATACTCTTGTGAACCGTGGTTATCTCAATCGCCAGATCGACAAGGAGGATCGCCGCAAGCTGACCATTCAGCTGACTGAGCGTGGCCGCGCTGCCGCGGAGGTACAGCGCGCCGCCCGCGAGAAAGTTGATGGCGAGCTTCTGGGATGTGTTGGACAGGAAGATATTTCCCGCACTCGCCGGACACTCGCGGTTTTAGCCAACATGGGGGCGCAGATCCGAGGCGAACCGGATGATGAGCCCTGATTTTGGGACATCCGCGTTTCCGCGGTAGTTGGGTAAGCGTCTGCGCAAAAGGGTTGGCAAGATTCCCGCTGCTACAATTCCCTTGAGCCCATGTCCGCCATCAGGCTCGTCATTTTCGACATTGCCGGAACCATCATTGAGGACCACGGGGAAGTGGCTCGCGCATTCTCGTCGGCACTGAAGCAGCACGGAATTCCATTCACCGCGGAAGAACTGAAGCAGTGGAAGGGGGCTTCGAAACGCGAAGTCATCCGCCACTTCGCTCAACGCTGCGAGCCAGGTTTGGACCCGGAGGGGGCGGTTGCGACCACATACGAAACCTTCCGTGGAGAGCTCGAAGTGGCCTATAAAAACAATCTCAAGCCCATTGAAGGTGCGGCGGCGGCATTCGCGTGGTGCCAGGAGCATCACATCATGCTGGCGACTACGACGGGCTTCTATCGCGAACTCAGCACGCTCATTTTAAGGACGCTTCGCTGGCATCAGCTGTTCCAGGCGGTTATCTCGAGCAGTGATGTCCGGCAGGGGCGCCCGGCGCCGTACATGATCTTTCACGCGATAGAACTGACTGGAGTGCTGGACGTGCGCCAGGTTATCTGCGTCGGCGACACACCGCTTGATCTGCAAGCCGGCAACAATGCCGGGTTGCGAGGCGTCGTGGGCGTGCTCACCGGAGAACACGACCGCAACAGCCTGCGGAGCCATCCTCACACTCACATTATCGACAGCGTTGCGGAGCTTCCCCGATTGATCGAGCGCGAATTTTAGCCAATCGTTTCAGAGGATTTTCTTTCCGAAGGCGGACAGCGCCAGCTCCACCGCCAAGTCGGCGGTCCGGTTGTGCTCGTCGATAACGGGATTCACTTCGACGATTTCGAAGCTGAGCATGCGCCCATGGTCGGCGATGATTTCCATGGCAAGATGAGCTTCGCGGTAGGTTGCTCCGCCGCGAACGGGCGTACCAACTCCAGGGGCATCTTCGGGATCGACCCAGTCCATATCGAGCGAGATGTGATAACCGGCCGTGCCTCGTCCCGCGATCCTAAGCGCTTCTTCCATGACCGTGCGCATGCCGCGTTCGTCGATGTCGCGCATGGTAAAAACGCCGATTCCGGCGCGCCGTACGTTTTCCTTTTCCACGGCATCGATGTCTCGCACTCCTACCAGCACGCAATTTTCCGGATGCACTTTGGGAGAAAAATCGTAGATCTTGCCCAATTCCGAGTGCCACAGGCCCATCAGAGCGGCGAGCGGCATGCCGTGGACGTTCCCGCTCGGAGATGAATCCGGCGTATTGATGTCGGTGTGGGCATCGATCCAGATCAGGCCGATGCGCTGGTTTTGCCGCCGATAGAATTCGGCAACCCCTGAAACCGTACCTGCCGCCATGGAGTGATCTCCACCCAAAGCGAGCGGGACTTTCCCGGATTCGAGTGTTTTGAGCACCAAGTCGGCGGTTTTTGTGCAGGTGGCGGTAATTTCCTTCAGATACTTGGCGCGGGCGTCGCCCTCTTTCTTTTGTTCGGGAATGGCAACGGGGATGTTGCCGCCATCCTCTACCTGATGCCCCAGCGCCTCGAGCCGCGCCTCAAGGCCGGCGACGCGTACCGCAGAGGGCCCCATATCGACCCCGCGGCGGGACTGCCCGAGATCAAGGGGAACACCAATCACGCATATCTTGCGGGGTGCTATAGCTGAGGCGTTTGTCGTCATGATCGTCTCAATCGACAGGGACCGAGAATGCAATTTGGTAATTCGGTAATCGAAACATTTTGGAATTCGAAACCGCCGAGGCAGACCGCTCTGGATCTTCCTTCTGGAACCAGATTACAAGAACCCCGATCACTTATGGGTAGAGCCGGTACAGCATCCGGGGGAACGGGATTGTTTCGCGCACGTGCTCGAGGCCGCAGATCCAAGCGACCGCGCGCTCAATTCCCATGCCAAATCCGCTATGCGGTACGCTGCCGAATTTGCGGAGATCCAGATACCACTTGAACGCTTCTTCCGGCAGCCCGTGTTCGTGGATGCGCTTCACGAGCAGCTCATGAGAAGCCGTACGTTGCGATCCCCCTATGATCTCGCCATATCCTTCAGGCGCCAGAACGTCGACGCATAAGGCCAAATCGGGCCGCTGCGGGTCCGGTTCCATGTAGAAGGCCTTCACCTTCGCCGGATAGCGGTGAATCATTACGGGCTTTTCAAACTGGGAGGACAAGTAAGTCTCATCGGGCGAGCCAAGATCTCCGCCCCACTCGAACTTCGATTCCAGTGCGCCCTTCGCGAATCCCTCCTGCAGATTCTTGACCGCATCCTCGTAGCTGAGGCGTGGGAATGGTGCTTCGATCTTTTCGAGTTTAGCGACATCCCGCCCGATGGTCTGAAGGTCGCTGCGTCTGCGTTCGAGGCAGCGCCTTACGATGAAACTGATAAAGCCCTCTGCCAGTTCCATCAGATCGTCGAGCGTGGCATACGCGATTTCCGGTTCGACCATCCAGAACTCGGTAAGGTGGCGGCGAGTCTTGGATTTTTCTGCACGGAACGTTGGCCCGAACGAGTAGACCTTGCCGAGCGCCATGGCCGTGGCCTCAATGTAAAGCTGGCCGGATTGCGTCAGGTAAGCCTGATCGTCGAAGTAATCAACCGGGAAAAGCGTGGTGGTCCCTTCGCATGCAGCCGGCGTGATGATTGGCGGGTCCGTCAGAGTGAATCCGCGGTCATCCAGGAAATCGCGCGCAGCCTTGATAATTTCAGCGCGAACCCGCAAGATCGCGGCCTGACGCTGCGAGCGGACCCAGAGATGGCGGTGCTCCATCAGGAAGTCGGTGCCGTGCTCCTTGGGAGTAATCGGGTAAGGATCCGCCTCGGGCACGCGCTGCAGTACATGCACATTGGACACGTCAAGTTCGTAGCCGCCCGGTGCCCGCTTGTCGGCTCGCACCTTGCCCTCGACAGTCACGCTCGACTCCTGCGTCAGCGTCTTGATCGCGTCAAATACTTCGGGCGCAACCGCGTTCTTGGGAACGACCCCTTGGATGATTCCCGACCCGTCGCGAAACTGGGGGAACAGCAACTTCCCGCTCTCGCGCAGGTTGTAAAGCCAGCCGCGAATCGTGACCGACTGGCCATCGTGCTTGCCGATTTCTGCAATGCTAGTAACAGGTGAGGACATAAGAGCAAAGTTTCAAGGTTTCGATGTTTCAAAGTTTCAAGGTGAAATTTCTCTCAAGAGCCTATGCTGAAACCTTGAAATTTACGCCGTCTCCAGCTTTTCGAATGCTTCGGGCAGCTTCTCCAGCGGATTTACCTTCTCGTCATTCTCCAGTTCCAGCAGCAGGGGTGGCGTTTGCGGAGCGGAGCGCAGCAACTCCATCGCTTCCTTCCAATCGATATTTCCCGATCCCGGCCACAAGTGTGAATCCTTGTCTTTGCTGTTGTCGTGGACGTGCGTCGACCGGATGTAGTCCCGGAGAATCCCGAACGCCTCCCGGACCGAACTCATGATATGCGCATGACCGAAGTCGAAACATACCCCGACATCGTCGAAGTGAGCCTGGTGAATCAGTTCCACAAGTTTGTCTGGAGTTGAGAGCTCGTTGGGAATATTTTCCAGCAGGATACGCACTCCCAAAGGCTTGGCGAAAGCTCGCAGGTGTTCGATTGAGGTCATCGCCGCTTCGAACTTTTTTTCGCTGAAAGTCTCATTGGGCGTGCCCAGATGCTGCACCAGAAAGCGGAATGGAATCTGCTCCGCGATCTCGAGGGCTCGTTTGATTTCGTCCATCGCTTCGATCCGCTGCGCGCGGTCGGTGGAGGTCACGTTCACCGGAGGCGCCCCGGCTCGTCCCCATTCGTAGTCCGCGTAGAGGGGCGAGTGCACGGAACTCAGCGGAAGGCCGCTGCCACGAAACCACTCGGCGATTTCCTTTACATGCTGCTTGCGGTTAGCGTAATCCAGGTGCTGGCGGGCGGCGAAGATTTCAATGCCCTGGACGCCGCTGCGCGCCAATCCGTCGAGAATGCCCGGATGCAGGCGCTCTTTCACGAAGAGATAGGTTGAGACAGCTTTCAGCATAGAGAAATTGTCGATTGATGATTGTTGATTGCTGATTGAAAGTCAAAGGCAATACTCTGCTTCTTAATCAGAAATCAGCAACCAACATGCCATTTCAGTATCCCACAGCTTTACCGGTATTTCTGCCGTCACTCGCGCCCAGACGCGTGCCGGTCTTCTCGTCGACCGCGATGCACTCGGCGTCGCTCCAGTAGGGCGAAACATGCGCTCCGCCGCCCAAGCCGATCTGCACGGTATACCCAGTCTGGCGCAAAATGCTGACAGTGTCGGGAGAAAACCATTTCTCGACGTTTACAACATCAGGCAGCCACTGGTTGTGGAAGCGCGGGGCGTTCACGGCTTCCTGGATGTTCATCCCGTAGTCGACAACACCCATAAGAACGTTGGCCACGGTAGTAATGATTTTGGAACTTCCTGGAGATCCCAAGACCATCACGGCCTTTCCATTGTGGACGACGATGGTCGGAGTCATAGAAGATAACGGCCTTTTACCCGGACCAATCGCGTTGGCTTCCCCCTGGATCAGCCCATCAGAGTTGGGAACGCCGGGCTTAGCGGAAAAATCGTCCATTTCGTCGTTCAGCAGAAATCCAAGGCCCTCTGCCGTGACACGCGACCCGAACCAATCATTGATCGTGGTGGTCACGGCCACGGCATTTCCTTCGGGATCCACAACCGAGTAGTGCGTGGTGTGATTCGATTCCGGCGGAGGCGCAACCGCTCCACGATTTGCGGCAACCTGCTCAAGCTGGCTGAAAACCGCAGGCCTCTTCAGTTCGTTACTTGCACTGGCACTTTTAGGGTCGATGGATTCGCGCCATGCCGCTGCGTACTTCTTGTCGATCAGCTGAGCGACTGGGATCTTAGAAAAATCCGGGTCTCCCAGGAACTCCGCGCGGTCAAAAAATGCCCGCCGGAACGCCTCCACGGTAAAGTGGATGGACTGCGCCGAACGGTCCTGCATCTTGCCCAGGTCGTATCCCTCCAGAATATTGAGCGACTCGACCAGTACCGTCCCGCCGGAGGACGGCGGCGGAGCACTGATGACTTCATACCCGCGATAAGTCCCACGAACCGGTTCGCGCTCTTTTACCTCGTAATGCGCGAGATCGTCGGCGGAGATCAGGCCTCCGCCCTTTTGCAGCGCGGCCGCCAGTTCACGCGCCAACGATCCATGATAAAAATCGTCCGGATTCGCCGCGATCCGCTCGAGTGTTCGCGCCAGGTCCGGCTGGCGGAAGACATCTCCGGCCTTGTAGTATTCGCCGCCCCGTTGAAACACCCGGCGCGATTCGGGAAATTGCGCCAGCCCTGAGTCGTGGAAGTCCTGCGCTTCTCCCCAAGTCAAGGCGTATCCGTCACGAGCCAGCTTGATGGCGGGTGCCATCACCTGCTTCAGCGAAAGCTTTCCCCACCTCTGCTGGGCGCCCACTAACCCGGCTACTGACCCGGGAACTCCGATCGATTTGTAGCCGATCTCGCTGGCGCCCTCGATTACGTTGCCGCTCGCGTCGAGATACATATTACGGGTGGCCGCCGCCGGCGCTTTCTCGCGGAAGTCGAGGAAGTGCGTCGCGCCATCCGCCATCCGAACCAGCATGAATCCGCCGCCCCCAATGTTGCCTGCCGCAGGATGAACTACCGCCAGGGCGAAGCCCGTGGCGACGGCAGCATCCACCGCATTTCCGCCAGCCTGCATGACCTCGACTCCCACCTGCGAGGCCAATTCATGCACGCTGACGACAATCGCGTGCTGCGCGTGAACCGGCTGGTTCGAAGCCAAAGCTGATGCCGTGAGGTAGCCGACCAGCAGGGGCAGCAACGGGAGATTTCTGAATGTTCGCGAAAGCATGCAGCTGACTTGGACTGGAATTGGCAAGGATCTTTGAGGCTAGCCGAGCCGAGAGGCAGAGTCAAATCACGCCAGAACCGCCGGGCCTTAACGCGGGCGCGACTCCTGTCCCGATCGTCGGCTAGCGCGCTTTCGCTTCGCGGGGATCGAGCGCTTCGATTTCGGCGCTTTCCCGGCTACCATCTCGAAGGATTGCCGTACCAAGTCTCGTAGCTCATTTCCTGCGAGTGCGTCGAGACGTTCCAGCATTACCCAGTGATAGCGCCCAACGTAAGGAGCGGGGCGAATATTCTCCCGTTCGATGAGTTCCGCGAAGGTCACAGGTGTGCACTTGAAGGTGAACCGCAGCCGGTCTAGCCCAACCACCGCAAACATTTTTTCCTTCATCTTGAAGCAGAGCGCATCACCCCACTGCAATTTTTCCTTTGCGCCCGGGAATGACATGCAGTACTCCCGGATCTCATCCACATTCATAGAGGCGCGCCTTGCAAGGTGCGATTCAGAAAACCATTCAGCCGATCTCTTACCTCGGGCCACTCGGAGGCGAGGATCGAGTAGCGGGCTGATTGTCGCGGGATGAAGTCGACTGCCATCCGGTGTCCCCGCAGAATGCCTTCGAACTTGCCTCCAATTCTCTCGATCGCAGCCCGAGAGCGCTCGTTGCGAGCGTCCGTATGGAGGCAAACGCGTACGACGTTCCAGACGTCAAAGGCATGTGTCAGCATCAGCAGCTTGGACTCAGTGTTCGCGGCGGTGCGGATCGCGGATTTTCCGTACCAGGTATAACCAATCTCGCAAACGTCAGGAACGTCCCGGCCATGGCGAGGATGCCCCCCAGGCCATTTCCAGCGGTCGAGATCGAAGAAACGCGAAGACCCAATCACGGATCCATCCTGGATTCGGACGATTGCGAACGGGACTGCAGAGCCCGCGTCCCTCCCCGCCAGCGCCGTTCTGATATAGGACCGAGCCTCGGCCACGCCTTGCGGAACCGGGCTCCAGTCATAAAGCGAAGGATCGGTCGCAGACGCGGTGGCCAATCCCTCAGCATGATGTTGCCCGAGCGGTTCGAGACGCACGTGCCGCCCCTGCAATAGCGGAGTCATATCCATGCTTCCACTATGCAATTGGAAGGCGTGTCACGGCAAATTGTTTTAGCTGTCGAGGTTCCTGACCACTGTGGCTTTGCTATAAGCCACTCGGAAGCCAAGCCGCTCGGCATTGCGCTGCGAGACGCTGCCGCCCTGGGTGACCATAACCGCGTACTCGCATCCCGCTTCCACCGCGGCGCTCATGCGAGCCCGAAGCAGGGCAGTCTGCAGGCCTCGCCCGCGATACTCAGTCAGCGTTCCTGCCCCACAAAGCGCGAAGACCTTGTGCTGCGGGATCACCAGACCGGTTCCGCACGCTGCCAGCTTGCCATCGACGCTGGCCACAAACGCCAGCGCCATCGGCATCTGGTACAACGGCGTTATCAATCCGCGATAAGCGTCCGGTGCTCCCCCGGGAAAGAAGGCACTCTCAACAATCGCGCCGGTCGTCTCAGCTTCCTCGATCCGCGAGCGGCGAATGTCGCAGCCCTCGGGAGGCGAAGGCATCTCTTCGTTTGGATCCAACCGCCGATAAAGAACGTTGTTCAACTCGGCGATCCCGTATCCACGCCCCTTGAACATTTCGAATGTGTCTGCAGCGTGAACAGGACAAAGATCCACCTGTGAAGGTGCTCTGTGCAAACGATAGAACTGCTCAATTTGGTCCAGATCGGCTGCCGTGAGCGGCCGCTCCAGACCCGCCCCGGTCGCGCGCCCGATCGGCGATCCCAAGCCGGCGAACACCATGTGCCCGCCGCAGATCTCCTCGAGGGCTGCCCCAATTTCAGGCCGCGTCTTCTGGAATACCCGTGCATACTCCACCTGCGGCATTTCCTCGCACGACTCCAGCCGGCGGGCGAATGCCTTATCCACAAATTGCATGGGACGAATCCTTTCTGGTTTGAACGCAGGGAAAGGCGAAGCGATTGCGCAGAAGCCGCGCTTTTCGCTCAACGCTGCAGCAGCCGGATTAGAGAACGGCGGTCATAGGCAGGACGACAGCGTATCCCCGAGAGCAGGATTTTGCAACAGATCCAAAGCGAAACTTGAGACGTGCCCCGCGACGAACTAGGAAATACGAACTACCCATTATTGATTCTTCACACCTGCTGCCGCGCCTCAGCCAGATCCACGGTGATATCCATTTTCTTCTTGCCGCGATAGATGGTCAGCTTCACCTTATCTCCGGCGCGATGATTGTTCATCATCTGCGAGAGATCGTCTTCGTCCTGTACCTTCTGGTCGTCAATGGCCACGACCAGGTCGCCGCCGAGCATAATCGGTGTATTCCCTAGGTAAGCTCGTTCGGTACCGCCACGGAGACCCGCCTGGTCGGCCGAACCTCCAGGGATGACTTGGATAATCAATAGTCCGTAATCGACCGGCAAGCCGATCTCATCCGCCAGTTCCGGGCTGATTGCAATGGTCCGTACTCCCAAGGCAGGGCGGCGTACGCGTCCCAGTGTGACCAGATCGTTCAGGACAGCTTTCGCGGTGTTGATCGGAATGGCGAAGCCAATCCCGGAGTTCTGCTGCACGTTGGAAAGAATCATCGTGTTGATGCCGATGACCTCCCCATGCCAGTTCATGAGCGGGCCGCCGGAGTTGCCGGGGTTAATGGCGGCATCGGTCTGGATTGCTTCGTCAATCATGGCTCCATTGGGCTCGCGCACAGGACGGATCGAGCTCACGATTCCGCGGGTCATGGTTCCCGAAAGGCCGAATGGATTGCCAATCGCGTACACCTTCTGGCCAACCTGCAAATTCCGCGAGTCGCCAAGTACGGCCGGGACCAGGTCAGGTGCTTTGATCTGAATGATGGCCAGATCATGCGGCGGGTCTGTGCCGACCACGGTTGCGGAATAGGTCTTGCGGTTGTGCATTGTCACCTTGACCTGCCGGGCATCGGCGATCACGTGGTAATTGGTCAGGATATGGCCTTCCTTATCGATAACGAACCCCGAGCCCTGTCCTTCCTGGGGCACCAGCCCATAGAAGAAGTCGAACGCCATGGCGCGCGAAGTGATGTTGACCACCGACGGGATGTTCTTGCGATAAACGGAGATATTGTTCTGCTCTTCGCCGTCGAGGCTCTCGCCTGGCGCGGCTTCCGTGATCTCGACCCGCGTCGGCGGGTTCAGCCAGCTGGAGGTGTGCAGTCCCGGCTGCGAATTCGATCGCCAGGTCGTGAAGTAGAAAAATCCCCCGGCAATGGCCAGCGCCAGGATAAGGGGCCTAACAAGTTTCATAGGTTGAACCACCTGATCATCGGTACGTAGCTGGGGAATGGAAAGATCCCTATCGATTCTAACCCGGTTAGTGCCGGGACGGTTGGGCTGCCTCGGCTCCTAGATGATCCCAGAGTTGACGCACCTGTGCCCGCGTGCGGTCGAGGGAACCGGAATTATCGATGACGAAGTCGGCCACCTTGACTTTCTCTTGATCGGGTAGCTGCGCCGACATCCGTCGTGCCACCTCAGTTCGAGCAGCCTCGAGACTGATCTTCTGCCGGGCAGCGAAGCGAACCGCGCGCTGCTCTTCGTCACAGGTGACCACAATCAGGCGGTCGAAATCCTTGACCGCCCCCGCTTCCAAAATCAGGGCAGCTTCCACAATCGCCACAGCCTTGGGATCGTTCAAGCCGATGGCTTTCATCCAGTCCCGCTGGCTTTGGAGCACCGCCGGGTGCACGATGCGATTCAGTTCCTCGATTCTCGAATTTTGTTCGCCTTCAGCCGAAACAACAGTTCCGAACGCGGCTTCCGCGAGATTCCCGCGATTGATCGTTCCATCAGCATTCAGAATGCGGCGGCCGAAATGGCGGACCACCTCGTTGTACACCCCTTGGCCAGGTTGCATGAGGGAGTGCGCGATTTGGTCGGCCTGAGTCAGGTGCGCTCCCAGTGCGACCAACATCTCACCGACCGCGGATTTTCCCGAGGCAATGCCCCCGGTAAGACCGACCTTCAGCATTCTTGTGCTTCTTCACTATTGAGGCACCCAGACACGGAGCAAACGAAATTCAGAATTGACTACGCGCGCGCTAGTTCCGAGACTCCGCTACCGCGGCGCATCTTCGCCGCCTTCAGGGTATTGAACATCAGCATGGCGATAGTCAGCGGACCGACACCGCCGGGCACCGGGGTGAGTGCTCCAGCGACCTCCGCTACCTCGGGATGCACATCCCCAATCAGGGTTGATCCTTTCTTCCGGAAGGTCTCCTCGCGCTTGGCGTTTCCGGCGAAGAACCTCTGGAACTCAGCCGGATCGGTCACGCTGTTCATGCCAACATCTATCACGGCCACCCCAGGTTTCACGAAGTCTCGAGTGATCATCCCGGCGCGCCCGATGGCAGCGACCAGGATATCCGCCCGTCGGCAAACTCCCGGAAGATCATGTGTCTTGGAGTGGCAGACAGTTACGGTCGCATTCGCATTTAACAGCAGCATAGCTGCCGGCTTGCCGACGATGTCGCTGCGGCCTACCACAACCGCCTCGCGCCCGGCAATCGGAATATGGCTGCGTTTCAGGACCTCGATGACTCCCGCTGGAGTGCAGGGCACCAGTCCCGGTCTTTGCGTGGAGAGAAATCCCACATTCACGGGGTGAAAGCCGTCCACATCCTTAGCGGGATCGACGGCGAACAGAACCTTCTTCGCATCTACCTGGGATGGCAGAGGCAACTGCACCAATATGCCATCGATCTCTTCGCGGCGATTCAACTCCTCGATGAGAGCCAGCAAATCCGCGGTGGTGCAGGATTCAGGCGGGGTGAATTTCTCGCTGTGAATGCCAACTTCCTCACAGGCTTTCACTTTGCCGCGAACGTAGATCTCCGACGCCGGGTTGTGCCCCGCCAGGACCACGGCCAACCCGGGCCGCAGACCCGTTCCCGCCAAAGTTTGGACTTCCGCAGCTACTTCCATGCGGATCTGTTGCGCGATCTTGGTTCCATCCAGAATTGTCGCTGACATAACACCAAAATCTTACACGCAGAGGGGATACTCAGTCCGGATTGCGGCCTTAGCAATCAGGCCCGGTTCGCAGTTGCCAGAGGGCGATGATCCCCAGCACCATCAGATTGGGGAACAGCAGCGGTGCCATCGGTGGGGCGCCGTAGATGAAGTTGTCGAAGGCATGAACGGATGGGCCCCGCAGGTTGCCCGAGGCGTGCAATACGAATCCCCAAAGCCCTATGCCCGCTTCCAGCAGAAGAATGGCCGCACAAAGATCAATGTACTGGCGCGAGATGCGCGTCAACAGTGGCACGGCCAGAAATCCAACCGCGAGCGCACTGGCCACGACCGGCACCCACTCCAGCGGATCAAAAAATCCATTTCCCGCGTGATCCGCGAGGCTGAAGATAAAGTTGCCGACGAAACCGCCCAGGGTGAGCAGCAACACCCATTGTGCCCACTCTGTAGTCTCCGGGTCGACCATCCGGTTCATGATGAGCAACAATCCCAGACCTGTGTAGGCTAACGGCGCCGCAAATGGCGCGGAATAGGTCAGGCTGCGGAGCGTTCGCTCATAGAAGAAATGACTTTCGAGGTGAAGGATCACACCGGTTAGTCCCACTAGCACCGCCGCGCATCCCACCAGATAACCCAGGTCCTTCCAGACCGCGGGCCAGCGGGAACGAACGAGCAAACCAGCGACCAGCAGCACCGGAGCTGTTGCCGAGAAGAAGAGCGGGATGTACTCCGCCTGGTTGCGAAACTGGTTGACCGAGTGCGCGAGAAAGATATCGAAGGTTAAAAAACCGATATTTCCAATCGCGAACAGTTCCACCCAGAGTTGCGGGCGCATCCACCAGCGTTCATTTGGCGCGGCCATGCTCTCTCCTGAGCTCAGTGGCCATGGACTGCAATGCGACAGTTTTCTGCAGCATGGGGTAATTGCCATGCCACTGGACGAAGTCCGCGCCACCCATGAAAGCTCCGTGCTTGCTGGTGCGGCCGTCATAGTGCCAGAGGTCGAAGTAAACGAAATCGATGGGCTGGGAGAATGGTGGACCGGTCAGCGTGCCCTCTTTTCGCAACCCATTTACGAGATCCTGGGCCGTGCGAACTCGATCGTTTGTCACTTGCACGACTTGCTCCGCCTGGCTGTAAACGCGATCGACCAAGGCCGGAGCGTGGCATTGAGTGCAAATCTGCTTCATCTTGGCTTGAGCCGCAGCATAGTTGGGGCGCTTGTCCGTGATGGCATTTGCGAGATAGTACGACAGGCGCTCAGAGGGATCATGAGTGACTCCCACACCGTTGATACCGCTCATATGACAGGTTGCGCATGTGGGGACGAACATATCGCGCGTGGTCAGAGTTTTCGGCGGCGCGTCGAGGTTCAGCAGGCGTTCCTGCGCCTGGAACATGACGCCGTGCTTCGATTCCTCATAGATTTCGATCTGGGAGTGATCCGGTCCCATGTGGCATTGCGCGCACGTGCTAGGTAAACGCGCGATGCGCACCGAGGTGGTGTGGCGCGAATGACAGGCGGTACAGGTACCAATCGTGCCATCGCTGTTGGGTCTGCCCACGCTATGGCACTGCTCGCATCCGCTGGTCATGGCAGAGCCGCCCTCCAACTGCACAAATGGATGCGCCGGGCGCCTCGTGCCGCCCGGCTGATACGTTTCAGAAAAGTTCACCTGCTCGGGAGTGAGGCCCTTCTCGCCGTAAATCGCAGCCCAGGCCGGAGCGGCATGGCGGCTGTGCAGAAATTGCTGGTAGATGTTTTCATGACAACTTCGACAATTTCCGGCTGTAAGTTTCGTGGCGATTACGAACCCGTGATGATCTTTCTTCTCCTGCCCGGGCGCGGGCTGGTGACATTCCAGACAGTTCACGTTCTTCCGTGCATGTACGCTCATTTCATATTCGTGAACGATGGAGTATTGCGTCCGGGCATGGCATTCCGCGCACTTTCCGGTCGCGCGCACAAGGTCGGCGTTTGGCTGCTCAGTTTCGGCGCTCGGCCGGGCACGGTTCAGGAGAAATGCGGCCACTATCAGGGCGAAAGCAATCACTACGGCCAGGAAAACAGATCGAAAAGACATCGGAAATGGCTCCCCCGGTGAGACGTAGAGAACGGCGCTCCAATCCAAGCACTATACTGCAAGCATTTGAGTGAGAACCGAAAAGGATTTCATTGGGTTTCAGGGAGGCGGTTCAGCGCGGGTAATGCAGGTACCAGACGAACGCGGCGAACCCAAGCCGCACCGCAATCAGGACGGCAGCCAAACCCAGGGCCAGCCGGAACAGGATTCGTTCAAATCGGTTCATAGCACAATCCGACGCGGGGCACGCCAAGCTACATCGATTGTCAGACTAACTACCGCCGAAGCTTCTCGCAGTGCGCCTGATCACCCTTCTTGGTGAGCGGCTTATCCTGGCGTCGGATCGCCAATCTGGCGCGAGAAACGGGTACACTCTCTAAGCCATGCTTTCGGAGCCCAACTCGCCGCCGCTCCAGCTGATTCATTCTGAGAACCGACACTCCGAGCGGCTCAATTCGTGGCTCCAGGAGCAGGTATCACGAAACGGTAGCGATCTCCTGTTGGTCTCGCGGGCGCCAGCATCGATTCGCGTAGAAGGTACAGTGATGTCTCTGGGTGCTGGTCCACTGACCGGGGATGAAATCGAAGCTGCCGTCCTTCCTGCGCTAGCGCCTCACGCGCGGGAAGAGTACCGCAACACGGGGATTGGAGATTCGTCGTATCGCGTCGACGGTTTGGGAAGATTTCGCATCAACCTTCACCGGGAGCGAGGACGTACCGCAGCCACCGTGCGCGCGCTGCCTTCGAAATTGCCTGTCCTCGCGGATCTCCATCTTCCCGCGGGAGTCGCAGCCTTGGCCAACATCCGTCGGGGTCTGGTAGTGATCGGCGGCGCTACTGGTTCTGGAAAGACAACGACCCTTGCCGCCCTCGTCAACGAGATCAACCGCCGCGAGTCCCGACATATTGTGACGATCGAAGATCCGATCGAATACGAGCACAGCCACGAGCGCAGCATCGTTGAGCAGGTGGAGATCGGAATCGATGCTCCGGACTTTCCGATGGCTTTACGGTCCGCCCTGCGGCAGGCTCCGGACGTGATCGTCGTGGGAGAAATGCGGGATGCGGAAACAGCCAGAATCGCCCTGGCTGCAGGGGAGACCGGGCACCTGGTATTTACAACACTCCACACGACCGATGCTGCATCCACCGTTTCTCGACTCGCGGATTATTTCCCTCTGGAGCGCCAGCACTCTGTTCGCGCCGAAATGGCGATGGCGCTTTCAGCGATGCTCACGCAAACGCTGATTCCACGGAAGGACGGCGGACGGATCCCGGCCGCTGAGCTGTTGATGGTGGGTTATGGAGCGCGCCAGCATATCCGGAAGAATGCCTTGCAGCATCTCCATCAGGAGATCACCATCACGCGAAAACAGGGTTCATTCACCCTCGAGGAATCTCTGGCGCAGCTGGTGGTACGCGGAGAATTGAACCGTGAAGACGCAATGACCCGCGCTATTCACTCGGACGATTTGGCCACTCTGCTCAAGCCGCACGGGCTTTAATTTCCCGATCGGGATGCTGCCGACCTTCTTGTGCTCGCGTTTCTGGAAGAAGCTACTGACTTGCCACGTGCGCTGTCGCAGCCTGGGGAACTGCAATCGATATGGAATCGGGCTGGGTCCAGACCGGTTTTCCAGTGCTCAGGTCGAGACGATTCATCGTGATCTTGACAGCTTCACCAGAAACTTCGACCAGCAGATAGTGATAGTTCACTTCTTTGCTCTGAAAGGGATCGTTCGCATCTCGCTCGATGGGGTAGGCGTGAGCTCCTCCGCCTCCAGTGACGAAATAGGTTACGCCGCCATGCTCGTGGCGCTCGTAATTGTGCACATGCCCGGCAAAAACGATGATGCGATACGGGGCGTGGGCCTGGCGCTCCTCTAGTTGCCTGGCCAGCGCTTGTTCCGGGTGCCGCGCGGAATGCCCACCCCCAAACTTTCCTTCGTCTGAGGAACTGGTGTAGGGGGGATGGTGCAGCATCAAGAAAACGAACCGGACATCTGCCGGGACATGGTCCAGTTCCTCAGATAGCCACTGCCCCTGCGGACCCGTGAGTTCGTCCAACGAACTATCCAGGGCCAGTATCAATGTATCTGCCGCGCGCACGGAATAATAGCGGCTTTCTTTCAGTTCGGGAAAGCGCGCGAAATAGTTCCCTAACGCTACATCCGTCTTTCCATGAAGATCGTGATTGCCAAGAGCGGGATAGACGGCAATGCTCTTTTCGCGGAAGACGCTGGTTTCCTTGTCCCACACTTTCCAGTCGTCGGAATCATTACCGTTATAAACAATGTCGCCGGTGAAACAAACGAAGGCCGGATCCTGCGCAGCTATGCCTTTAACGAGCTCAAGGCGAACCGTCGGATTGGCCGCGACAGTGTCGTTCGGATCGTGAAATCGCGTATCGCCGTAGGCTACAAACCGGAATGGCAGCTTTACGTGGGCTTGCAAGTTTACGGTCGAGCTTTGTGCGCTGGATTTCCTGGTGCAGGCGGAGAGCAGCACTAAACTGCCAAAAACGAACGGCAATACCAGTCGAGCGACAGAAATTTTGTTTGACTTCATAGGGTTGAAACTGGCTTTTCTATTTTCCCACGATCAGGACCTCAAATTGACCGTTTTCCGCCGTCGAGAGAAAAAGACGATGGGTCTTGGGATCGAGGGTCATTGTCTTGGCTCGGGGTGCTGTTGTTACGGTTTCAACCGGGCTGTATTGATCGGCTGAGTTTTGCTGTATAACGCTAATCGTACCTTCCCCGTTCGAGTTGAAGATCAGCTTTGTGTCTGGATCGAAAACCGTCGCATCCACGTGATCTCCGATTGGCAGCGTGGTCATGACGTGCCCGGTGTCGGCATTCATCACCGCCATTACCTTGCTGCGGCAGCCCAGAAAAAGACGGCGGTTCGCTCGATCCATAGCCATGCTGCTGGGCGAAGAGCAAGGGGCGGTTGGCCACCGCTGCTCCACCTTCAAGGTTTTGGCATTGATCTTGACCACCTGGCTTTCGTCCTCCAGGTTGTCGAAGACGTAACCATTGCCGTCTGCGGCTGCGAATTCCGGGCCTCCACCCAAATCCACAGTACCGGCAACCTTGCCCGTAGCTGCGTCGATCGCAGTGGCATTATTGCTTCCGCCATTGAAGGCGAAGACCCGTTTCGTGGAGTCGTCGTAGATGATCCCGTCAGGATTCTTGGGGCTGGCGATCTGCTGGAGCACCTTCATTGTCTTGAGGTCGAACATCAAGACGGTACTTGCCTTCCCGTCGCTGATGAAGCCATGACTGAACTCGGGAGCGAGCGCGATGCCATGCACGCCAACCGTCGGGATGCTTCCCAGCCACTCGCCGGAGTCGAGGTCAAGGATTTCAACCTGTGTGCCATGCGACACGTACAGGCGGCGAGCTGCGGGGTCCGCGTTCAGGTAATCCCAGCTGCCCTGCCCTTTAATTGGGATTTTCTTCACGACCGAATACTCGCCCGCCGATGCCCTAGGAATGGAACCAAGCAAAACGAACAGCGTGAGGCAAACCAGGGCGAAACGCAGACTAAGAGAAGCGGAATTCGCACGCATAGGATCCTTTCTGTGGACGAGACGGTCAGTCCGTCGTGATGGCCCAGCGTTTCCGTTCTACGCTTGCACTCTGAAATTCACCTGAATGAGGTTGCCCGGGCAACCTCAGTGGGGCTCGTTCGAGAGTGTATAGCGCAGTCCGAACAAGTAGCTGGGCTTGTAGTACTCGCGCTGGATTGGGAACTGCGGGCTTCCCTGATAGAAACCGAAAACCTCATTGGTCAGATTCAACCCGCCCACGACCAACTGCAACCCGCGATACAGCCGAAACGCTGCCTGAGCATCGACCTGAAGATGAGAGTAGAGATACACATCGCCGTTGGGACCCTTGATTCCGAGATCAGCGTTGTCGGAGTAGTTGTACTGGAAAATATTCGCGGCGTTATAGGAAAGACCAAGACGTGCCGAGATTCTGCCTCGATCGTAGGTCGGACTGATGTTCCAGGTATGGGGCGCTTGCCTCAACAGCGCTGGTTTGTCGGACCGCCCGGGCACCCCGTCCGTAGTGGAGTGGGTGTACCCGTAGTTGGCAAAGATCCCGATTCCCGCCATCGGTCCGGGCAAGAACGTCAGATGTTGCTGGTACGCGAGCTCGAAACCGTAGACATTAGCGCTCTTGCCATTGATGGGCTGAGTCACGAACCAGGTTCCGTCGTTGTACTGACTTCCATATTGATCCGTCGTGATCGCCGATTTCACCCCCTCATAGATCGGATCGGAGATCTGCTTATAGAAGAATCCTGCCTGCACAAGACCGACGGGTTTCAGGAATTGCTCATAGAGCAAATCGAAGTTGTTGGCGTGAGTCGGTTTCAGATTCGGATTGCCGATGTCGATCTGATTTGCCGTATTTCCCTGTGCATTGAAGAACGGCGGCAGGTCGCTGTAGTTCGGTCGCGCGATTCCGCGGCCGTAGGCGGCACGAATTGCCGCGTCATGGGGAAGCTGATATTTCGCCTGGATACTGGGCAGCGGATCCACATAAGACGACTTCACGCTGACGGGCTGAACTGGATTCGTGACGCCTAGGCAGTTTGGATCCGTCGAACCAGGGGCACAAAGGTTTCCGTCAGAGTCGAACAGAACCTTGTTCCCCAGTACGCTTTCGTTCGTGCCCTCAAAGCGGATCCCTCCCACCAGCCGTAGATGTCCCAGATCAATCGTGTTCATTAGATAACCCGCCAAGACGCGTTCGGTCAGGTCGTAGTTGTTGGGATACGAATTTTGCGCCGTGGATACGGGATCAATCTGGAAAAAATTGGGGTCGTTTACGTTGGCGTTGAAGTAGGACCGTACTTTCCCGTAGTCCACCAAGGGCCCGAGCGTATAAGCGTGATCGTAGTAGTCGGAATTTCTGAAGGTACCGAGGAACTGCGACATCAACGGATTATTCACCGAATCGTAGACGGGATCCGTAGCGTCTTCGAACTTGTGCGCGTTCCGGAATTTACCTCCGAACTCGAACGTGCCGAAGTGTCCGCCCAGGTGGTAGCTTCTGGATACCGAAGCGCCCGTCTGCAGATTGAGTTGAGGGCTGTAAGTTCGGCTCACATCCATGTGAGACAACGAGTAGAGCGTCGGGTCATAGATATTGGTCAAATTGTCGAGACCGTTGGTCTGGCCCCCCTGCGGAATTAGCTTAGGTGTATGGGGATTGCTCCAGTCCAGGTTGAAGATGATCGCAGGCGGCGGGGGAGGTGTCCCCGGGTCCGGTCCGCTCGGGCCGCCGAATTTCGCGCCGGAGTATCCATGATCCTCGGATGCCGATCGCGAAACGGAAACGTCGTAGGCAAGGATCCACTTCGTGAATACGTGTTTGCCGCCGGCTTCCAGACTGCCGATAACCTCGACGGGGCGGCGGATCTGGGTGTTGAAATCAACGCTCCCGTCCACGCCTCCCTGTGTAGGCGTCGCCCAGCTGTTGACGGAGGGGCTGTAGACCCAGCGATCTCCGAAGTTGTCAAAGTGTGAGTAGATTCCGCGGATGTACAAGCCGGAAACCTCTCCCAATTTGTAATCTACGCTGCCGGTAAAGCCGTAACGCGTGCGGTAGTACCGGTACTCGCGCAGATCGATGCTAGGTACGACCGGTTGCCCGTCGACTACATCGAGCGACGGTTCGATATCGTCGATTCCTCTGCCATTCCAGTCGTAACTGCCGCCGAACAAGACGCCGAGTTTCTTGCTAGCCCCGAACCGTTGGCCTACGGTTCCATCGAACTCATTGAGTGTCCGTCCGCCGATTATTGGCGTATAGCCACCAATGCCGTTGAGGTAGACCGTAGGCCTGTCTTCGGCTGTCTTTGTTACGAGGTTGACGGAGCCGCCGATGGCATCTCCGTCCTGATTCGGAGAGAGAGTCTTGTTGATCTCGACGGACTCAACCAGATTGGCTGGTATCACATCCAGCTTGATCTGGCGGACGTCACCTTCCGGGGAAGGAACGTTAACTCCATTGACAGTGACATTGCTGAGCCGAGGCTCAAGTCCGCGGATCTGGACGTACTTGCCCTCGCCCTCGTCGCGTTCCAGCGTTACGCTGGGGAGTCGTCCAAGAGCGTCGGCGATGTTCGTGTTGGGCAAGCTGGTGATGACTTCCACCGGCAGGACCTGAAGGATATTATCGGACTCGCGCTCGCGGTTGATGGCTTCCACTTCTCCGTGTACCCGCGGGGCGGTCACGGTGATCTCTTCCATAGTGGAAGCGACCG
>Ga0335071_10002196_pt1 | contig 20981 bp, 16 predicted proteins | sample Lox_Sample_15_FD_206724 | JGI IMG/M metagenome (GOLD analysis project Ga0335071, IMG submission 206724) | Soil microbial communities from Loxahatchee National Wildlife Refuge, Florida, United States - Lox_Sample_1.5 | ecosystem: Environmental > Terrestrial > Soil > Wetlands | place: USA...
GCACGGTTGACGGCGTGGCGCGGAGCGGGCTTAGACTCGTCCGCATGAACGACAGCAAACTCACCAAGGAAGCCCTCACGGCGTTCGCGGCCCAGAACCGCGACCGCTTCGAATCCCTCCTCAAGGACTTCGTCGAACGTCCGACGGTCTCCGTCGACCCGTCGAAGAAGCCCGCGATCGCCGAGTGCGTGCAGCTCGCGTGCGACACGATCAAGGCCTTCGGCGGCGTTCCGGAAGTTCTTCAGACGTCCGGCCACCCGATCGTCCACGGCGTGTTCGGCGACGATGCGTCCCGGCCGACGGTCACCGTTTACAACCATCTCGACGTCCAGCCCGCCTCGAAGGACACGGAGCCCTGGGAGACCGAGCCCTTCGTCTTCACGAAGAAGGGCGACCGGTACTTCGGCCGCGGCACGACGGACGACAAGGGCCCCGCGCTCTCGGCGCTTTTCGGCGCGAAGGCCGCGATGGACGCCGGCGTGCCCGTGAACGTCCGCGTCCTGTGGGAGTTCGAGGAGGAGATCGGCTCGCCGAGCTTCGCGAAGGCCATCGCGGGCGCGAAGGACAAGCTCGCGACGGATTCGATCATCGTCTCGGACACGATCTGGATCGCCCGCGGCAAGCCGGCGTCCCCGGCGGGCCTGCGCGGCCTGCAGGGCATGCTCTTCAAGCTCGAGACGGGCACGACGGATCAGCACTCGGGCGTCACGGGCGGCGGCGCACGCAACCCGATGGCCGAGCTCATGCAGGTCGTCTCGGAGTGCTTCGACGCGAAGACGGGCAAGGTCAAGATTCCCGGGTTCTACAAGGACGTCGTCCCGCCCACGAAAGCCGAGCTCGAGGACTTCCGGAAGTCGGGCTTCACGATCGCCGGCTTCAAGAAGGACCACATGTTCAAGTCCATCCGGACACACGACGCGCTCGACCTCATGAAGCGTGTGTGGGCCCTCCCGACGTTCGAGATCCACGGCTGCGTCGGCGGGTACACGGGCCCGGGCGTCAAGACCGTCATCCCGCCGCGCGCGGAGGTCAAGGTCTCCTGCCGCCTCGTCCCGAACCAGACGGGCGCGAAGATCGCGAAGCTCGTCACGGACTTCGTGAGGAAGAAGAACAAGGACGTGAAGGTCGAGCTCGAGGGGCGTCTCGACCCTTACCAGGGCATCACGACGGGTCCGCTCGCGGACGCCGTGCGCACGAGCGTGAAGTTCGCGTTCGGGAGAACGCCCGTCTTCGTCCGCGAGGGCGGCTCGATCGGCGCGGTCCTCACGATGGAGAGCATCCTGAAGGCGCCGATCGTCTTTCTCGGCCTTTCGCTGCCCGAGCACGGCTACCACTCCCCGAACGAGAACTACGACTGGGAGCAGGCGTCGGGCGGGATGATCTCCTTCGCGAAGTACTTCGCGGAGGTCGCCGCGATGGGCAAGGTCGGCGCGAAGGGCTATCGCCCGAAGAAGTAACCCCGGCCGCTAACGCCCGGAGGACGCGGGGGAGCTCCCCTCGTCCTTCGGGCGGAAGCTCCAGAACTCCCCGTTCGTCCCGAGCACCATCGCGAGGATCGTTCCGCCGCGCCCCCACGAGGCCGTGAGGATCTCGCCCGCGGCATGGACGGGCACGAGGGCGAGCGCGCCCGTCGCGGGGTCGAGGATCGCAGGCGCCGGGAGCCAGGTTTCCGGAGAGACGGCCGACACGAGGATCCTGCCGTCCGGCCCGACGGCCCCGCCCGAAAGCGGCGCGGGCGCGAGCTTGAGCGGCCCCGCCGAGAGGACGGGCGTCTCGGCGAGCGTCGCGAGCGAGACGCGGACGAGCTGGACGCCCGAGGCGGCGTTGCGCTGGACGAGGACGTCGTCGGCGTCCGGGAAGCCCGCGACGCCGTGGCCCGGACAGAGGGTCTTCGCGGCGCCGCTCGCGGCGTTCACGGACCAGACCGTCCCGCCGTCCGCGAAGAAAATCGTCTTGCCGTCGCGCGAGGCGGCGAGCGACGAGGGCACGGCGCCCTTCGGTAGCGCGTGCTTCTTCATGAGGCGGCCGTCGGACCGCGACACGATTGCGAGAAGCGGCGGCGCGTCCGGCGGACCCGTGAGGAACGCGGCCGCGTCCCTTCCCGCGAGCGTCGCGGGCCCGAAGGTGGGCTCCGAAAGGCCCGTGAACGGCCGGGAGTCGCCGCTCTCGCCGGTGACGAGGAGCTGGCGGCGGCCCGCGACGAGGCCCGGCACGAGGAGGCGGCCGTCCTCGAACTCGACGGGCGTCATGACGAGGCTCGCGGGCACCGTCGCGAGTCGCTCGGGAACGCCGCCCGCGACGGGGACGCGGAGCAGGTCGGCGGCGCCGTCGGAGAACCCGACGTAAATCGTCCCGCCCGCGCCCTCGGCGAGATACCGGGGCCTGTTCGAAAACGAGAGGAGCGTCTGCGCGCCCGTGCCGTCGCGCGCGGCCGAAACGACCCGTTGGAGGTCGCCGGCGGCGAGGCGCGCGAGCACCGCTCTTCCGTCGCGCAGGGGCAGGAAAGGCGGGAGGAGCGGCAGCTCCGGCAGGAACGGGCGCGTGGCGCCCGTCTCGACGTCGATCGCCTGGAGTCGCCGCCCCGCGGCGTCCTTGGCGCCGGCGAAGCGGCCCCAGACGAGGACCTCCTTGCCGTCGGGGAACTGGCGCGAGACGAGGTCGCTCGAGTCCGCGAGGATCGGCGGCCCGACGGCGGTCTGCTTCCCGCTGTCGGGCCAGACCCGGACGATCTGGAACCTTCGCTCGGCGTCGAGCTTGACGACGAGGAGGCTGCCGTCCGGCAGCGGGCTGGGGCTCTCGGCGCCCTCCACGACGAGGCGCTCGTCACCGCCGATCGCGGGAACGCTCGAGACTCCGAGCGGCACGTCCGTCACGCGGTCGAAGAAGAGACGCGTGCCGTCGGGCGACCACTCCACGCGGTGGACGGCGCCCGCGTCCCGCCGCTTCGTGAGGACCGTCCAGTCGCCCGACTCGGGGTCCATGGCGGCGACCTGCGCGAGTCCGCCGACGGTCGTCAGGAACGCGATGCGGCGGCCGTCGGGCGAGCTGCGCGGCGAGAGAACGCGCGTCGAGCTGCCCATGACGAGAGAGCCCGACCACGTGGGAGGGGGTGCGTCGGCCGATTTCTGGCGCAGCCAGTATCCGAGCGCGGCGCCTCCCGCGACGAGCCCGAGCGCGCCGGCCGCCGCGAGGAAGACCCCGAGCGCGCGGCGTGTTCCGGACGCGGGTCGCGGCACGGGGGAGGGCGCCACGGCGGGGACGGGGGACGAGAGCGTGACGGACGGCCCGGCGCGCGCGTGCGCCCGGCCCGTCGGCACGGCCTCGAAGCGCGCGGTCGCCGCCGTCTGGAGCGACGTGTCCGTCGCGAGCGTATCCGCGTTGCGCTGGAGCTGCTTCCATTCCCGGGCGAGGTCGCGCGTGGACGCGTAGCGCTCCTCAGGGTCTTTCGCGAGGCAGCGCTCGATCACCCAGCGCACGGGCGCCGCGAGGCGCGGCGCGAGAGCGGCGAGCGGCTCGGGATCCTCGCGAATGATCGCCGAGAGCGTTTCGACGGGCGTCGGCCGCTCGAAGGCCCGCCGGCCTGTCGCGAGCTCGTAGAGGATGAGTCCGGCCGAGAACTGGTCCGAGCGGAAGTCCACGGGGCGGCCCGCGGCCTGCTCGGGCGACATGTAGCCGGGAGTCCCGACGACGAGACCCGCGCTCGTCACCGTCGCCGGGAGGTCGCTTCCCGCGACGTGAGGCGCGAGCTTCGCGATTCCGAAGTCGAGGATCTTGAGAAAGCCGTCCGCCGAGAGCATGAGGTTCTCGGGCTTGAGGTCGCGGTGGACGATGCCCGCGCCGTGGGCGCTCGCGAGGCCGTCCGTGAGCTGCGCCGCGATGTCGAGGAGGCGGCGGAGCGGGACGGAGCCCCCCTTGAGGACGTCCCGCAGCGTGCGGCCGTTGATGAACTCCATCGCGAGGAAGGGCGCGTCGTCCGTCTTCCCGATGTCGTAGATCGTGACGATGTTCGGATGATTCAGCGCCGAGGCGGCGCGTGCCTCGTGGGAGAACCGCGCGAGCCCTTCGCGGTCTTCGGCGAGGTGGGCGGGAAGGACCTTGAGCGCGACCTCGCGTCCGAGGCGCGTGTCACGGCCGCGGTAAACCTCGCCCATTCCCCCCGAGCCGAGGAGAGATACGACCTCGAACGGGCCGATCAGGGTTCCGGACTCGATGGGCAACGAAAGAAGGATATGCCAGCGCGCAACGGCAGCCGGGCTCGAGGTTACTCCGGCCGTTTGACGATCCTCCCGCGCGAGACGACCGCGGCGGTCTTTTCCATGACCTTGATGTCGGCGAGAGGGTCGCCCTTCACCGCCACGAGATCCGCGACGCACCCCGCGTCGAGGCAGCCGAGCTTCCCGTCCCGGTGCGGGCCGAGGAGGCCGGCCGCGGCGGTCGTCGCCGTCCGGAGCGCGTCCCACGGCGTCATGCCCCACGCGGTCATGAACGAGAACTCGACGGCCGCGTTGCGCTTCTCCCACTCGAACGCGCCCGCGTCGGTCCCGAAGACGATCGTGACGCCGGCTTTGTACGCCCGCTTGAAGGACTCCTCGGACGCGGCCCAGAGCTCGTCCCAGACCGGATTCGTCTTCGAGCGCGGGCCCTTGACCCAGTCGAGCGCCGAGATCGTCGGGCAGTACGCGACCTTCTTCGCGAGAAGCGTCTTGACGGTCTCGTCGTCCAGGACGTCGCCGTGCTCGATCGAGTCGACGCCCGCCTCGAGCGCGATCCGGTGACCCGTCGGCGTCATCGAATGCGCCGCGACCTTCTTCCTGAGACGGTGCGCCTCGTCCACGATCGCGTTCATCTCGTCCTGCGTGAAGTTCGGGACGGACGCCCATCCGCCGCCCGGCGTCCGGAAGTACGAGCCGTCCGCGTAGACCTTGATCCAGTCGACGCCGTACTGCGCCTGGTACCTCACGGCCTTTCGGCATTCGTCGGCGCCGTCGCACTTGAGGACGCCGTCGGGCATCTTCCGCTCCCACGAGTAGCCGAGGAGCGGGTAGCGGCCCGTCGGCGTCATCGCGGGCCCGGCGGCGAGGACGCGCGGTCCGGGGACGATGCCGCGCTCGAACGCCTTGCGGAGGTCCGTGTCCGTGAACCCCGCGCCCTCGGTCCCGAGGTCGCGCACCGTCGTGAATCCGTGGTCGAGCGCGATGCGCGCGGCCGCCGCGGCGCGGAGCGCACGGTAGGGCGTCGACTCCTTGAGGACCTGCTCGTCGTACTCCTCGGTCGTCGCGTCGCCCTGCAGGAGGAGATGCGTGTGCGCGTCGATGAGGCCGGGAAGGCATGTGTAGGCGGACAGGTCGAGAGTGCTCCCGGTCTGCACGGCTCCGTCGGAGCTCGCCGGAACGGCGCTTGAAGACTTCTTAGAAGGTGAAGAGGGTGGGAGCGCCGCGGCGGGACTCGCGGCCTCGACCCTCGCGACCTTTCCACCCTCGAAGAAAATACTCACGTTTCTCTTCGCTTCGCGGCTTGCGGGATCCAGGAGGGTCCCGCAGCGGACGGTCAGCGGCGGCTCGGCCTCGACGAGGCTCGACGTCGCGAGGAGGAGCGCAAGCGGGAGCAGCAGCGACTTCAGGCGCATTTGACGGGGCCTCCCTTCCCGAAGGACGATGCGAGATTATGAGCCGCGCGGACGACCTGAGGCGGGCCCGGGCGAAGGCCGAGGCCGTGCGGGCCGGGATCTACGAGGCCGTCGCCGGAAAGTCCGATGTCGAGCTTCTCGCGCTGCCCGGGGACTGTGGCTGGTCGGCGGCCGAGGTCCTCGATCACATCGGGACGGCCGAGCGCACGCTCGTCAAGGCGCTCCGGAAGGTCGAGAGAGGCGAGCCGACGCGCGTTCCGAGGCGCGCGTGGTTCTACCGGCTCCCGATGTCGCCCGTCTTCTGGAAGATCCGGCTCCGGGCGCCGAAGCTCGTGCGCCCGCGCCCACGCGGCGAGGTGAACCCGCAGGACCTCCTTTCCGGCCTCCGGGAGACGCGGGCAGCCCTCCTCGAGATCGTCGACCGCATGGGCGAGGAGCGCTTCGCCAAACTGGTCTTCCCGCACTTTCTCCTCGGGCGCTTCAACGGCGTCGACTGGTTCGAGTTCCTCGCGGGGCACGAGGGCAAGCACCTCGGCCAGATCCGCCGCGTCCTCGCCGGGCCCAAGGTCCTGCGCTGTTCTGGCGAAAAGGGCGCGGCCCGCACGTCCACGAGGTGACGCGGGCCCGGGTTCCCGCGCGCGCGCGGATCGCGATCTTCCTCGCGTGGGCGTTTGTCGTCGCGGCAGTCGCGAGCCGGCACGAGCCTTGGCGAGACGAGGTCCACCCGTACTCGGTTGCGACGACGACGGCCTCGCTCGCCGACATGTTCGGCGCGCTCCACACGGACGGTCACCCGGCGCTCTGGTACCTCCTCCTCCGCGGCGCCCACGCCGTGGCTCCCGTCCCCGCCGTCCTGCCCGTCACGGCTGCCCTCGTCGCGGCCGCGGCCGTCCTGCTCTTCCTCGCGCGGTCGCCGTTCGGCCCCGCCGTCACGATCCTCTTTCCGTTCTCCGTCCTGCCGCTCTACGAGTACTCCGTGATGGCGCGCAACTACGGCATCAGCCTCCTTCTCTGCTTCGCATTCGCCGCGCTCTACCGGACGCGGAGGCCGGTCCCGCTCGCTTTGTGCCTCGTCCTCCTCGCGAACACGAACGCGCACTCGGCCTTTCTCACCGCCGCGCTCGCGTTCGTCTGGTCCCTCGACGAGCTCTCGGACGGCGCGAAGCCGCGGGCGCGGCGCCTCCGGTTCGCGCTCGTCCCGGCGGCGGCGGCGGCGGCGGGCCTCGCGTTCGCGGCGTGGTCGGCGCTCCCGCGCGAGCCGGTCGTCGTCCACCGCGGGCTGCCGGACGCCGCGCGTTTCCTGCACGGGCTCCTGGCTCCCGGCGGCGGCCGGCTCCTCGCTCCGTTCAGCGCGCCCGGCATCGTCGACCTCGCGGTCTTCGTCCTCCTTGCGGCAGGCTTCGCGGCGCGCCCGAGCCGGCTTCTCGCGGCGGGCGGCGCGATCCTCGGGCTCTACGCGTTCTTCGTCTTCGTTTACCCGGGGGACCTCCGGCACGTCGGCCTGCTCCTCGTCCTGATCCTGACGCTCCTGTGGATGGAGGAAGATCGCGGGACGGTCGTCTCCCGCGTCGCGTTCGGGGCGGTCCTTCCGGCGCTCCTGGCGTGCCTCGTCGTCACGGGCGCGGCGAAGGCGTGGAGGGACCTCCGCGAGGACATGAGCGCGAGCCGGCCGGCCGCGGCCTTCATCCGCTCGCGCCCTGATCTCGCAGGCGCCATCCTGACCGGCGAGCCCGACTACGCCCTCGAGCCGTTCCCGTACTACCTCCCGAACCGGATTTACCTCCCCCGCGAGGGACGGTTCGGCCTCTGGGCCCTGCCCACGAAGGAGAACCGGGACGACCTGACGCTCGGGGGCGTCCTCGACGCGGCCGGGCGCCTCCGGCGGGAGACCGGGCGGCCCGTCCTCCTCCTGATGCAGCCGCTGTTCGTCGACCCGGGCCCGCAGAACACGTGGACGCACTCGTTCGGGAAGAAGTTCACGCGCAGCGCCGCGGACCTCGAGCGCCTCGCCGCCGAGGCGACGCCGATCGGGCGCTTCGTGGACACACGGCAGATCGACGAGCGCTATGTCGTCTTCGAGATGCGGGACCCGCCGACCGTCTCAGGCCCGTTCCGGTGATTCCGCTCCACGGGCGAGAACGGCGAGCCTGAAGCTCGCGTACGCGAAGAACGGCGCCGCGAGGACGTCGATCGCATAGTGGACGTGCTGGGCGAGCACGCAGAACGCAACGGCCGCCGTGCTCGCGAAAAAGAACGCCTTGCACCTCGGGCCCGGGACCGCGAGGGCGAGGAGGAAAAGGGTCGACGTGTGGCCCGAGAAGAAGAGGTCCTTCGTCAGGAGTCTCGCCGGCCCGAAAAGACGCACGAGCGGGTCGTGGAGCGGGATCATCCCGGGCGGCGCCTCGAGCGGCGTGACGGCCATGGCCGCGATCCGCAGGGCGGCCATCACGACGTACGCCTCGAGCGCGAGGACGAGGGCCCGGGGCTCCTTCGCGAGGCGCGCGACCCCGAGGACGAGGCCGAGGTAGATCAGGGAGAACGTCGGCCACGTCAGGTCGCGCGGCACGAGGGCCGCGAGGACCGGGTCGGCAAGGACGACGCCCGGGCGCGCTTCGTTCCACTCGAGGAAACGGGCGAGGGCGAGGAGCGCGACGGCGAGCGCGGCGACGGCGAGAACGAGACGGACCCGAAACCGCGGGTCGCGCCAGGCGTCGCCCCACGCGCGCGCCGCCGGGGACGCCGGGGCCGGCGCGCCGATGGCCGGTCCGCCTACCGGGCGCCGCGGCCCGAGAGGACGGCCGGGATCGTCCGCAGCAGGATCTTGGCGTCGAGCGCGAGGCTCCAGTTGTCGATGTAGGCGAGGTCGAGGTTCGTCCACTCGTCGAAGCGGGAAATCTCGTTCCGTCCGGACACCTGCCAGAGGCCCGTCACGCCGGGCTTCATCGAGAGCCGGCGGCGCTGCCAGCGCTCGTAGCGCGCGACTTCCTCGGGGAGCGGCGGGCGCGGGCCGACGAGCGACATCTCGCCGCGCAGGACGTTCCACAGCTGCGGAATCTCGTCCAGAGAGAAACGGCGGATGAGCCGGCCGAGCGCCGTGAGGCGCGGGTCGTGCGCGGACTTGAAAACCGGGCCTTCGTGCTCGTTGAGGTGCGCGACCTCGGAGAGACGCTCCTCGGCGTTCTCGACCATCGTCCGGAGCTTCACGAGCGTAAACGGACGCCCGTTCAGGCCGACGCGCGTCTGCCGGAAGAGCGCGGGGCCCTTCGACGTGAGCCGGATCAGGAGCGCGGCGAGCGTGACGGGGACGACCGCGACGGCGCCGAGGACGATCGAGAGGAGGACGTCGGCCGTGCGCTTGGCCATCATCGCCGCGCTGTCGTCCGGCGTCGTCGAGAACGTGAGGAGCGGCGTGCCGTCCAGCTCCTCGAGCTCGACGCGCGCGAGGACGTGCGGGAAGAAGTCGAGGACGAGGCGCGTCTTGACGCCCATCTCCTCGCACAGGAGGAAGAGGTCCTCCATCTTCGGCAGATCGCCGCGGTCGACGGCGAGGAGCACCTCGTCGACGCTGAACTCCGTGAAGACGCGCGGGAAGTCCGCGAGCGTCCCGAGGTACGGGATGCCGTTGGACGTCGTCGTCTCTCCCGGCTCGATCGGCTTCTCCCGGATGAGGCCGAGGAGCTTGAGCCCCCACCAGGGGTGGTCGCGAATGAGCTTCGCCATCGCCGCCGCGCCCGGCGTGTCGCCCACGAGGACGACCGTCCGGAAGTTGAAGCCGAGGGCGCGCACGCGCCGGGCGACGAGACGGACCGTCACGCGCTCGGCGACGAGGAAGACGAGGTTCACGAGGAAGAACGCGAGGAGAAACGGGCGCGAGATGAAGTCCCAGCGCGCGCCGAAGACGACGAGGGAGAGGCCGATGCTCCCGAACAGCGCGGTCCGCGCGACGAGCGCGACCTCGTCCCTCATCGCCTCGGTCCTGCGGCTGCGATAGGAGCCGCCCACGACGAGGAGGCCGGTCCAGATCAGGACGATCGGTCCGACGAGGACGAGGTACCAGTTGAAGTCGTAAAGACCGGTGAGCCTGGGGACGAAGAGAGGGACCACCTCGCTTCGAAGCAGGTACGCCATGGGCAGCGTCGCGAGGGTGACGCTGAGGTCGGCGGCGTACAGGAGGGCCGCGATCGTCCGGGCCTGTTGCTTCAGCATCAAGGACCCCGGGGAGGGGTCAGGGTGATGCTAGCAAGTGCGGCGGGAACCTGCCTCCTCACCCTCCCGACAGGGCCTTTTCGTAGGCGTCCGTGACGGAGTCCCAGCGGTAGAGCGCGGCGCGGCGGCGGGCGGCCTCGCCGAGGAACCGGCGGCGCTCCGGGTCGGCGAGGAGGCCCCCGATGGCCCGCGCAAGGGTGTCCGGGCGGGCGGCGTCCGCCCAGAGGGCGGCGTCCCCGGCGGTCTCGCGGTTTTCGGGGGTGTCGTGGACGACGAGCGGCCGGCCGAAGCCCATCGCCTCGAGGAGCGCGGGGTGCGTCCCGCCGACCTCGGTCGCGTGGACGTAGACCGCCGCGTTCGCGAGGAGCTCGCGGTAGCCCTCGCCGTAGAGGGCGCCGGGCAGGAGGACGCGGGGGTCCTCCGCGGCCGCGGCCCTCACGGCCGAGACGAAGGCGTCGGCGTACGGGGCCCCGCCGAGGAGGACGAGGGGGGCGTTCCCCGGCACGCTCCGGTACGCATGGACGACCGCGTCGGCGTTGTTCTCGGGCTCGAAGCGCGAGACGTAGAGGACGTAGCCGCCGGGCGAAAGGCCGAGGCGCGCGAGCGTCGCGGTCCCCGCGGGCGCCTCGAGGTCCGAGCCGTACGGGATGTAGAGCGAGTCCTGCCCGTACGCGTCGCGGTAGTACATGCGGATCGCGCGGGCGTCCGTCACGAGGACGTCGGGGAGCGCGCAGCTCAGGCGCTCGGACATCGCGTACGCGAGCCGGCCGAGGGCGTTCCACTTCCTCCGGTTGCGCTCGAGGCCGTCGACGTTGAGGACGACGCGGGTCGGCGCTCCGAGGAGCCGGGCGAAGCGGCATGTGAGCGCGTTCACGCCGTTGCAGACGAGGACGGCGTCATAGCCCTGCGCGGACGCGTGGAGGCCCGAGAGAGCCGTGTGGACCACCGTGTCGAGATACTTCCGGCGGATCGTCGGGAGCGTGACGACCCGGGCGCCGCGATGCGTCGCGACGGCGGAGCCCGTCGCCCCCCGCCGCGCGTAAACGGTCACGTCGTGCCCGCGCGCGGCGAGGCGCGCCGAAAGCTCCTCGGCGAACGTCTCGAAGCCGCCGTAGGCCGCCGGGACGCCGCGCGTTCCGAGAATCGCGACTCTCAATCCTCGATCCTCGCGCCGTCCGGGTCGTCCGTGAACCACCGCAGGACGTCCTCGTCGGAAGCCGTGCGGCGGCCCTGGATCTCCGCCCTCTTTTCGAGGAGGCGGCCGCGGTTCACGGCGAGCCAGCGGAGCGCCTCGAGCGACGTGCGCTCCACCGTGAGGCAGCCGCCGACGACGACCGCGTCGCGGAAGAACGTGCGGGGGAACGTCGCCCGCAGGTGTTTCGCCCCGGCGTTGTTGATCCTGAGGAGGAAGCGGTTCTTGACCGAGTGGAGGTTCGCGACCGCCGACATCTCGCGCCGGCGCTCCGGGAGGTTCCGCCGCCGGTGCCAGGCCCGGGCGGACGCGACGCAGCGCGCGGACCAGCCGCGCCCGCGCAGGCGCCAGGCGAGGTCGACGTCCTCGCGGTAGACGAAGAAGTCGTCGTCGAAAAAGCCCGTGGAGATCCGGGCGTCCTCGAGCGCCTCCGTCCGGAAGAGCGCGACGCAGCCGGAGGCGCCGAAGATCTCGGCGGAGCGGTCGAACCGTCCGTCGTCCGGGTCCCCAGCGCCGACGTCGAAGTGCCGTCCGTTCGGCGTCATCCGGATCCCCGCGCTGTCGATCACGGTCGTCGGCGTGAGGGAGGGGCCGTCCGCGCGGAGGATCTTCCCCGTGAACGTCGCAGTGCGCTCGCGGGACGGCCGTCCGGCGTCCGCGAGGAGCGTCTCGAGAAAGTCGGGCGCGAGCACGACGTCCGTGTTCAGGACGAGGACCCACGGGATTCCGCGCTCCACGGCCTTCGCGATCGAGCGGTTGTGGCCTCCCGTGTAGCCGAGGTTCTCCCGGGACGCGAAGACCTCGAGCGGAACGGGCGAAACCTTCTCGAACCCGGCGAGCGTCGCGCGGGTCCCGTCCTCGGAGGCGTTGTCGACGACGGAGACGGCGACGTCGCGGAAGGTCTGCGCGAAAAGCGACGGGACGAGCCGCTCGGCGTCGCGCGCCTCGTTGTGCGTCACGAGGGAGACGAGGACGTGCGCCGTCACGCGGACTCCGGAAGGAGCGTCGAGCGCCAGCCGAACCCGAAAAGGCCCCGGAGGACGCGGACCTGCGCGGCGGCGACGTCCCGCCGCGAGTGGCCGGCGCGGACGACGGGCGCGAGCACGAGGCGCAGCGCCGCGCCGAGGGCCGTCGCGGCCCAGGCTGCCGCGCAGACGGGCGCGGACGCGTGCCGCACGAGGTACCGGAACTGGTTGCGCACGTACACGGGGCGGAAGTCCCGCCACGAGAGGGCGTCCATCGCGACGCCGCCGACGTGCGCGACTCGCGCGGCCGGGACGTAGCGGATGCGGCCGCCGCGCTCGAGGAGCTTCGCGCAGAGGTCGACGTCCTCGAACCACGCCGGCGTGAAATCCGGGCCGAACCCGCCGGCGGCCTCGAAGGCGGCGCGCCGCACGAGGAACGCGGCGGCCGCGGGCTGCTCGACGTCGAACGCCTCGTCCCGCGGACGGTCGAGGTAGCGGTCGCGCCTGAAGCCGGGGTTCGACGGGAAGAGGCGGTCGACGAGGAGCGCCTCGCGGAGGATCGCGCCGAGGCGCGGGAGGCGGCGGAGCTGGAACGCCTCCTGCCCGTCGCCCGTCAGGCGCGGCGCCGCGGCCACGCCGGCCGGGTCCTCGTCGAGAGCTGCGAGGAGCGCCGCGAGCGCGTCCGCGCCGTCGAGGAGCGCCGCGTCCGGGTTCAGGAAGAGGATCGTTTCGGAGGGGGCGCCCTCTTTCGCCGCGAGGTTGCAGGCGGGGCCGAAGCCGAGGTTGGCCGGAGCCTCGACGACGCGCGCCCCCGCGGCGCGCGCGACGCCCGCCGATCCGTCGCGCGAGGCGTTGTCCACGACGACGACGGGCACGTCCGGCGGCACCGACTTCACCGCGGCCGCGACGTGCGCGGCCGAGTTCCACGAGACGATCGCAACGAGGACGCGGGGGACGCTCAAGCGGGCCGATGATAGTGCCGCTTGAATATGGGAGTGTCGCCCGACAAAATCCACGGCTCCATGATCTCGAGGGATTTTCTTAGAAAAGAATTCGACCGGCTGCCCGACCTCTACCGCGGGCGCAACCTGCCGCCCGGCGCGCTGGACGCATGGCGCGCGATCGACGTCGAGCGCCGCGAGGTCATCACGAAGATGGAGGCGGCTCGCGCCGAGAAGAACTCGGTCTCCGAGAAGGTGGGCGCCCTGCGCCGCGCAAAGCAGGACGCAACGGAGCTGCAGGAGCGGTCGAAGTCGCTCGCGGCCGCCATTCTCTCCTTCGAAGAATCCCTGAAGGCGCTCGATGCGCGCTTCGCCGCCATCGAGGAGACGCTCCCGAACGTCCCGCACGCCTCCGTTCCCGAGGGCGCCGACGAGAGCGCGAACGTCGTCGTGAAGACGTGGGGCGAGCCGACGAAGTTCGACTTCGCGCCGCTCGCGCACTGGGACCTCGGCCCGGCGCTCGGCATCCTCGACTTCGAGCGGGCCGCGAAAATCACGGGCTCGCGCTTCACCGTCCTCAAGGGCGGGGCCGCTCTCCTCTCCCGCGCGCTCATCCAGTTCTTCCTCGACGTCCACACGAAAGAGCACGGCTACACGGAGCTCCTGCCTCCGTTCATCGTGAACGCGCCGTCGCTCTTCGGGACGGGGCAGCTCCCGAAGTTCGAGGCCGACCTCTTCCGCCTCGAGGGCACGGACTGGTACCTCACGCCGACGGCGGAGGTGCCCGTCACGAACATGCACCGCGACGAGATCCTTCCGGAGAGCGCGCTCCCGATCTCTTACTGCGCGTACACGCCGTGCTTCCGCGCCGAGGCCGGCGCCGCCGGCAAGGACACGCGCGGGATGATCCGGCAGCACCAGTTCGACAAGGTCGAGCTCGTGAGGTTCACAAAGGCCGAGAGCTCCTACGACGCGCTCGAGACCCTCACGCGAGACGCCGAGTCGATCCTCGAGAAGCTCGAGCTCCCGTACCGCCGCCTCGCGCTGTGCCGCGGCGACCTCGGGTTCGCGTCCGCGAAGACGTACGACCTCGAGGTCTGGCTGCCCGGGCAGGACGCGTACAAGGAAATCTCCTCGTGCTCGAACTTCGAGGATTTCCAGGCGCGCCGCGCCGCGATCCGCGTCAAGGTCGATTCGGGCGGAAAGCCCCGCAACGAGCTCGTCCACACGCTGAACGGCTCGGGTCTCGCGGTCGGCCGGACGCTCGTCGCGATCCTCGAGAACTACCAGAGGAAGGACGGCTCCGTCGCCATCCCGAAGGCCCTCCAGCCGTACTGCGGGGGGAAAACGGAGATCTCGAAGGGCTGAGGCTGGCGGAGGAGGAGGGATTCGAACCCCCGGTACCTTTCGGTACAGCGGTTTTCAAGACCGCCGCCTTAAACCACTCGGCCACTCCCCCGAAACGAGACGCCCGGGGGCGATTATCTCCTCTCCCTGCTAGACTTCGCGGCCCGGCGCCGCCACGGACAGGTGGGTGAGTGGCTTAAACCAGCGGTTTGCTAAACCGCCGTAGGGCTTTAAAACCTTACCGGGGGTTCGAATCCCCCCCTGTCCGCCAGTTCCGGCCGGCCCTGAAACTTTCCGGGCCGAAAAGCCGTAACAACAGGCGGGGACAGCAGTTGCGCGGGAAGGGAGCGGTTCCATGAGCACGCGGATCAAGGCGGCGATCGCCATCGGGGTCGTCGCGATCCTGGGCATCGTCATCTGGGCGTCGATCGCACGCAAGGACAAGAACCTCGTGCGGGTCACGACGGCCAGGGTCGCGAAATCCCCTCTCGTCGCAACCGTGAGCTGCAATGGCCGGGTGCAGGCCAAGACCCACGTCGACATCTCCTCCCAGGTCATGGGCCAGATCGTGACGCTCGCCGTGCGCGAGGGCGACATCGTCAAGAAGGGCGACCTCCTCCTCCAGATCGACAAGGTCCAGTACGACGCGAACGCGCGGGCGACGCAGGCGGCGCTCGACGCCCTCTTCGCGCAGCGCGATGCCGACCGCTTCACGCGCGAGCAGGCCGACCGGGATCTCGAACGCACGAAGAAGAACTTCGAAGCCCACATCGAGTCCGAGCAGAACCTCCAGAAGGCCCAGCTCGCGCTCGACTCCTCGAAGGCGGCCGAGGTCGCCGACGACCGGAGAATCGAGCAGGCGCGGCAGAACCTCCTCGCGAACAAGGACAGCCTCAACAAGACGACGATCGTCTCGCCGATCGACGGCGTCGTGACGGCCAAGCCGGTCGAGCAGGGCGAGAACGCGATCGTCGGGACGATGAACAACGCGGGGACGGTGCTCTTGACCGTGTCGGACATGTCCGTCGTCGAGGGCGAGATGGAAGTCGACGAGACGGACATCCCGCACGTGAAGCTCCGCCAGAAGGCGACGCTCACGTTCGACTCGTACCCGGACAAGAAGTTCGACGGCGTCGTGACGGAGATCGGCGGCAGCCCGATCACGAAGTCCGCGCTCGGCACGGACTCCTCGGCCGTGAACTTCAAGGTCAAGGTCGAGGTCGTGAACCCGCCGTCCAACATCCGGCCGGGCTTCTCCGTCTCCGGGAAGATCGAGACGGACCGCCGTGAATCGACGCTCGCGATCCCGATCCCGGCGCTCGTCGTCGCGGACCCGGCCTCGCTCGAGCGCGTGAAGCCCGGCGCGAAGGCCAAGCCGCCCGCCGGCGCCGCGGTCGCCGCTCCCGTTCCCGCCGTAGCGGGCGCGGCCGAGAAGAAGAAGGACGTCGAGGGCGTCTTCGTCGTCACGAAGGCCGGCACGGTCGAGTTCAGGAGGATCAAGACCGGCATCAACGCCGACCTCCAGACGGAGGTCGTCGAGGGCCTCGCCGAGGGCGACGAGATCGTCACGGGCCCCTTCAAGGCGCTCCGGCAGCTGAAGATCGGCGACCGCGTGAAGGTCGACAACTCCACCCCGGCGCCGGACGCCGACAAGAAGTCCTAGGGCGGCCATGCTGATCGGGGAGCTCCTGCGCGTCGCGTGGAAGGCGGTCACGGCGCACAAGCTCCGCTCGTTCCTGACGCTCCTCGGCGTCATCATCGGCGTCATGACCGTCATCGCCGTCGTGGCGGTCATCTCGGGCCTCAACAACTATGTCGCGACGAAGATCTTCTCGCTTTCGCCGGACGTCTACGTCGCGACGCGCTGGGGGATCATCACGTCGCGCGAGGAGTTCCTCGCGGCCCTGAAGCGCAAGCCCGTCTCGAAAGTCGAGCTCGACCAGGTCCTGCGCCTCGCGAAATCCGCCGAGAGGATCGGCGCCGCATCCTCCGTGACGCGTCTCGCCCGCTACGGCAGCGCCAAGCTCTCCGACGTCCAGATCTCCGGGACGACCGCGAACGTCAGCGAGATCCGGAACCTCGACCTAGAGTCCGGGCGCTTCTTCACCGAAACCGAGAACGAGCACCGCGCGTTCGTCGCCGTGATCGGCTCGGACGTCAAGGACGAGCTCTTCCCGCGCCTCGACCCTCTCGGCCGTACGTTCACGCTGAACGGGATGCCGTTCGAGATCATCGGCGTCCTCGCGAAGCAGGGCTCGGTCCTCGGCCAGAGCCAGGACACCGTCGTCTACATCCCGCGCGAGACGCTCTGCAAGGCCTGGGGCGCGATCCGGAACATCGCGATCTACGTCCAGGCGAAGGGCGGCGTCCCGGGAGTCCCCGCGTCGATGGACGAGATGAGGTCGATCTTCCGCGCGATCCGGCACGTGAAGCCCGACGCCCCGGATCCGATCTCGTTCGTGAACGCCGACGCGGTGCAGGTCGTCTGGAAGACGATCACGGCCGCCGCGTTCGCGCTCCTCGTCTTCATCAGCGGGATCTCGCTCGTCGTCGGCGCGATCGTGATCGCGAACATCATGCTCGTGTCCGTCATCGAGCGGACGAAGGAGATCGGCCTGCGCCTCGCCGTCGGGGCGAAGAAGCGCGACATCCTCTTCCAGTTCCTTCTCGAGGCGGGTCTCCTCGCGCTCGGCGGAGGGGTCCTCGGCGTCTTCTTCGGGTGGGTGATCGCGCTCTGCGTCGATGCGTTCTCGCCGCTCCCGACCCTCGTGACGCCCGGCCTCGTCGTCTCCGGCCTCGTCCTCGCGACGCTCACGGGCGTCATCGCGGGCGTCTTCCCGGCGATCAAGGCCTCGCGGCTGACGCCGATCGAAGCCCTGAGGTTCGAGTGAGGCTCGGGTGATCGCGCGCTCGCTCGACGTCGTCCGCCGCGTCTTCACCGAGAACCTGAGGTTCGCGGTCGTCGCGCTGCGCGCGCACAAGCTCCGCGCCTTCCTCACGATGGTGGGCATCGTGATCGGCGTCTGGACGGTCATCGGGATGGTGTCGCTCGTGACGGGCTTCGACCGCTCGCAGACGGAGGCGTTCTCGTCGTTCGGAACGACACTCGTCCAGTTCCAGAAGTTCGAGCCGCGCTTCGGCCCGGGCCACCGGACCGAAGAGGAGCGCAAACGCCGGGACCTCACGCTCGAGGACGCGCAGGCGCTCCAGGAGATGTGCCCGTCCATCCTCGCCGTGTCCCCGGAGCGGTACATGTGGACCCCTTCGGCCGTGAAGGCGAACGGCGTCGAGGCGAACGCGCCCCAGGTCGGCGGCGTGAACCAGAACTACGCGATCTGCAACAACTGGGAGATCAAGGACGGCCGGAACATCACGGAAACGGACGTCCTGCACGCGACGGACGTCGCGGTCGTCGGGCAGGACGTCATCGAGTCCCTCTGGAAGGGCAAGGACCCGCTCGGCCAGGTCCTCACGATCAACGGCAAGCGCGTGCAGGTCGTCGGGACGTTCGTGAAGAAGGGTTCGTCGGGCTTCGGCGGGCAGCCCGACAACATCGTCGTGATCCCGATCTCGACGTTCGACCGCCACTTCCCGCAGACGAAGAACTCGCACGACGACACGATTCACATCGCGACGATCCCGCGCTCGCCCGAGCTCGTCGACAAGGTCATCGAGGAAGGGACGGCGCTCCTCCGGGCGCGCCGAAAAGTCCCGTTCAACGCGCCGAACGACTTCGCGATCTTCACCGCCGAGAAGATGCTCGCCCAGATGCAGGGGATCACGAACGCGATCTCCGGCGTCATGGTCCTCATCGCGGCGATCGCGCTCCTCGTCGGCGGCGTCGGCGTCATGAACATCATGCTCGTGTCCGTGACGGAGCGGACGAAGGAGATCGGCCTCAGGAAGTCCGTCGGAGCCCTCCGGCGTGACATCTCCCTCCAGTTCCTCACGGAAGCGATGACGCTCACGGCCCTCGGCGGCGCCGCCGGCGTCGTCCTCGGCATCCTCACGTCGCTCCTCATCAAGACCGTCTCGAGCCTCAGGACGGAGACGCCTCTCTGGAGCATCCTCCTCGGCCTCGGGGTCTCCGTCTCGATCGGCCTCTTCTTCGGAATCTACCCCGCGATGAAGGCGGCCCGCTTGAACCCGATCGACGCCCTGCGCTACGAGTAGCCCGACCGGTTACCATCCGTCCGTGGCCGCGCTCCCGAAAGACGTCCAGGTCCTCGGCGACGAGCTCGCGATCGTGTGGGCGGACGGCGCCGAGACGTACCTGAAGCTCGTGGATCTCCGCCGCCTTTGCCCGTGCGCGTCGTGCGCGGGCGAGGCCGATCTCCTCGGCCGCGTCGCGAAGGGTCCCGAGAAACCGCTCACGAAAGAGTCGTACGTCGCGCGCGGAACGTCGCCCGTGGGCGGCTACGCCCTCCAGATTTTCTGGGGCGACGGCCACGCGGACGGGCTCTACACGTACGCGCGCCTGAGGGCCTGGGGCGAGAACCCGCCCGAGCTCCCGCCGGTCACGGCTTTCCCGCTGCTGCCGACGGTTTGACCTCGAGCGCCTTCTTCACGAGCTTGCTGAACTCCGGATATCCCTTGCCCTTCGTCGCGGAGACGTAGAGCGCCGCGACGGCTCGCGGCCCGGCCGCGAGGGCGGCGAGGAACGTCTCGCGCCCCGCGAGGCGCAGGAGACCGTCCGTCATCTGGGCGCCGACGATCGCGGGGTAGCGCTGCCAGAAGTCGCCTTTGCCCGCGTTCTGGAACATCTCCTGGCGCTGCGCGTCCTTCGCCTTGCCGTCGAGGAGGATCTCGGCCGCCCTGTTCCAGCGCGCGAAGTCCCGCGCAATGGGCTCCCCGAGGAGCGGGGAGAGCGGGAAGAACTCGTCGGGGACGAGGAAAAGCGTTCCCGGACCCTCGGCGACGGTGCGCGCGAGGAGCGCGTCGAAGTCGAGAGCTTTTTCGCTTCCGGGCCATGCGGGCGTCTTCCTCACGTTCGACTCGAAGAGCGCGCGCCAGGCTTCGGCCGACGTCCCGCGCAGGAGCTTCAGGAGGACCTCGCGCGGCTCCGGCGCCGCCGAGACGTCGCCGACGAGGCGCGGCAGGTCGGCGGCGAGAACGATCTCGCCGCCGCCGTTCACGGCGACGATCTCGGCGAACCCGGAGATCGCGAAGAATGGCACGATCACGACGCGGGCCTTCACGGGCGTCGCGCCGGGAAGGATCGACCCGACCCGCTTCGCCTCGACCGCCGCGAGCGCCGGGCCGGCGCCTTCCATTTCGTCGAGGAGCTTCGCGAAGAACGGGCCGCGCGCGATGAAGGACGAAAAGAGCGGATCCGGCGTTCCCGCGACCGCGGCGACGAGCTTGCCGTAGTAGTCGTCGGGAGAGAGGCTCTGCGCGCGGATCGCCTGCGTCGCGTGGCCCGAGGCCTTGAGGCGCCGGAGCGCCGCGGTGGGCCCCGGCGCTCCGGAGAGCAGGCCGAGGACGTCCCGCGCCGGCTGGGTGTCGATCGTGAAGACGATCTCGTGCGGCGTCTTCGCCCCGAGGTCGAACGGCGGGCCGGGGAACGTGTCGGAGCCGGCCCCGGGCCGGGCCGTGAGTGCCGCCAGGACTCCGAGGAGGCACGCGGCCGCTCCCGCGAGCGGGGATCGGGCCTCAGCCAAGGATCGCCTCCAGCGCGCGCGGCGTGTCGGAGAGGTCCGGAAGGACGACGTGGGCCCCGGCCTCGGCGAGTCTCCCTGCGGGCGTCTTGCCGGTCGCGACCGCGACGATTCGCGCGCCGAGGGCGAGGGCGCAGGCGACGTCCTGCGGGGCGTCGCCCACGACGACGCAGTCCGATCCTTCGAACGGGAATCCGAGCCGGCGGGCTTTCGCGAGGGCGATCGGGCCGAGCTCCTCGCGGCGGGGCGCCTCGTCGCCGAAGGCTCCGAAGGCGAAGAGATGCCAGAGGCCGACGGCCGAGAGCTTGATGCGCGCCCCGCGCTCCACGTTTCCCGTCAGAAGCGCAGGCACCGCCCCGGCGCTTCGCGCGACGCCCTCGAGGACGGCCGCGACGCCGGGCTTGAGGACGGGCCGCTCGAGGGCGAGCGCCTCCTCGAGGCGGTCGAGGTAGATCTCGAGCGCTTCGGCGCGGCGGCTGAGGACCGTCTCCTCAGGGACGCCCGCTCCCACGAGGAGGTCGCGGATGATCATCGGGTCGAGCTTTCCCTCGAACGCGAACGTGTCGATGTCGCCGCACGTTCCGAACACCTCCGTCAGCGCGGCCGCGAAGACCGAGCGCGCGGCGCGGCCGCCCGACAGGAGCGTCCCGTCGATGTCGAACAGGACGAGCCGCGCCCGCGGCGCCGGCGCGGCGCTCACGGACCCTCCGCCGGGCCGAGGCGGGCGGCGACGGAAGAGACGAAGTCGAGGAACACGCGTCTCCAGTACGGCCAGTCGTGCACCCCGGTTTCGAGGCGGACCTCGTGCGCGAGTCCCATGGCCGAGGCGAAGCGATCGAAGAACCCGGCAATCTCGGAGAGGCGGTACTTGTCCTCCGTCCCGCAGCGCACGAGGACGAACGGGGCGCGGCCCGCGAGGGAAGCGTCGTCGAGAAGCATCTGATAGACGTCGTCCCTGCGGAGGACGTTGGCGACCGGGTCGGCGCCGAAGACGGCCTCGAGCGACGGCCGGATGAAAAACGGCATCGCGGCGACCGACGGCGCGCT
>Ga0335071_10002197_pt1 | contig 20975 bp, 11 predicted proteins | sample Lox_Sample_15_FD_206724 | JGI IMG/M metagenome (GOLD analysis project Ga0335071, IMG submission 206724) | Soil microbial communities from Loxahatchee National Wildlife Refuge, Florida, United States - Lox_Sample_1.5 | ecosystem: Environmental > Terrestrial > Soil > Wetlands | place: USA...
ATGCATCTTGGCAAGCACCACAAGCACCACAAGCACCACACCTATCCGCCGAAGACCAAGCTGACGCTGGTCGCGGACCGTGCCACGGTCGCCAAGGGCCAGCAGGTCACCCTGACCGCCGGCAACGTGGCCAAGGGTTGCCGGGTCAAGTTCACCTTCGGCTCGCTCAGCACGAGCACGCCGAGCTCGAACGGGACGGCCAGGGCGACCTTCACCTCTCCGTACAGCCACGGCACGATCACGGCCTCGGCCCACACCTACGGGTGCAACTGTCCCGAGTCCGCCTATACGACCGTGAAGGCGACGTCGCCGGCGTGCCACGTCGGCTACGTCAAGAGGCAGAAGCCGTTCCACGTCACGCTGGGGCGCTTCCCCGCGGGGAGCCTGATCGAGATCAGGGTCTACAACACCCACTTCTCCAAGACCCAGCACGTCAGGACCGACTCCCACGGCGGGGTCTCGGTGGTGTTCGTGGTACCGAGGTCCGGCTCCTATCTCGTGGTGGCCTCGGGCGGTGGGACCTACTCCACGATCACCTTCGTCGTGCACTGAAACGTCGGTGGCGGGCGGGAGGCGTCGGGTCAGCCCGTGCCCGGAGCGCCGCACGCCGTCCCGGCCACGGCTCGAGCCGTCGCGGGGATCGCCATCGGCTGCAGCAGCACGGTCGGCGCGGAGATGGCCGGGCGTAGCCCGGCCTCGACGGGCTGGAGCACCTGGAAGGCGACGGTCCGCGTCTGGCCGGGGCGCAGCTCGACCGCGAGGCCCCACACCGGATGGCTGCGCTCCTGGCCCACGCTGACCTCGACCTGCTGGTCGTCCACGGTCACGAGCGGCGCCTCGGCGTCCACCGGTCCGTACAGGTCGACGAGCACGCGGTTGGCGCCGCGGACGGTCGGGGGTTCCTGCAGCTCCAGGCGGTCGGGCCGGGCCACGACGTAGTCCGGCAGTCCGGTGGCGGGGGCGGTGTTGGTGAGCCGGATGACGACCTGGGACAGCCGTACGTCCCCCAGGCAGTTGCCCTGGTCGTAGGTCGTGTCGACCCGCAGATAGGCGTCCAGCTTGTTCCCGCCCCCGTTGTTGATGACCGGCATCACGACGGGTCCGGGCTGGTCGGGCAGCACGCCACCGACCGCCATCGCGGCCAGCTTCGTCTCCTCCTCAGGGTGGGACGACCACACCGTGAGCCGGTGCTGGGTGACCGGCTCACGCAGGGCGGACACCAGCGGGGCCAGGTCCACCTGACCGGCAACGAGGCGCTGGAACACCTCGCGAACGAGCTCGCCCACGACGGCGTCCTTGTCCGTCACGTCTGGGAACTCGCGGTAGATGTCCTTGGACAGGAAGGAGACCGCGTTCGCGGCGGTGACCGTGACGCCGCGAACGGCGACCGGCCCGGTCCCGGCGAGCAGCCCGGCCACCACGTACTGGTCGAGGCCCACCACGGCGTCGAGGGACTGGCCGGTGAGCTTGCGCCACCCGTTGTCCACCAGCTGGCCGGTGTAGGGCCAGTGCGGGCTCAGGTCGAGGCCCGCCCACACCTGGGCGTCCGTCCCCCACAGCTGGAGGTAGTCGGTCGGCAGACCCGTGGTGGGGATGACGATCCCGCCGGGAAGGCTCTTGCGCGAGGCCGACCGCACGAGCCGGACCTGTCCGTGGTCGCTGCTCAGGATGGCGTACGCGCCGATCAGTCCCCCGGCGCCGCGAGCCTCCGCGTCGTTCTCCAGCGCCAGAAAGATCCGCCGCGGGCCGTCCGCCCCGAGCATCGCCGGGAGGACGCCCAGGACGGGGGCAGCGGCGCTCAGCGCCCCGTCGGCCTTGTCCAGCGCGCTGCGCAACGCGGACATCGCATCGGCGACCTCGGGACGCAGCCCCGCGGTGTCGATCGAGTCCACGCGGGCGGTCCCGGACGAGACCACCGTCTGCAGCCCGGCGGTGGCGGCGGCGACCTGCGCCAGCGCGGCGGTGTCGATGCGTCCCGTGCTCGCCAGCCGGTCGGGGGTCAGCCTCGGCAGGGCGCCGGCCATGGGAGCGGCCGCGGCCGCGACCTGGGCCATGACCCCGGATGCGACGCGGACGGCCGCCGCGTCCCGGCCCGGCCCGGGCAGCTGGGCGGCGAGCCACCACAGGGGGTCGTGGCTGATCGAGCGCGCGGTGCCCGCCTGCTGCCCGAGGGCGCTCAGGTCATCGCCCAGGGCGGCGAGGCGGAACGCCTTCGCGTCGGCGCTGGTCCGTTCGGCCAGGCTGCGCAGGGTGCGCAGCTCGCGGTCGGCCTGCCTGGCGCGGTAGGCCACCCAACCGCCGGCCGTGACCAGGAGAAGCGAAACGACGACGACCGCGGCCAACAGTCGGCGGCCGCGGTGCTTCCTACGTCGATGATGCGAGCGTGGGCTCGCGTGTGACCGATCCTCGGTCGGGGCGGTGTCAGCCTCCGCCACCGCGGACGACCTCGCGGACGGTGCGCAGCAGCACCTTGAGATCCAGCCAGAACGACCAGGACTCGATGTAGAAGTTGTCGTAGCGGGCCCGGTCCTCGATGGAGGTGTCCCCGCGCAGCCCGCTCACCTGGGCGAGCCCGGTCAGGCCGACCGGCACCCGGTGGCGGTGCGGGTAGCGCGGGAAGTCGGCCGAGAACTGCTCCACGAAGTACGGCCGCTCCGGCCGCGGCCCGACGATCGTCATGTCACCGCGGATGATGTTCCAGAGCTGCGGCAGCTCGTCGAGGCTGGTCTTGCGCAGGACCCGGCCCACGGGGCCGACCCGGGGGTTGCCCTTGATGTTCCAGGTGACGTCCGCGTCGCCTGGAGCCTCCGGGCGCATGGACCGGAACTTGAGCAGCTCGAACGGCTCCCCGTCCTTGCCGATGCGGACCTGCCGGAAGATGACCCCCCGGCCGCCCTCGAGCCGGACCGCGATCGCGCAGGCCAGCAGCACCGGCGCCAGGCAGATCATGGCGAGTGACGCGACGACCAGGTCGAAGGCCCGCTTGAAGCGCCAGGAGGGGCCGGAGAGGGCACGTCGGGGGAGCCGGACGATCGGGTACGCCCCGATGTGGTCGCCGGCCCGCTGGGCCACGTCCATCTCGAACATCCGCGGCACCACGAAGACCTGCCGCCTGGCGAAGGCCCGCTGACGGATCAGGGCGACGAGGTCCTCCTCCTTCTCGTTGCCGAACGCGATGATCAAGATGTTCACGCCGTGCATGTCGAGGATCTGCTCGAGCTGGTCGGTGCTGCCGAGCCAGGGGGCGACCTCCTCGGTCTCGGGGACCGGGCGCGTCCGGTCGACGCAGCCGACCGCCCGCAAGCCGTACTCGGGGTGGTTGCGCAGGGTGGCCGCCAGCTTCTGGGTGACCATGCCCCCGCCCAGGAACACCGTTCGGTGGCTGACCAGGCCCCGCTTGCGAGCCAACCGGAGGAACGCGAAGACGATGCCGCGCATCATCAGCTGCAGCAGCGCGCCGAGGCTCGCCAGGACGAGGAAGTGCCGCACGGAGCGGCCGCTGCTGACGGCGAGGAACAGGGCGACCACGCCGATCGAGGTGGCCATCCGGCCCAGGAGGGCGGGTGTCTCGTCGAGCAGCGACAGGTGCAGTCGTGGGCTGTAGAGGTGGCCGCTGGCGAACAGCGTCATGGTCAGGGCCAGGGTGAGCAGCAGCACCCGGAGGTTGGCCGGGTGGAGCAGGATGTAGAAGAGGGCGACGGACAGGTCACCTGCGATCAGCAGGTAGCGCGCCTGCATCCGCGGCCGGCTGCGCCCGGGGCGGTAGTCGTGCACGACCTCGAGGCGATCGTGGACGACCCTGGGGCGGTCGTCGTCCTCGAGCCGTGCCGTCGAGGACGGCGTCCCGTCCAGGGCCGGGCGGTGGCCACGAGCGAGGTTGCGTGAGCGCCCCTCGGTCACCGCGCCCCGGCTGGCCCGGACGACGTGTCGCCGGCTCCCGCGGTCGGACATCCACCAACCCCCTGTGTTCGAGCGCACGGCCCCCCGGAGACGTCGAGCGTTTCACGTTAGGCGCTGGACGAGGCCGGGGTGTTTCCGTGCTGTTACCCCTGTGCGGCCTTCCCGGGAACGCCCGACGACTCTCCCCCCGGAGGCGTCGCTCCCGCGTCGTCCGCCGTCCAAACCCTAGTGGGTGGGCGATCCGGGTCGGATCCCCCGTTCGTCCGATCGCCCTTGTGTATCAAGGGGAATCACGTGCAGTGACCGAAGGCTCACGGCCTGTCAGATGGCCGGTCGGAACCAGACCGTCCCCAGCGGGGGGACGTTGAGCACCGCCGAGGCGGGCCGGCCGTGCCAGCTCTCCTGGGTCGCCTCGACCGCGCCCAGGTTGCCCACCCCGCTGCCGCAGTAGACATCGGCGTCGGTGTTGAGCACCTCCTCCCAGCGCCCCGCGAAGGGCAGCCCGAGGCGGTACCCGTGGTGCGGGAGCGCGGCGAAGTTCGACACGCAGGCGAGCGCCCCGCCGTGGTGGTCCCAGCGCAGGAAGGAGAAGGTGTTGCCGCCGGCGTCGTTGGCGTCGATCCACTCGAAGCCGCCCGGCTCGTGGTCGCGGGCCCACAGGGCCGGCGTCTGCCGGTAGACCCGGTTGAGGTCGCGCACCACGGCCTGCATGCCACGGTGGTCGGCGTGGTCGAGCAGCCACCAGTCGAGAGCGCGGTCGGCGGACCATTCCGCCTCCTGACCGATCTCTCCTCCCATGAAGATCAGCTGCTTTCCCGGGTGCGCCCACATGTAGGCCAGGTACGCCCGCAGGGTCGCGAGCTGCTGCCAGCGGTCGCCCGGGATCTTGCGCAGCAGGGACCCCTTGCCGTGGACGACCTCGTCGTGGGAGAGCGGCAGCACGTACTGCTCGCTCCAGGCGTAGACGAGCGAGAAGGTCATCTCGTTGTGGTGCCACTGGCGATGGACCGGCTCGTGCGCGACGTAGGACAAGGTGTCGTGCATCCAGCCCATGTTCCACTTGAGCCCGAAGCCGAGTCCGCCGAGGTGGGTCGGCCGGGTGACACCGGGCCAGGCGGTGGACTCCTCGGCGATGGTCACCGTGCCGGGGCTGCGCTTGTAGACGGTGGCGTTGGCCTCCTGGAGGAACGACACGGCCTCGAGGTTCTCGCGCCCGCCGAAGGCGTTCGGCGCCCACTCCCCGGCCTTGCGGCTGTAGTCGAGGTAGAGCATCGACGCGACGGCGTCGACGCGCAGGCCGTCGATGTGGAACTCCTCGAGCCAGTAGGTCGCGTTCGCGACCAAGAAGTTGCGCACCTCGCGTCGGCCGAAGTCGAAGATGTAGGTCCCCCAGTCCATCTGCTCCCCGCGCCTGGGGTCGGGGTGCTCATACAGCGCCGTGCCGTCGAAGCGGGCCAGCGCCCAGGCGTCCTTGGGGAAGTGCCCGGGCACCCAGTCGACGATGACTCCGATCCCCGCCTGGTGCAGGCGGTCCACCAAGAGCCGGAAGTCGTCCGGGGAGCCGAAGCGAGACGTCGGGGCGTAGTACCCGGTGACCTGGTACCCCCAGGACGGCGCGAACGGGTGCTCGGCCACGGGCAGGAACTCCACGTGGGTGAAGGCGAGGTCGGCCACGTACGAGACCAGCTCCTCGGCGAGCTGGACGTAGGACAGGCCGGGCCGCCACGACCCGAGGTGGACCTCGTAGATGCTCATCGGCTGGTTGTGCGGGTCGCTCCCCGCGCGCCGGGCCATCCACTCCTCGTCCCCCCACACGTGGGCCGAGGTGAAGACTCGGGAGGCGGTGGCGGGGGGCTGCTCGGTGGCCTGCGCGAGCGGGTCGGACTTCTGCCGCCGGACCCCGTCGGCCCCGAGCACCTCGAACTTGTAGAGAGTGCCGTCCCCGACGTCGGGGACGAACAGCTCCCAGACGCCTGACGACCCGAGCGAGCGCATGGGGTGCGCCCGGCCGTCCCAGTGGTTGAAGTCACCGACGACGCGTACGCCGCGCGCGTTCGGTGCCCACACCGCGAAGGCCGTGCCGACCACGTCGCCGAGGACACCGGGATAGCGGTGGACGCGCGCCCCGAGCACCTTCCACAGCTGCTCGTGGCGCCCCTCACCGATCAGGTGGAGGTCGACCTCGCCCAGGGTCGGCAGGAAGCGGTAGGGGTCGTCCGACGTGTGCGCTCCCTGACCGTAGTCGACCTCCAGCCGGTAGTCCGGGACGTCGGTGCCCGGTAGGAGGACGGCGAAGACGCCCTCGTGCACGTGCTCCATCGGGAACCGCCCGCCCGGGGTCACCACGGTCACCGAGGACGCGAGCGGGCGCAGCGCCCGGATGACCACGCCGTCCGCGCTGGGGTGGGGACCCAGCAGGCCGTGCGGGTTGTGGTCGGCGCCGGCGACCACGGCCTCGATCCAGGTGTGGTCGTGGGTGGCAGGCGTCGCGTGCTTGGCGCTCATGGGTTACCAGCCAGTCGATCGAGGGCGGACAGCGGTATCGACACCCAGTGCGGGCGCATGCGGGACTCGTAGACGACTTCGTAGATCACCTTGTCCGCTTCGTATGCCCGAAGCAACCGGTCCTGGTCGCGCGGGTCGGCGCCTGCGGCGTGGGCGTAGCCCTCGCAGAAGGCCGCACGGTTGCGCTCGGCCCACTCCGACGCCCGATAGGAGGCCTGCGAGTCCGGGGTCTCGTCCCCGAGGGCGTAACGCGCCGCGTAGTCGAAGGAGCGGAGCATCCCGGCGACGTCGCGCAGGGGGCTGTCGAGAGCGCGACGCTCCTCGACCGGCGTGGACGGCTCGCCCTCGAAGTCGAGGATCTTCCAGCCGGTGCTCACCCGCATGGTCTGACCGAGGTGCAGGTCGCCGTGCACGCGCTGGGCCGTCACCTCCACGGGCTGCGCGGCGAGCGAGTGGTAGAGCGCGGCCACCGCGTCGGCGTACGCGCCCAGCACCGGCGCCGCCTCCTGCGCCTCCTCCAGCCGCTCGAGGAATCGCCGGGCGCGCCCCGCGATCTCGGCTGCGCCCCACTGCTCGGTCGCGAGGGTGGCGCGTAGCGCCGCGTGCACCTCCGCGGTGGCCGCGCCCAGCCGGTGCGCCTCGGAGGCGAAGTCCCCGCCGACCTCCTCGGCGTACAGGTCACCCTCGCGCAGCAGGTCGCGCACGCTGCTGATCGCGAGCTCCCAGCCCTCGGCCCCACCGCCGAGGAACTCCTGGGCGAAGGCCAACACGCCGGCGCCGGTCTCGAGCCAGCCGAAGGGGGCAGCGACGTAAGGGCAGTCCGCCGCTTCGAGCGCGGCGTGCATCTCGACGTCAGGGTTGACGCCGGGTTGCGCCCGGCGGAACACCTTGAGGATGAGCGCGGAGCCGAACACCAGCGAGGTGTTGCTCTGCTCCGCGGTGAGGACTCGCCCAGGGGTGCCGAGCGGCAGCTCGCGGACCCCGATGCGATGGGCCGCGACACCGTCGACGCGTCGGGAGCCGTCGAGCAGCTCCAGCCACAGCTGGGTGGCGTCCCGGTCGTGCAGCGCGTCGTAGTACCACGTGCCGTCCAGCTCGCCGACCAGCACGTGTGTCAGCCGCTCGTCGGGGGACTCTCGTGCCTCGACGGCCAGCTGGTAGTCGTGCTCGGTCCCGCCGTGCTCGACGCGCAGGCGCCACAGCTCGACGAGCGGGTCCTCGCGCAGCACGCTCAGGACATCGATGCCGATGACGGCGTACGTGGTCCCCTTGCCAGCGAACCACCGGGCGTTCTCGAGGAAGGAGTCAAGGCCCGCGGGGGTCGCGCGTGGGCTCATCCCTCGTCCTTCCGCAGGCGCAGCCAGTAGAAGCCGTAGGGCGCGAGGGTCAGCAGGTAGGGGAGCTCTCCGATGCGGGGGAACTCGACGCCCCCGGTGAGCTCGACCGGACGGCGGCCTTCGAACGCCGACAGGTCGAGCTCGGTCGGCTGCGGGAACCTCGAGAGGTTGTTGACCGCCAGGACGACGTCCTCCCCGTAGATCCTGGCGAAGGTGAGCACCGCGGGGTTGGTCCCGCCGAGGTCGGTGTAGCTGCCGAGGCCGAAGGCGGGATGGCTCTTGCGGACCTGGAGCATCCGCCGGGTCCAGTGCAGCAGCGAGGAGGTCGAGCGAAGCTGCGCCTCGACGTTGGTCACCTGGTAGCCGTACACCGGGTCGGCGACGAGCGGCAGATAGAGCCGCCCCGGGTCGCACGTGGAGAACCCGGCGTTGCGGTCGGGGGTCCACTGCATCGGCGTCCGCACGCCATCGCGGTCGGCGAGCCAGATGTTGTCGCCCATCCCGATCTCGTCGCCGTAGTAGAGGACCGGGGAACCGGGCAGCGACAGGAGCAGCGCGTTGAACAGCCTGATCTGCCCCTGGTCGTTGTCGAGGAGCGGGGCGAGCCTGCGCCGGATGCCGACGTTGGCCTTCATCCGCGGGTCCTGCGCGTACTCGGCGTACATGTAGTCGCGCTCTTCGTCGGTCACCATCTCGAGCGTCAGCTCGTCGTGGTTGCGCAGGAAGATGCCCCACTGGCACTGACTGGGGATCGCCGGTGTCCGCTCGAGGATCTCGGTGATGGGGAAGCGCGACTCTCGGCGAACCGCCATGAACAGTCGGGGCATGACGGGGAAGTGGAACGCCATGTGGCACTCGTCGCCGCCGGCCTCCGGGTCGCCCATGTAGTCGACGACGTCCTCGGGCCACTGGTTGGCCTCGGCGAGGAGCACCTTGTCGGGGTAGAGGCGGTCGATCTCGGTGCGCAGCATCCTGAGGAAGGCGTGCGTGGCGGGAAGGTTCTCGCAGTTCGTGCCCTCCTGCTCGAAGAGGTAGGGCACGGCGTCGAGCCGGAAGCCGTCGATGCCGACGTCGAGCCAGAACCGCAACGCCTCGAGGATCGCCTCCTGCACCCGTGGGTTCTCGTAGTTCAGGTCGGGCTGGTGGCTGAAGAATCGGTGCCAGAAGTACTGCTTGCGCAACGGGTCGTAGGTCCAGTTGGACGTCTCGGTGTCGACGAAGATGATCCTCGCGTCGGCGTACCCCACGTCGTCGTCGGCCCACACGTAGAAGTCCCCGTAGGGCCCGTCCGGGTCCGAGCGGCTCGCCTGGAACCACGGGTGCTGGTCGCTGGTGTGGTTCATGACGAAGTCGATGATCACCCGCATCCCACGCTCGTGTGCCGCGTCGACGAACTCCACGAAGTCGCCGAGCGTCCCGAACTCGGGGAGCACCTCGGTCAGGTGCGAGATGTCGTAGCCGCCGTCACGCAGGGGGGAGGCGAAGAAGGGCGGCAGCCACAGGCAGTCGATCCCGAGCCAGGCAAGATAGTCGAGCTTGCCGGTCAGACCCCGAAGATCGCCGGTCCCGTCGCCGTCGCTGTCGGAGAAGGCCCGGACCAGGACCTCGTAGAAGACGGCTCGCTTGTACCACTGCGGGTCACGCGCCACCCGGTCGTCGTAGGCGTTCGGTACGGCTCCGGGGGTCGGGACGCTCACAAGGGGCTCCGCACGTGGAACACGTGCGCCGGCTCCACGAAGGGGTCGAGACGGACGTAGTTGTGCTCCGCCCACGGGAAGCTCGCTGCGGTGAGCTCGTCGTGGACGACGTACCAGTCGCCGGGGACGAGTCCGAGGGCACCGAGGTCGAGATGGACCGTGGTCTCACGCGCGCCGTGCGGATCGAGGTTGACGACCATGACCATCACGTCCTCGCCCTCGCGCTTGGAGTAGCAGATGACCTGGTCGCTGTCGGTCGGGTGGAAGGTGAGGTTGCGCAGCCGGTGCAGCGCCGGATGTTCGCGGCGGATCTCGTTGAGGCGGGTGAGGTACGGCGCCAGCGAGCGGCCCTCTGCCTCCGCCTTGGCGTAGTCGCGGGGCCGGAAGTCGTACTTCTCGGAGTCGAGGTACTCCTCGCTGCCAGGACGCAGGGCGACGTGCTCGAAAAGTTCGTACCCCGAGTAGACCCCCCATGTCGGGGAGAGGGTCGCCGCGAGGACGGCCCGGATCTTGAACGCGGCCGGGCCGCCGTACTGCAGATAGGCGTGCAGGATGTCGGGCGTGTTGACGAAGCAGTTGGGACGCAGCACATGAGCCGTCGAGTGGGCGAGCTCGTTGAAGTAGCTCTCCAGCTCCCACTTCTCGTTGCGCCACGTGAAATAGGTGTAGGACTGGTGGAAGCCCACGGTGGCCAGCTGGCGCATCATGGCCGGCCGGGTGAACGCCTCTGCCAGGAACAGCACGTCGGGGTCGCTCGCGTGGATCTCCCCGAGCAGCTCCTCCCAGAAGGCCACCGGCTTGGTGTGCGGGTTGTCCACCCGGAAGATCCGGACCCCGTGGTCCATCCACAGTCGGACGACGCGGCGGACCTCGTCGTACAGGCCCGGGTAGTCGTGGTCGAAGTTCAGCGGGTAGATGTCCTGGTACTTCTTCGGCGGGTTCTCGGCGTAGGCGATCGATCCGTCGGCACGCTGGCTGAACCACTCCGGGTGCTCGGTGACCCACGGGTGGTCCGGGGAGGCCTGGAGAGCGAGGTCGAGCGCCACCTCCATCCCCAGCGAGCGGACCGCGGCGACGAAGGCGTCGAAGTCCTCCATCGTCCCGAGCTCAGGGTGGATCGCGTCGTGCCCGCCCTCCGCGGAGCCGACGGCCCAGGGCACCCCGGGGTCGTTCGGACCCGGGTCGAGGGTGTTGTTCGGCCCCTTGCGAAAACTCCGCCCGATCGGGTGGATCGGTGGGAGGTAGACGACGTCGAAGCCCATGGCCGCGACCTCGGGCAGCCGGGCCTGCGCGGTCTCGAACGTCCCGGACGCCCAGCTCCCGTCCGGGCGGCGCCGGGCCCCGACCGAGCGGGGGAAGAACTCGTACCACGAGCCGAAGAGGGCGCGCTCGCGCTCCACGCGCAACGGGCAGCGCTCCGAGCGGGTGATGAGGTCGCGCAGCGGCCCGGCGTGCAGGATCCGGGTGACGTCGGCCGACGTCGCCGCCGCGAGTCGTGCCTCCGCCGGGCGGGAGGCGTCCCGCAGGGCCCTGGACACACCCGCGAGGTGCTCGCGGTCCGCCCCCTTGACGCGGGCCGCGGCCCGATCGAACAGCCGCGCGCCCTCCTCCGCCATGAGCTCCACGTCGAGCCCGGCCGGCAGCTTGATCTCCGCGTCGTGCAGCCAGCTGCCGATCGGATCGCTCCACGCCTCGATGAGGAAGCTCCACGAGCCCTCGACGTCGGGGGTCACGTCGGCGCCCCAACGGTCCGTGCCCGGCGCGAGCAGGCGCATCGGCGTCCACGGGCCCTTGGACCCGTCGGGTCGCCGCAGGACGACGTTCGCGCCGAGCAGGTCGTGGCCCTCTCGGAACACCGTGGCACTGACCGGGAAGGTCTCGCCGACCACCGCCTTGGCCGGCCACTTGCCGCAGCTCACGACCGGAGCGATGTCGAGAATCGGGATACGGCCCGTCTTGGCAGTCATCGATCGGGAACCTACTCCCGACGGGTGGTCTCCCACGCGTCGAACGACTCTCCGGTTTGCGAACCTGCAACCTGAGCCCACTAGGGTTCGCGCTCATGCGAGCGATCCGTCGTTTCACCGTGCGCACGGTGCTGCCCGAGCCGCTGGCCCCTCTGGGCGAGCTGGTCAGCAACCTGCGCTGGTCCTGGCATGCGCCGACGCGCGACCTGTTGGCTTCGATCGACCCCGAGCTGTGGCACCGCCTCGGTGAGGACCCGACGCGGCTGCTCGGGGCGGTGCCTCCGAGCCGCCTCGAGTCGCTCGCCCACGACGGTGACTTCCTGGGGCGCCTGCACGCGGCCCACGACCACCTGCAGCACTACCTCGCCGAGCCACGCTGGTACCAGTCGTACTCGGAGGAGCGGCCGGCGAGCGTCGCCTACTTCTCACCGGAGTTCGGGATCACCCATGTGCTGCCGCAGTACTCGGGCGGCCTGGGCATCCTGGCCGGTGACCATCTGAAGAGCGCCAGCGACCTCGGTGTCCCGATTCTCGGCGTGGGTCTGCTGTATCGCAGCGGGTACTTCAAGCAGTCCTTGTCGGCGGACGGCTGGCAGCAGGAGTACTACCCGGTGCTGGACCCCAACGAGCTCCCGATCACCCTCGTCCGGGACGCCTCCGGCCAGCCGCTCACCGTGCGCCTCGACCTCCCCAGCAACCGTGCCCTGGTCGCCCAGGTGTGGAAGGCTGAGGTCGGCCGGGTGCCGCTCCTGCTGCTGGACTCGAACACCGAGCGCAACGAGCCGCAGGAGCGCGACGTCACCGACCGCCTCTATGGCGGCGGCTCCGAGCACCGCCTGCTGCAGGAGATGCTGCTGGGCATCGGAGGCGTACGTGCGCTGCGCGCGTGGTGCCGGTTGACCGACCACCCCATGCCCGAGGTCTGGCACACCAACGAGGGGCACGCCGGCTTCCAGGGGGTGGAGCGGATCCGTGAGCTGGTGGAGGATGAGGGCCTGGGCTTCGAGGCGGCGATCGAGGCCGCGCGCGCGGGCACCGTCTTCACGACGCACACCCCGGTGCCGGCGGGCATCGACCGCTTCCCGCGAGAGCTCGTCGAGCAGCACTTCAACTCCGGCGTCTTCTCCGCCGAGATCCCGGTCGAGCGGATCCTCTCGCTCGGGGCCGAGACCTACCAGGGCGGCGATCCCAGCGTGTTCAACATGGCGGTCATGGGCCTGCGCCTCGCGCAACGCTCCAACGGGGTCGCCCGCCTGCACGGGGTCGTCAGCCGCCGCATGTTCAACGGGCTGTGGCCAGCCTTCGACGAGGACGAGGTGCCCATCCAGTCGGTCACCAACGGGGTCCACGCCCCGACCTGGGTGGCGCGTGAGGCCCTTCATCTCATCGAGCGCGCCACGGGAGGGCAGGACGTCTCTCAGGAGGGGGACGCCTGGGCGGCGCTCGAGCACGTCTCGGACGGTGAGATCTGGGCGACCCGGCGGCTCCTGCGAGAGCGTCTCGTCCAGGAGGCGAGGCAGCGGCTGCGCGCCAGCTGGCTGCAGCGGGGGGCCAGCCCCGCGGAGCTGTCGTGGATCGACGACGTCCTCGACCCGGACGTGCTCACGATCGGCTTCGCCCGCCGCGTCCCGTCGTACAAGCGGCTCACCTTGATGATGCACGACGAGGAGCGGTTGAAGTCCCTCCTGCTCCACCCGACCCGGCCGGTCCAGATCGTGGTCGCGGGCAAGGCCCATCCCGCCGACGACGGGGGCAAGAAGCTGATCCAGCAGCTGGTCCGCTTCAGCGACGACCCCGAGATCCGCCACCGCATCGTCTTCCTGCCCGACTACGACATGGCGATGGCGCAGAACCTCTACCCGGGCTGCGACGTGTGGCTCAACAACCCGCTTCGCCCGCTCGAGGCCTGCGGCACGTCGGGCATGAAGGCAGCGCTGAACGGCTGCCTGAACCTCTCGATCCTCGACGGCTGGTGGGACGAGATGTTCGACGGGCAGAACGGCTGGGCCATCCCGACGGCCGACGGCGTGGACGACCCCGAGCGCCGTGACGCCCTCGAGGCCGGTGCTCTGTACGAGCTGATCGAGAACGGCGTCTCGACCCGCTTCTACGACCGCGACGAGCACGGCAACCCGCCGCGCTGGCTCGCGATGGTCCGGCACACCCTCGCGACTCTCGGCCCCAAGGTCCTCGCCAGCCGCATGGTGCGCGACTACGTGACCGAGCTCTACACACCGGCGGCCGTCTCGGCGCGAGCGGTGGACGGGCCAGGCCACGCCCGCGCGGTGGGGCTCGCCGCGTGGAAGGCGAGGGTGACCCAGGCGTGGCCCGCGGTGCGGGTGGACCATGTGGAGACGACCCCCGTGGAAGACGCGCCCGAGCTCGGCCAGAAGCTCGGGCTGCGCGTGTTCGTGTCCGTCGGCAGCCTCACGCCGGACGACGTCCGGGTCGAGGTGGTCCACGGCCGGGTGGACGACAACGACCGCATCATCGTGCCGTCGGAGTCCGCGCTCGAGCCGGCCGAGGAGTACGAGGACGGTCGGTGGCGCTACGAGGGGACCCTCACCCTGGAGCGCGCCGGCTCCTTCGGCTACACCATCCGCGTGCTGCCGCGCAACGAGCTTCTGGCGAGCCCGGCGGAGATGAACCTGGTCGCCCTCCCGCCCGACCGCAGGACCGCGTCGGAGACCGCCCTTCGCTGATCCTCAGGCTCGTGAGGCACAGTGGAGTCCATGGGGGGAGCGGTCGAGACGCGCTCGGTCGACCAGCCGTCGCGCCGTCGTCGCCGGCCGGGCCGACGGGCCGGGGTGGCGGTGCTGGTGGTCCTCGCCCTGGTGGTGATCGGCCTCGGGCTGGCGCGCCCGTGGTCCCACGGGTCCGCAGTGGCCCTGCCGGTGCTGCCGTCGGTCGCTCCCCAGCCGCTTCCGGACGTGGCGTCCGGGGTCTACTGCGGCGGGACGGGAACGTCGTGCGTGACGTCGTTCGAGCAGTGGCGGGGGCGTTCGGTCGGCATCGTCGGCGCCTACCTGCCGCAGTCGACCTGGGCGGACATCCAGGTGCCGGCGTGGTGGGCGCAGACCTGGGCGAGCAGCCCCTATCGCGACCGCATGCTCATCACGGTCCCGATGTTGCCCAACCTGACGTGGACCACGATGAGCGCCGGGGCTCAGGGGCAGTACGACGTCTACTTCCGGCACACCGCGCTCAACCTTGTCGCCGCCGGGCTCGGCAACGCCTGGATCCGCATCGGTCCCGAGCTCAACGGCACCTGGTTCCGCTGGTCGGCGCAGCCTGACCCGCTCGCCTACCAGGAGTACTTCCGCCACATCGTGGATGCGATGCGCTCGGTGCCCGGCCAGTCCTTCCGGTTCGACTGGAACGTGGCCGTCGGCGGCGACCTCCACATGGACGCGACGCTCGCCTACCCGGGCGACGCCTATGTCGACGCGATCGGCGAGGACGTCTACGACATGAAGTGGAACGACCCTCACTCCACGCCGGAGTCGCGCTGGGACCACCTCGTGGACCCGACCGGGCCGACGGCTCAGGGCCTGGAGTTCTGGGCCCGCTTCGCGGCCCAGCACGACAAGCCGCTGTCCTACGGCGAGTGGGGGCTGGTCGGACCGGGGTCACCCATGGCCAAAGGCGGCGGTGGCGGCGACGACCCGGCGTTCATCGACCACATGCACCAGTGGTTCGGGACGCACACGACAGCGTTCGAGGTCTACTTCAACCGCAATCCGCCCGATGGCCGGCACGTGATCGACGACGGCAGCTTCCCCCAGGCGGCCGCGCGCTACCAGCAGCTGTTCTAGGACGCTGGTCGCTGGCCCGGGCCGCGGCCCAGTGGCTCGCGGTGGGCCTCGAGGAGCACGAAGGATCGCGCGCCGAGGACGACGACGTCCCCGGGGGAGTCCATCCAGTGCGCTGGCCGCGGGCGCTCGTCGGCGGTGTCGAACAGTCGCTGGTACTTCCCCGCCCACGGCGCGGCGGGCAGCACGAACTCGGCCTCGTGCTCGGCCCCGTGCAGCAGCAGGAGGAACGAGGTGTCGGTGATCGGCTCGCCTCGGGCGTTGCGGGCCTGGAGCGCGTCACCGGCCAGGTACATCCCCAGCGTGTGCAGGCCCGGCGACCACCAGAGGTCGTCGGTGAGCTCGCTGCCGTCGGGGGCGAACCACGCGAGGTCCTTGGGGCCGCCCGGCACCGCCGGGCGGCCCTCGAAGAAGTGGCGGTGGCGCAGTACCGGATGGGCCCGGCGGAGCTCCAGCAGACTGCGGGTGAACTCGAGGAGGTCGCGCTGCCAGGGCTCGAGGGCCCAGTCCACCCACGAGACCTCGTTGTCCTGGCAGTAGGCGTTGTTGTTGCCGTCCTGGGTGCGCCCGATCTCGTCGCCCGCCGTGATCATGGGGACACCGGTGGAGAGCAGGAGCGTGGCGAGCATGCTGCGCATGGTTCGCCGCCGTGACGACAGCACCTGGAGGTCGGCCGACTCCCCCTCCACGCCGTGGTTCCAGGAACGGTTGTCATCGCTTCCGTCCCTGTTGTGCTCGCCGTTGTCCTCGTTGCGCTTGCGCTCGTAGGTCACGAGGTCCCGCAAGGTGAACCCGTCGTGACAGGTGACGAAGTTGACCGACGAGAAGGGCCGTCGCCCGTCGTCGGCGTACAGGTCCGAGGAGCCGGAGAGGCGGTAGCCGAGCGCGCGCACCCCTCCGCTACGTCCCCGCCAGAAGTCACGCACGGTGTCGCGGTACTGGTCGTTCCACTCCGACCAGAGCGGGGGGAACTCGCCCACCTGGTAGCCGCCGGCGCCGACGTCCCACGGCTCGGCGATCAGCTTCACCCCCGACAGCACGGGGTCCTGCTGGATCGTGGTGAGGAAGCCGCTGAGCATGTCCACGTCGTGCAGGGAGCGGGCCAGGGCCGAGGCGAGGTCGAACCGGAAGCCGTCCACGTGCATCTCCTGCACCCAGTACCGCAGGGAGTCCATGACCAGCTGCAGGACGTGAGGGTGGGAGAGGTCCAGCGTGTTGCCCGTCCCGGTGTAGTCGGCGTAGCGACGTCGGTCGTTGGCGAGCTTGTAGTACGCGGCGTTGCCGATCCCGCGGAAGCTCAGCGTCGGGCCGTGGTCGTCCCCCTCGGCGGTGTGGTTGTACACCACGTCGAGGATCAGCTCCAGGCCGGCCTCGTGCAGCGCCTTGACCATCGCCTTGAACTCGCCCACCTGAGCGCCTCTGCTGCCGGAGGAGGAGTAGCCGGCATGTGGCGCGAAGTAGGCCAGGGTGCTGTACCCCCAGTAGTTCGAGAGCCCGCTCTGGTGGAGCCGCGGCTCGGTGACGAACTGGTGCACCGGCAACAATTCGACGGCGGTGACCCCGAGGCCGATCAGGTGCTCGAGCGCCGCTGGGTGGGCCAGACCGGCGTAGGTCCCCCGGAGCGGTTCGGGGACTCCAGGATGGCGTCGGGTCAGACCCTTGACGTGCGCCTCGTAGATGATCGTGTCGCTCCACGCGACGCGCGGCGGTCGGTCCTCACCCCAGTCGAAGCCGTCGCGGACCACCACCGACTTCGGGACGTAGGGAGCGGAGTCCCGCTCGTCACGCACGCCGGTGTCGCCCCCGCGGACGTGCCCGAAGATCGCGTCGTCGTCCACGAGTGGCCCGTCGACGGCACGGGCGTAGGGGTCGACGAGCAGCTTCGCCGGGTTGAAGCGGTGCCCGCGCGCGGGATCCCACGGCCCGTGCACGCGAAAGCCGTAGCGGTCCCCGGGGCGGACACCGGGCAGGTAGCCGTGCCAGACGTGGAAGGTCTGCTCGTCGAGGGAGTAGCGCGTCTCCACGCCGTCGTCGGAGAACACGCACATCTCGACACCGTGCGCGTCCTCGGTCCACACCGCGACGTTGACCCCCTCGTCATCCGGGGTCACCCCCAGCGGGGCCCACTGCCCGGGCCAGGGACGTTCACCATGACGAGGTCCGGGCTCGAGGATGTCGGGCTCGAGATGTCCGGGCACGGCTCAGTGCAGGGTCGCTGCCCGGGGGAGCCCGAGAGTGGGCGAGCTGCCGGCCGCGACGACCGCCAGCACCTCGACGGTGTCTGCCTGCTGCAGGTCCCCCTTGCGGAACTGGGTGAAGAAGGCCTCCTGGCGTCCCTCGCCGAAGACGAAGGTGATCTTCGGCTTGGAGGGGGGGCGCTTGGCCAGGTCCCAGCGCCAGCGGGCGATGAGGGTCTCACCGGCGTAGGCGTCGACCACGACGGCCTTGAGGCCGTCCGCCTCGGCCGTGTCCAGCTCCAGCCGCAGCCCTCGAGCCGAGGCGACGTCGAAAGCCAGTCCACCGGTGTGGCCCCCCAGACGAGGAAGGCGCGAGCGGGCGGCGCTCACGGTGTACGTGACGCCCTCCTTGGCCGGGGCGATCCGCGGCGCGTCGACACCCTTGGCCGTGCGCGCCGGGCGCGCCGTGGCGAGGTCGATGCGGTGGAAGGCGCGCGGCCCAGGGCGCGGCGGCGGGGGTTCCCGCCCCTCGACCGCCGCCACGGCGGCGACCGCAGCGCGGGGGCTGGCCTCCGCCCGATGCGAGGAGAGGATGAGCGCCCACTTGTCGGCGGCCACGTCGACCGCGTGGACGTGCAGCCCCGCGTCCTCGATCATCCGTCGGGTACGGTCGGCATCGAAGATCGACACGTGGCCCCAGACCGACTCGAGCCGGCCGTTGACCGGCACCGACACCAGGAGGTCCGCGTCCGGGGGGAGCGCGTCGGCGAGCGCGCGAACGGCCTTCTCCGGGTCGTCGACGTGCTCCAGCACCTCGACGCAGACCACCAGCGTGGGGGCGAACTCCGCGACCAACCGCGGGTCGAGGTCGTAGAGGTCGCCCTGCATGACGCGGCCGCGGTCGTCCAGTCCGTTGACCGCCAGGACCTCGTTGGCCTTCACCACGTTGCGAGGGTCCAGCTCGATGCCGAGGTAGGCGGCGGCGCCCCCGTCACGCAGGAACAGCCCGGCGGTGTAGCCCTTGCCGGTGCCGATCTCGAGGACGCGGTCACCGTGCCCGACGAAGTCCAGCGTGCGGCGGAAGCGCGCCAGGGTGTTCGGCGTCTCGTAGACCTCCGTCGAGCGGGCCGTCCAGCCCTCGGGGCGGCGCAGCGGACGGAACCACTGCGCGCCTCGTTCGCGCTCGGCGTCCCACCGGTGGGACAGCAGCGCCTTGGACCGTTGGGCACCGATCATGCCCAGCAGGTCCAGGGTGTCCCACCCCGAGCGCACCAGGGCCTGCTCGGACTGGAGGGCGACGTCGTCGAGTGCTTCCACGGCGGCCAGCGTAAGGGAGGAGCCGGGCCGTCACGACACGCAACCTCGCGAGGCCGTGTCGCGTCCTCGGGCCGGTAGCGTGCGAACGACGCTGCGGTCGTCATCGACGTGGTGCGAGGAAGCGGTCAGGTGATCTTCCCAACGGTGCAGTTCGCCGGCTTCTTCGTCGTCGTGCTCTGCCTCAGCTGGGCGCTGATGCCACGGCCCAGGCTGTGGAAGCCGTTCATCCTGGTGGCGTCGTACGTCTTCTACGGCTACGCGGACTGGCGCTTCGTCTGCCTGCTCGCGGGGTCCACGGTCCTGAACCAGGGCGCCGCCGTCCTCATGCACCGCACCGCCTCCCCGGTCAACCGCACCCGCCTGCTCACCGGCGCGGTCGCGCTGAACCTGGGGCTGCTCGGCGTGTTCAAGTACCTCGACTTCTTCGAGGGCTCGGTCGAGCGGATGCTGGGTGCCCTCCACCTGCAGGCGCCGGTGCCGCTGCTCGAGGTCGCCCTGCCCATCGGGATCTCGTTCTTCACCTTCCAGGCCATCTCCTACGTCGCCGACGTGCACGCCGGGCGGATCCGGCCGGCCACCGCGATCGACTACGCGATCTACGAGGCGTTCTTCCCCCACCTCATCGCCGGCCCGATCGTGCGGGCACGGGAGTTCATCCCTCAGCTGGCGTCCCCGCGGGACCGCTCGTCCGTCGCGACCGGGCCGGCGCTGTTCCTGATCCTCGGGGGGCTGTTCAAGAAGGTCGTGCTGGCCGACCTGCTCGCGACGCGTCTGGTCGACCCGGTGTTCGACGCCCCCAGGGCGCACTCGGGTCAGGAGGCGCTCGCCGCCGTCTACGGCTACGCGGTACAGATCTACTGCGACTTCTCGGCCTACACCGACATGGCGATCGGCCTCGCCCTGCTCCTCGGCTTCCGGTTCCCGCAGAACTTCGACCGCCCGTACACCGCTGCGTCGCTGCAGGACTTCTGGCGGCGATGGCACATGACCTTGTCCCGGTGGCTGCGCGACTACCTCTACATCCCGCTCGGCGGCAGCCGGGACGGCCGCTGGCGCACGTACCGCAACATCATGATCACGATGCTGCTGGGCGGCCTCTGGCACGGCGCGAACTGGACCTTCGTGGTCTGGGGCGGACTGCACGGCGCCGGGCTGGTGGTCGAGCGCTGGGCCCGGGACCGCGAGGAACGCGGCACATCCGCGTCGCTCGCCGGCGACGGGACGCCGCGGGGGTCAGGGGAGCGCGTCCTCGTCGGAGCGGGTGCCGCCCCGGTGGCCGCCGGGGTGCTGCTCGCGGCGAGACGGACCCGGCCACGCGGGCTGCGCCACCGGGTCCGCGACCTCGACCCGAACGCCGACCTCGACGCGCCCGGACCGGGCCGGGCGCTGCGCGGCTTCCTGACCTTCCAGTTCGTCTGCCTGGCGTGGGTGTTCTTCCGCTCGCGCAGCGTTCCGGCCGCGCTGGAGCTGCTGGGCCGCCTCCCGCACCCGGGGCCGTCGCCGCTCATCACGCTGCCGGTGCTGGCGGCCATCGCGGCGGGGTTCGCGACCCAGGTCGTGCCGACGGAGTTCTGGACGGGGATCCAGGAGCGCTTCAGCGCCCTGCCACTCCTCGCCCAGGGCGCGGCCCTCGGCTGCTCAGTCGTCGTCGTCACCTCGCTGGTCGCCGACCAGGGAGTGGCTCCCTTCCTCTACTTCCGGTTCTGAGGTCGCGATGAGCAGCGACGAGGAGCGGCGGCCCACCGAGGAGCCCATCGACGCGGTCGCACATCCGGCCACCCGGGTGCGCGCCGGGAGGACGACCGCCGGACAGGCGATCGTGGTCGTGCTCGTCGCGCTGCTGACCGCGGCCGCCCTGGACTCCAGGGCGCTGGTGCGCGCCGGCCTCGGGATGCGGCCTGGTCTGACGCGCAGCGCGACGCTGGCCGTGGCGCAGCCGCTGAACCGGGCCGCCGGCGCCAGCGGCCTCGACCTGCCGCGCCGCGGACTGGACGCCGCGCTGCGCCGGCAGGACAGCCAGGGCGGCGTCATCTCCGGCGCGTCGGTGCCCCCGCCGCTCCCCTCGGCGCCAGGCCCCTCGCCGCAGCCGGGCGCCTCACCTGCCGGCCGGCCGACGGCGTCACCGCCGCCCCCCTCACCGCCGCTGCTGCGGGTCCCGACCCGATCGCGTCCGCTGCGCGTGCTGGTCACGGGCGACTCGCTGTCGACGTACGTCGCCGACGACATCGACCAGCTCGCCCAGGCGCGCGGCCTGCTCTCGGTG
>Ga0335071_10002198_pt1 | contig 20974 bp, 12 predicted proteins | sample Lox_Sample_15_FD_206724 | JGI IMG/M metagenome (GOLD analysis project Ga0335071, IMG submission 206724) | Soil microbial communities from Loxahatchee National Wildlife Refuge, Florida, United States - Lox_Sample_1.5 | ecosystem: Environmental > Terrestrial > Soil > Wetlands | place: USA...
TGGCCAGCCGCCCGCGAAATTTGAAAATAACCGCCGCAAGAGAAGCCCTTATCGAGGCTAGACAATTCCTGAGCCCCTCGGAAGCCCCGATTGGCGTAATCCTGTGACTCTTTCGAGTGAAACTAGAACTCGATGATTCCCCGCTTCAGCCCTATCATGGCGGCGTGGGTTCGGTCGTTGGCGCCAAGTTTGGAAAGGATGTTCTTGACCCGGCCCTTGACCGTTTCCTCGGTGATCGAGAGCTGATCGGCTATCTGCTTGTTGGCATTCCCTTCGGCGATCAGATGCAGGACGCTGATTTCGCCGGGCGTGAGAGCGTCATCGGTGGCGTGCTCGGCAAGCTCGTACGAGGCCTCAGGAGAAAGTGTCTTCTTGCCCGCGTGAACCTTACGAATCGTTTCCAAGAGCTCTTTATGCAACGTATTCTTCAGCAGATAAGCCCGGGCGCCTGCTTTGAGAGCCCTGAGTATCTGCACATCGCCGGCATACGTCGTCAGCACGATGATCTTCGCGTCGGGAGATTCGCCGCGAATCGTAATCAGCGCATCCAGACCGCTCATCTCCGGCATTTGCAGGTCCATCAGCGTGATGTCCGGACGGTGCGCACGAAACTGCTGAATCGCGTCGCGTCCATTCGCGGCTTCGCCGACCAAGATCATGTCCGACTGAACAGCCACGAGCCCTGCGATACCTTCCCGGACCAGCGGATGGTCGTCCACCGCGAGAATCCGAATTGAGCCAGCGTCGCCGTTCATGAGTCGATCGTCTCTTTCGCGTCCGAGTCTTTTCCTAAAAACCTCCGAGACCACCAGGAACTCCGGGCAGACGTCGCGTAGGCAATAGCGGCAGGAATACCCAGCTCGATCTCCGTGCCGGCATCGTTTTCGCTCCACACTTCGAGACGCCCGCCTACAAGTTTGGCGCGTTCCCGCATGCCATTCAAGCCAAAATGTCCGGACGGCTCCTGTCCCGACAGGACGGCCGCATCCATGCCTTTCCCGTCGTCCCGCACGCGTAGCCGGAATTGACGATCATCATATCGGATTTCGACTTCGAGATGCTGAGCCTGAGCGTGCCGAAAGGCGTTCCGCAGCGCTTCGGCGGCAATCCTGTAGATTTCATCGCGCACGATGGGATGCAGATTTCGCGCCTCGCCTTCAACTGTGACGCGAAATGCCATAGACCCCTGATTGGCTGGATTGAGTGCGAGTTCTTCTCCGAGTGTGCTTACAGCGAGTGCGAGGTCGTTGGTTTGGACTGTCGAGGTGCGCAGTCCCTGCACCGCGTCCCGGCCTTCGGTGATCGCGTCCGCGGCCCGATCAATCGTGCTATCCAGCTTTTCCTTTGCCTCAATGGGCCGGTCGGGGAGCAACTGCGAAACCGTCTGGAACCGCAGGAGTAACCCATGGAAGCTTTGAAGCAGCGTGTCGTGGAGATCCCGCGCAATACTTGTCCGCTCACCGACGCGTGCCTCCAAGGTCAGCGCGAATTCCCGATGTAGTTGCCGGACACGGAGTTGGTAGACGGCCCACACGATCGCCAAAACGAACAGCGCGCAAAAGACCCGAAACCAGTTCGTCTGGTAAAAATAAGGCTGCAGCACGAAACGCACGCCTGCCTCCTGATCGCTCCAAATCCCGTAGTTATTTGCCGCAAGCACGTGAAACGAGTACGCGCCCGGACCCATGTTCGTGTAGTGCGCGGTTCGGTGCCCGCCGGCGTCCACCCAGTCCTTGTCAAAAGGTTCGAGCCGGTACTTGAAACGTAGTTTGTCGGGAGCGGAGTAGCTCAGGGCCGTGAAGGTGAAATCCAACGTATTGTTGCCGGGGGGTACGGAAGTCCGGCGCTTGCCCGCCAGCGGCAACTTGTTGGCCCATGCCTCTTCCAGCACCACCGGCGGAGGAAGGCGACTCCCCGCAGTAGGTTCGATTGCCACCACGCCGCGCATGGTAGGAAACCATATCCGCCCGTCTTTCGTCTCCCAGCCTGCCGGGCTCCCTACATCGGATTCGCTACTCCTCATACCCTCGGCGACACCATAGGAGACGGGCAGGATGGAAGAGATTTTCCCATCGGCAAGATCATTCAACTGCTTCAGGCTGAGGCAAAAGATGTTCTGGGTGGAGCTGATCCAGAGATTGCCCTTGCTGTCCTCCAGCATCCCCGCCAACATGTTGTTAGGCAGACCTTCTTTGGTCGTGATTGTCTTCAACCCGCTGTCATTCAAGCGGGTCAATCCGCCGCCGTAACTGGCAATCCACAAAGTTCCGGTCGAGTCCTGGTGGATATCCACGCTGCGGTTGGGCAGGCCCAGCTTCTGGTCGTACCGGACGATTCTGTCGCCACGCATGTAAAGGAGCTCTTTGACGCCGGCCACCCATAAACCACCGTTACAGTCCTCGATAATCTGATTCACGTCGGAGATGCCGGGGATCTTATCCAATTCCCCTCCGCGGAAACGATAAAGCCCGCCAGGGTGCTCTTCCATGAGAGCCCCAATCCAGAGCGTGCCTTCTCGATCCTGATGAATGGCTCTCACGTCCGGGGCTCCAACCTTGAAGTCGCTTAGCACTCCCGAGCTGTAACGATGCAGGCCGCCGTAGCCCCCGAACCACAGGTCACCATCGCGTGTTTGGGTAATGGCGCGAACGTTCGCCACGCCCGGCAACAGATGGAACCGGTCTCCATCAAACCAGTAGAGCGAGTCTCCACCGAGCCATATGCGACCTTGCCGATCCTGAAAGACAGCATTGAAACCTGAGTTGGAGAGGCCCTCGTTCTTTCCATACGCTCTCAAGGGGGCCTGCCGGAGACGAACAAGGCCCATCCCATTGGTACCGACCCATAGATCGCCTTCGCGATCTACCAGGAGGCTTCGTACCCTGAGCAATTCCCGGCCGTTCGAGGGCAACGGTACTGCTTCCGGAGGACCGAGGCTCCCGTTCTCAATCCGGCAGAGTCCCGCAGGGGTGAGCAGCAGCAATTCCCCATCCGCACCTTCCGCCATGCTGATCGTGTACACGAGGTAGTCGGCCCCCAGCCCATCGCGCATCAACTCTCGCCGCCTGATGGGCGGTAGCGGAACATCCGAGAATTCCCCGTCGTGATAGCGCACGAGCCGATACCGGTCGCGAAAAGCGATCCAGACGCTCCCGTCGCGATCTTCGTGGACGAGAAAGCCGCTCGGCTTGGGGCTTTTCAAGGTCGCAATGGAGCCTCTGGGTCCGAAACGCACGACGTCTCTTCCGCAGCGGAACCACATGCTTCCGTCACGTGCCTGGAGAAGAAATTCTCGAACCGTTTTTCCGCGGTAAGTGGGGTAAGCCTCAAGCTTCGTACCAACAAAATGCGCCACGCCCTCCGAAGTGTTAAACCACAGCTTTCCTTCGGCATCTTCGCGGATGGAGCCCACGAATCGGCTCGGCAAGCCGTCGTGCTCGGTGTATGTAGTGGCAACGCCGTCCTCCACCCGTATAAGACCGCCGTCCAAGGTACCGATCCACAATACTCCGGAGCGACTTTCGTGCAGCGAAAGGATCCCATTGTTGCCGAGAGGCAGCATATCCCCGGATTCGAAGAGCGTAAACCGCTCGCCATCAAAACGGGCGAGTCCCCCGAATGTGCCGATCCAAAGATAACCCTGGTGGTCCTGCAACATCGCAGTCACCGAGTTTTGCGGCAGACCTTGCTCCGCTTCCCAAGCCCTCGCGACGTACTGTGGCGCTTGTGATTGTGCGCGCGCGGAAGCGATTAAGAGACTGGCAAGCAAAGGAAGCGCGCCGGCCAGGAATAACACGCAGGCGAAACAAGTACCCCATGCACCTGCAATCGCAGTGCGGCGCCAGCCAAAGCGAAACAGAAGCGACCGGCGAGAAGCCATCTTCGCACCTTCGCAACCGAATGTCATCGGAAACAGCGATCCTGTATCTGATGATTCTGATCTTAGTATAAGCAGGGAGTAAGGCTCAGACAGTGAACGGATCGCGTCACCTAGCCGAGTCTCCCCGCTAATCCTTTGCTTTTCCCGCGAGCGTTCGTGCCAACCATGAGCCTCTCCGACGTGTCTTGTAAGCGTGAACCGCACAGGTAAGCGCAGTTCCAACTCGGTCCCCATGTCAACCTCGCTCCAAACCACCAGCGAGCCTCCTATAAGGTTTTGTGAGCACTGAATCTTGGGGCCGGTGAGAAGACTTGAGCTACGCCATCTTGAACAGATACTTGTTGATGTTCATTGAGCGAATTCTCGATTCCAGCGTGGAGGGCGGGATGCCGAGCCTGGCTGCTGCACCCTGCGGCCCGGACACTCTGCCTCTGGTTTCGGCCAGAGCCGCGCCGATGATTTCCCGATCCCCCAACGAAGAACTGCCACCCGAAGTGTGCGTAGGCTCTTCAATGCATAATTCGCGGCACAGCCAGCACTCCTTCACGGTGAGCTTCCCTTTTTCATGCATGACCACCGAGCGCTCCATCACGTTTTGCAACTCGCGGATGTTACCGGGCCATGGGTACCGAACCAGAGCATCCATCGTTTCGAAGAAGATCGCATCGATGGTCTTGTTCATCCTCTGCGCGAATTGCCGAACAAAATGCCGCACCAGCAGAGGAATGTCTTCTGTGCGGTCGCGCAAAGGAGGAATGGAAATGGGAAAGACGTTGAGGCGGTAGTAAAGATCGTTGCGAAACTGCCCTTCCAGAATCATCTGTTCCAGATTGCGGTGGGTCGCGGCCACGACCCGAACATTCACTTGCTTTGTCTGAGTGCTGCCCAGCCGCTCAAATTCCCGTTCCTGTAAAACGCGAAGGAGTTTCGGTTGCAACTCCAGCGGAATATCGCCGATCTCATCCAGAAACAATGTACCCTGGTCGGCCAACTCGAGCCAGCCGACCTTCTGTGTGATGGCGCCGGTGAACGCGCCGCGTTCGTGGCCAAAAAGCTCGCTCTCCAGCAGTCCGCTTGGAATGGCAGCGCAGTTGACCTTGACAAACCTCTTGCACCTCCGGCGGCTGCGCTCATGGATGGCCTTGGCAATCAGCTCCTTGCCGGTGCCTGTCTCTCCTAGCAGGAGTGCCGTCGAATCGGCGGCTGCCACCATCTCGACCAGATCCAGCACCTCGCCGAGAGCGCGGCTTTGCCCCACAATCCCTTTGAAGCCTGGCCGTGCCATGATTTCTTCCTCTGAGTCGAGAACTTGATCCGCTTGGCTCTTGGAATCACTTAGGAAACACACCTGATTGTCACTTAGACCGTACTCTGAAGTGCTATCCAAGCTCACAGCTAACCTCCGGTCATGTTGATCTCTTGCGCCGAATGGCGAATCGACCCAGCGCTCATCAGCGTGTGCTTTTCTTTCTCTTGTGATCCGCTTTCCGCTGCGATTACGTCTGCATCGCTGCTCGAACGCATTCGAGCAGGGCATCATCGTTGAAGGGTTTCGTTAGGAACTCTAACGCGCCTAAGCGAAGAGCCTGCATTCGCGTCGCCGCATCCCCGTGTGCGGTGATAAAAATAGTCGGAATCCGGCAGTTATCGGCATTCAGTTTTGCAAGGAGCTCCAGGCCCGACATTCCCGGCAGGCGAATATCGGTAATCAAGCATCCGGTCTGGCGTTGATGACCTGAATCAAGGAACTCTTCCGCGGACCTGAACGCGATTGCTGGCAAGCCGACCTCTTTCATCAGGCCTAGCAGCGCGGCCCGAACTGAGTCGTCATCATCGATGATTGAAACCACTCTCGAGCCTGGCTGACTCGCCATATCAGCAGAGTAGTGCCGATGCCGCCCGGGCGCTAGTATCCCTTGGTATCATTTACCTCCTACTTTCAGCGCCAACCTGTTTGCCCATTCACTCTGTGTAAGCACAAGAGGTCCGAATCACCGACACCGGTTCCGCCTGGCATCCAGCGCGCAACGGTGTACGTCCCGCGAGAACTCGCAGACTTGAAACACCCAATGTGTCAACCATGAATCTGAGGAGCTGTGAAAGTTCAGGTTCGGCAGGCATTGACTCGTTTACTTCGGCTGATTACCGGTCAATAGCCTGAGCTTATCCGCCACCCGAACCAGCTCGGCAAAGGATTCAGCCTGCATCTTGTGCATGACGCGCCCGCGCTGAGTCTTTACCGTAATTTCGCTCGTTCCGAGTTCCGCCGCCACCTGCTTATTGAGCATGCCGGTGACCACTAACTGCATCACCTCGCGCTCACGCGGGGTCAATGTGTCATAGCGGTTTCGCAACTCTGCCACTTCGCTCTGCTGTTGACATCGCGTGCGGTCCCGTTCAAGCGCCTGCTGAATAGCGTCCAGCAGGTCCTGATCGTCGAAAGGTTTAGTCAGAAACTCGATCGCACCGGCCTTCATGGCCCTGACGGACATCGGGATGTTTCCGTGGGCGGTAATAAATATGATTGGGATGTGCATCCCCGCGTCTGCCAACTGCCGTTGAAAATCAAGGCCGTTGAGACCGGGAAGCCGCACATCCAGAACCAGGCAGCTCGGGCCATCCCCGCGGTGCCCTGCCAGGAATTCCTGGGAGCTGCCGAACGACTCCGAGTGCAGTCCCACAGACTTCATGAGTCCCTGGATTGAACGGCGAAGGGATACGTCGTCATCGATGATGAATACCGTCGATGTGTCTTGCTTGGTCACAGTTGTTCACCATTCGTTGCGGGAAGTGTAAAGAAGAACCTGGCGCCGCGGCCGGGGTTCGAGGTCGCTGAGAGACACCCCCCGTGGGACTCAATGATGGTGCGGCTGATTGCTAATCCCATCCCCGTTCCGTGAGGCTTGGTTGTGAAGAAAGCGTCAAAGATCCGATCCTTGTCTGGCGGCAATCCTACACCGTTATCACTGACCGATACGAGCAACTCATCATCGGCGTTGCATTGCGAGACGATAGTTATTTCACGTGTTCCGTCCATCCCCTTCATGGCGTCGATCGCGTTGATGATAAGGTTCATGAGCACCTGCTGCAACTGAACGCGATCCCCGGCCGCAGTGGGGACATCGGCAGCGAGGTCGCTGCGGATGGAAATGCCGAAGCGAGCCGCCTCATTGTGTAAGAGCGCAACAATCTCGCCGATTACTTCGTTAACATTGACCAGCTCACGCTGCGGAGCGTCTTTCTTGTAGAGCGAGCTGGTCCGGTTGATAATCTCGGCTGACCGCATAACATCTTCGACCATTCGTGAGGCCGCCTCGCGCGCCTCCTCCAAGTCGGGTCGATCGCGCTTGAGCCATCGCAGGCAGGTCCTGGCGTTGGTGACGGCTGCAGCAATTGGCTGCTTGATTTCGTGACCTATCGATGCCGCCAATTCGCCCATCATGCTGACGCGGTTGATGTGCGCGAGTTCAATCTCCAGCCGGGACAATCGCTCGCGCTCTTCGTCCGCCCGTTTGCGTTCGGTCACGTCGATCACGGTACCTACAAATTCAACCAGGCCCCCGGATGGGTTGAGAACGGGATGGCCTACCACGTGGACATCTCTGATCTCGCCGCCGGGATGAACGATTCGGTAATCCATCTCAAACTCAGCCCTCTTACGCCCGGCTGCATCGAGCGCTTCGCCTGTCTCTTGCTGATCGTCGGGGTGGATGCGTTGAAAGAACGTTTCAAATCGCGGTAGTCCAGCGTGCGGGTCGAAACCCAGGATGCGGTAGCACTCCTCTGACCAGTACCTGATCTCACCTCCTGCGGGAGCCCATGCCCAACTGCCCGTTCGGCTGAGCCTCTGCGCTTCCGCCAAATAGGCTTCACTCTGCATCAGAGCCGCCTCGGCTCGTTTTCGATCCTCAATGTCGGTGCGTGTGCCGTACCACCTCAGGATGCGCCCGCGCTCATCCCGCAGCGCGTTGTCCCGGACTAGAAACCAGCGATATTGCCCGTCTTTCCCCCTTATTCGTGCCTCGATCTCGACAGGCGCACCGTCGAAACGCGCCTGCTCGCGCACGGCTTCCAACTTTTTCGAGTCGGCCGGATGAAAGACTCGAGCAACAGCGTCTTTTGACCGCATCTCTTCCGCGGTAAGGCCGGTATACTCCAGCTCTTGCCGGTTGGCAAATAAAGGGTTCCAGTCCGCGTCAAAAACAAACACCTGCTGTGGAATCACATCGACGAGTTGCCGAAGCTCCCCTTCGCTTCGCCGAATCTTTTCCTCGGCCTGCTTTCGATCCGTGACGTCGCGAATGGTACTGGAAATCAGCACGCCCTCCCCAGTTTCGAGCGGGCTGAGGCTGACCTCTACCGGAAACTCTCTGCCATCCTTACGCAGGCCGTACAGTTCCAGCCCCGACCCCATTGGCCGCGCGACAGGGTTGGCCGTAAACGCCGCGCGTTGTTCTGGGTGTCTTCGCCGGAACTGCTCCGGCATCAACATTTCGATTTTCTTCCCCAATACCTCTTGTCGCTGATAGCCAAACAGCTTCTCCAGTTGTTCGTTGACCAAGACAATTTCGCCCTCACGATTGACGACTGCAACCGCATCGGGCGCCGCCTCAAGCAGCCTGCGAAATTTGTCCTCAGCTTGCTTGCGGTCTTCGATATCCGTCGCGACTCCGTACCACCTCAGAATCTTTCCTTTCTTATCGCGTAGCGGCAGGGCGCGCACCTGGAACCAGCGATACCCTCCGTCGCCACCACGGAAGCGCGCATCATACTCCAACGGTTCGCCAGTCACCGCTGACTTCCGCCATTTGTCGAGAGCCAGGCTGCGGTCATCCGGATGAACTGCATCTCCCCAACCCAAACCTGCCGCTTGATCTAGGCTTAACCCCGTATACTCCATCCAGCGCCGGTTGACGAAGGTACGCAAGCCATCTGGTTGAGCCGTGAAGGCCATGGCTGGAATCGTTTCGATGGCTTCCCGAAATTGCTTCTCCCGCTGCTGCAGTTGCCGAGTGCGACGTTGATACAGCGCCCAAACGAGCGCGAGAATAACTACCGCGCAGAGTGCGCGAAACCAATCGGTTTGGTAGTATGCGGGCGCAACACTGAAGTCCAGGAATTCGCCTTCCTCGTTCCATACACCGCTGTCGTTGCAGGCGATCACGCGGAAGCGGTAATTGCCCGGAGCGAGATTCATATAGAATGCCTGGCGGCGATTGCCCACGCTCTGCCAGTCGCGATCAGCGCCTTCCAGCTTGTAGCGAAACAGGACCTTCTCCGGCGCGACGAGGCTGAGCGCGGTGTAGTCGATCTCCAGATCACGAACCAGCGGCGGCAGGCGTAGTTGAGATACCGCATCGTAGGTTTTGTGGTCGGCGGTTATTTGCTCGACGTGCACCGGCGGCGGAAGTTTGTTGAATGGAAGTCGATCCGGATCAATGATGGTGACGCCGTCCAAAGGTGTGAACCATATCCTCCCATCTATCGATTTGGTCACCTTTGGGCCGAAGCGGCCAGCAGTGATGCGGGCCCTCACTCCGTCCGAGCTGTCGAAAACGGTGCTCTGGATGCTCCGGTTCGGATCACTCTTCCAAGCGTTCAACTCAGAACGGGCAATCCGCACCAGTCCGCAAGGCTGGTTCAACCATATCGAATGGTCGTTGCCTTCGATCATCCAATGAACGGTGTCGCAGGGCAGGCCGTTCTTGCTGGTAAGGGTTGTGATACGCCCACCCCTTAATCGGCTAAGACCGCCGGCGGTCGCGGCCCACACCGCGCCGTCGGAGTCGGGTTGAATGTTGGTCACTGAGCCCTTACCCAGTCCATCAGTGGCGTTGTACGAAGCGCGGATCTGTCCATCCTTCAGATAGACGATTCCGCCGTCATAAAATCCGAGCCATAGACCTCCCTGCACGGCATCAGGCAGCAGTGCTACCGCCGCGGACTTGCGTCCGAGCCGGGCCCAGGGAATGCGTTGCACGACTCCCTCAGGCGCCGAATTAATAAGGCCTTGGTCCAGACTGCTGATCCAAACTTTTCCTTTTTCGCCTGCGGCGAATGCGAAGATATTTCCACCACGAATGCCGGGGACCTGCAAAAAGCGGCCGCTGTCGAAGAAGAACACTCCCTCGGGACCCCCTGTCCACAATCGCCCCCTATCGTCCTCGCCAAGCGCATAGACGGTGCCCTTCAGACCGCCGTTCGCGACCTCCGTCACTCTCCCATTGATAACCGGCTTCTGCTCACCTGGTTCCGAGTCCTGCGCCGGCACGCTTTGCTTGCCATAGACGGTGACATGCCCGTTTTGCCAGCGGTCCAGGCCGCTCGCTGTAGCAATCCAAATACTGCCGTCCTGCGTCGCTTCCAGCACGTGAACTGTAGAGTTTGAAAGGCCCTGGTTTACCGAAATCGTCGGTACGGCGAATTCACGAAAGCGATCGAGACCATCTTCCGTGCTGACCCAGACATCGCCTTCGCGATCTTCAAAGATTTGAGTTACAACGTCGCCGGACAGATCATCGAATTTATCGAACTTTCCCTGATGCAGGTGCAACAACCCCTGCACCGTACCGATCCACAGACTGCCGTCGCTGCTCCGGAAGAAGCAAGTGGGCCTGAACTTTTCGGCGATTCCGGGAAGCTCGTAACCCCGGAATCTTCCGCCCGCGAATTGTTTGAGCCCTTCGATCGAACTAGAAAATGAACCGTCGGGTGCGCCGGTTGCAACCAGGAGTGCGCCGTTATCGCCTGCGGTGAGCCTCTTGGCCTCAACAGGGCCGTTGCCTGGATAGTAGTGCTGTGGCGGGCCAGGCGCCCAGCGCCACAGACCGGTTTGAGCGGCGACCCACAACTGGCCTTCGTGGTCCGCGTACAAGTCGACCACGTCGTTGCCGAAGCCCCCGGCCCCATAGCACTTGGCTCTCCCCGCTTGGATGGCGCAGAGCCTTCCGGGGTGTTGAATGCCGACCCAAACGGTGCCGCTCCCATCCTGGAGGAACGGTCCAGCGGGATATCCGGCAACTTCCGGATATTCCGTAAGCTTGCCATCCTTCCAACTTGCAAGTCCCTCCGCGGTGCCAATCCAGAGAGTACCGTCGCGCGCAACGAGCAAGTCACGGACATAAATGCTGGGGAGTTGCTCACCCTTGGGCGGCTGCCATGGCTTAGCTTGCACGCCATCGAAGCGGCTCAACCCAAATTCCGTGCCCAGCCACAGATAGCCATCAGGCGTCTGCGCCATCGAAAAAATGGTGCCTTTTGTGAACCCTTCGCGAACCTTCCACGTGGTATGTGCATACTGGCTAACATCCAGCGAGGGGTCCAATGCAAAAGCGCACGTGCTGGATACCAGCAGAATGGCCAGCCAGATCCCCATCCGCACTTGCACTCTCCCCATCTGCCAAATATACTATTGGCTCACTCTGGGCCATTGGCCTCTTCTTCCACCAGAATCGAAGGCCGTAGCAGCTGGACAGGTGTCCAAGATCAGGTCTTTTCGCGGGCTAATAAGGCTTGATCACGCCTTATTCAAGTGGAGCATTGTTTCCCTTCACATACTTCGTGCTCATAGCTTGGCGGTCGGAAGGGGGCAAAGTGGATCGAACAACAGGCTCGATGTCGAGACTGCTTTCACCCGCGGCTCTCCGCCTTCTTTCCGCCTTATTGTTCGGCGTAGTGGCAATTCACCTGAATGCGCAGGTCGCTGGCGCCCGCATAGCGGGCACCGTTACTGATGGCACCGGCGCAGTCGTCGCAGGGGCGCAGGTGACGATCAAGAACATGGCGAACGGTTTCGAGAGAAAACTGGTTACGAATGAATCAGGTTTTTACAGTGTGCCGAACCTTTCCTCCGGCCTTTACACCATTACGGCGTCAGCGAAAAGCTTCAAATCCGAGGTTCGCAGTGGCCTTACGCTTAGTGTCGGGGGAGACATCGAAGTGAATCTGACCATGGCGGTCGGCAGCGCAAGCGAGAGCGTTCAGGTGCAAGGTGCGACCCCGGCAGTAGAAACAAACGACGCGACCCTCGGCGGGCTTGTAAACGGCGAGACGATTCATGATTTGCCACTCAACGCCCGGGACTGGACTCAACTGGCGGCTCTGGAGCCCGGCGTGGCACAGATACGTACGCAAGATGTCGCCACGAATCTCCTCAGTCGGGGAAATCGAGGGCTCGAAATGCAGATGACAGTTTCCGGTGGGCGTCCCGAACAGAACAATTATCGAATAGACGGGATTAGCATCAGCGACTATTCCAACGGAGGCGGAGGAAGCGCGCTCGGCATCGACTTGGGAGTGGACGCCATCCAGGAGTTCTCAGTCATTACCGCAAACGCTCCGGCAGATTATGGGAAGACTTCCGGTGGGGTGATTAATGCCGTCACGCGACAGGGAACAAGAATTCTGCACGGCTCATTCTATGAATTCCTGCGCAACAGCGCACTTGACGCTCGCAATTATTTCGATCCCGCCACGATTCCGCCATTTCGACGCAATCAGTTCGGGGCTGGCCTAGGCGGGCCAATAAGAAAAGATCGCACTTTCTTCTTCGGCGATTATGAAGGGCTTCGGCAAGACCAGAGTGTGACTCAGCTCGCCGTCGTGCCCACCCAAACGGCGCGCCAAGGCGAACTTGTCGCGGGAACCGTGACTGTCAGCCCCCTCGTAATGCCGTATCTGCGGCTTTTTCCATTGCCGACGAGCAACATCAACGGAGACACCGGTACGTCCACCTCAATAACTCAGCAAATGGGGAACGAGAACTTCTTCATTGTCCGAAGCGATCATGAGTTTTCTCCAGTTGATTTCGTGCACGGAACGTACATGCTCGATGACGCTACACTTTCGTCGTCCGATGTCTTCCAAACTGTCGCGTCAGGCACGCTCTCTCACCGCCAGCTTGCAACCGCTGAATATACAAAAACTTTCACTCCTGCTTTCGTGAACGCGCTTCGATTCGGCTTCAGCCGCGTGCTCGCCGACATCATGAAACCAATCAAGACGGAGCTTTCCTTTGCAGGTGATGTTGCCAACGGTTTTGTGCCCGGTAGCCCTGTCGGGTCAATTAGCGTAACTGGCATTACCGGCTATTCGGGTGGACCCGGCGCAGGCGGACAGATCGATTACGGCTTCAATTCATTCCAGATCTATGACGATCTGTTCAGGACCCTGGGAGTCCACTCGTTGAAGTTCGGTGTCAATGTCGAGCGACTGCAGGACAATGAGCTTGGCACCTCGATGCCGAATGGGCAATTTACTTTCACCTCCCTGGCAAAGTTTCTGACGAACAACCCTGCCACATTCACCGCAGCGCTCGCCGGAGGAAAGGTCTCCCCTTACAATATTCGTCAAACGATATTTGGAGCGTACTTTGAGGACGACGCCCATCTGGCCTCAAATTTGAACGTGAATCTTGGCCTGCGCTATGAGATTGCGACAGTACCGACGGAAGTGAACGGCCGGCTAACGAACCTACGCAACCTGACTGACGTCGCACCGCATTTGGGTTCGCCGTTTTTCTATAATCCGACGTACCGAAATTTTGAGCCGCGAATCGGATTCTCTTGGGACCCGTTTCATTCAAGCCGAACTGCTCTTCGAGGCGCCTTCGGCATTTACGACGTTTTGCCGCTGACTTATGAATTCGGGATCTCTACATATAGTGCTGCACCCTTCTTCCAGCGCGGGACAATCTCGTCGGGTCTGCCAGCAGGTAGCTTTCCGAGCACCGCATTCCCGTTGCTGACACCGAACCAACTGAAGTACCTGCATATTGATTCATATCCCAAGCGCAATTACGTGATGAGCTGGAATTTCAATGTCCAGCATCAATTCGGCAGCAACGTGGTCGTAACGGTGGCTTATGTTGGCTGTCGTGGTGTCCATCAGCCGTTCCAAATGCAGGATATGAACATTGTTCTGCCCAGCTCCCATAGCTCGGCTGGATACCTTTGGCCTGCTCCAGCCGGCAGGGGTACACGCGTGAATCCCAATGCTGGGCAGATTAGTGGACTTTTGTGGCAAAGCAGCAGCTTCTATGACGCCTTGCAGACCCACGTCGCGCGGCGCATGAAGAATGGTCTCCAGTTCGGCGCCGCCTTCACTTGGGCCAAGAGCAGCGATACCAGTTCTTCCTCTGCAGTGGGGAACCAGTTCCTGAATTCCATACAGAACCTGCCCTGGTTTGATACGCACTTGAACCGTGGACTATCGGACTTTGATGTCCGTCAGAATGCCGTGTTCAATGCAATGTGGCAGGTTCCTGCTCCACATGACGAGGTCGGTGTCCACTGGTTGGCGAGCGGCTGGCAACTTGGCGGGATTTATCAACTCAGCAGCGGCATGCCGTTTACGCCGACGATTGGCGGAGATCCTCTCGGTTGGAAGAGTTCCTACCCGTTTGACTTCCCGGACCGGATATTTGGTCCGGGGTGCGAGTCGGCGATCAATCCCGGCAATCCGGTACATTACATCAAGACACAATGCTTCTCCTTTCCTAACCCTAGCACTCGAATAGGAGACGCCAGGCGAAACAGTCTGATTGGCCCGGGCCTCTCGAATCTCGACCTTTCCCTTTTCAAAAGCAATCGTATTTCGCGGATTTCGGAAAACTTCACCATTCAGTTCCAGGCGGAATTCTTCAACGCGCTGAATCACGCGAACTTCTCGCCTCCTGTCGCCGATAATGCCTTATTTGGGGCAAGCGGAGCGGCGGTAACGACCGCGGGATTGATTACCACGACCTCGACATCATCTCGTCAGCTTCAATTCGCGTTGAAATTCATATGGTGATCGGATGTAAGCAATTCCACTGTGCGTCCTGAGTTTTTCGATATCTTCGAGAATACTAACTTCGACCCTATTAATAAACACCTGACTAACTCAACTTCGGCGACTCGAGACCTGCCCATCGTCGAACCGGCTTCTCAGACACCTGCAGCGATGCGAAAGCTGAACCTTTCGCAGAGAGCCGCTCCGCCCGAGTCGAATCACGCCTGAGCGCATGGGAACGCTTTCGCGAAAGCCGTGAATACCCGAAAAGATCGCGACTTCGCGTCGCGGACGCCCCAGCGTTTTCAGAAGCTTGCTCTTCGGCATTTGAATTGCATCGAAGAAACCGTGCGGCGTGCTCGAAGAGAGGTCCTGACAGGTGAAAGCTGAATTCATACATAAGAGCAGACCTTCCACAGCGATGAAGGCTATACCAGCGCTAGCTGTGCTGCTTCTCTTCTTGTTTGGGGAGTACTTAGAAGCAGCAGGACCCCAACAGGAGACCCTTCGAGCTTGGGACGAATACATTCGGATCGTCAACCTGCGCGTCGCAAAGAATGCCTCGGTGGGCGGCCATTTCTTATGGATCGATGAGTCTCAGGATATGGCTCGGCTCCTGCAGAAAAATGAAGTGCTGGTAACAAACCGCGATCCCCAAAATATACCTCAAGGAATGATCCATGATTGGGTTGGCGCAGTGTTCGTGCCTTACGTGACACTTGATCAGGTATTGAAGGTAGTCGGAAGTTATGATCGCTGTACGGAGTTCTCCAAGCCTTTGTTCAGTAGGTGTACCATCCTTTCACGAGGCGGGGATCAAGTCGAGTTGAACGTTGTTGCGATACAGAAAGTCTTTTCAGTGACAGCGGCGGTGGAGGCAGAACAGCAGGTTCAAGTTGTCAAGCTGAGTCCTAAGAGGGCATACATTACGAGCAACGCGATCCAGGTCAAAGAAATCGCCGATTATGGCCGGCCCACCGAGCATCCTTTTTCGGAGAACCGAAGACCTGGTTTCGTCTGGCGCGAGGCCACTGTCCAGCGGCTCGAAGAGCGCGATGGTGGCGTGTACCTAGAATTGGAGACGATCATTTTGAGCCGCGACATTCCCGTGGGGCTGCGCTGGCTAATCAAGCCCTTAGCCGACGAATTACCCCGACGGCTGATGCTCGATGTACTCAATGACACGCGGACTGCTGTCCTGCGAGACGTCCAATTGTCCCCGTCCCATGGACTGTCCTTAACGGCGAGCCGGTAACGACCAAGCGCGCTTGTCGAATCCGGTAGAACCTCCCGCGATCGTTCAGTTCCCACTGCAATAAATGCGGTCACTTCTGCAAGCGGCCGCCGAATTTGTCGCGAACCTCACGAATTCGCGAAGGATGGCAGTGTGTGTCCGCGCGAACCCAAGCATTTTGAAGAGATTGCAATTGGCCCTTGCGTTGCAGTGATCACGCTGAAGGACTGTCCGCAAATCGGCCCTCAGACGCTGAAGCCGTGGTCAAGCACGGGATGCCAGTCTGGTTATGAATGAGCCAAAGGAGATGATCTTCATGAAGCGATATCTGGAGATTTTGTTAGTCTTTTTCGCTGGGGTGACAGGCCTATATGCGCAAAGCGATGCGGAAGCGCAGCCGGCCCACGGGGCGATATACCGGGTCGAAGTTGTGGCGCGAAGGATTAACGCCATCAACTACCGCCATCGAAGCGATGAGACCAAGGTCAATTTTCTCGGGACCACTCTGATGCCCGACGCGAGCGGCGACGCCTACGTGCACAGCAAGCAAGGCGCCATCGAGGTGAACGCGAAGTTCAAGCACATACAACCCGCCACCCGCTTCGGCCCCGAGTACATGACCTATGTTCTTTGGGCGATCACACCGGAGGGCCGCCCGGTGAATCTTGGAGAGGTCTTGGCCGGTCACAACGGCAGCGCGAGTCTCAACGTAACGAGTAACCTGCAAGCGTTCGGCATGGTCGTGACAGCCGAACCCCACTTTGCCGTAACTCAACCGAGCGAGGTGGTAGTCATGGAGAATTCCGTCACCAGCGAGACAACCGGAACAGTCGAGCAGGTCGACGCCAAGTTTGAATTACTGGGGAGGGGCCAATATACCGTAGGCGTGAATCCGGCCGAACTAATGCCTCTGGAGATTGACGGGAAGATCCCAACTGAACTTTACGAGGCTCGCAACGCCATCCGCATTGCCAAGTGGGCCGGGGCAGAAAACTTTGCGGCCGATTCGCTGAGCAAAGCCCAGTCGGATTTGCAGAACGCAGAAGATCTCGTGGACAGCAATGGCGATAGAAAAGACATCATCTCCGACGCGCGCGAAGCAGCGCAGACAGCCGAAGACGCGCGCTTGATCGCCGTCCGCAAGATCATCGCGGAGGAGCAAACGCAGATCGTGGTGAATGCCGTCGCAGCAAAGGCCCAGGCTGTTCAGTCCGAAGCCGAAGCTGCTCAGGTCCAGGCTGAGGCGCAAGCTGACGCTGAGGCCGCAGCACGCGCTAAAGAGCAAGCTGAAGAAGCTCGGAAAGCGCAGGAGGATGCAGATGCCGCTAAGCAGGCTGCCGAAGCGAAGGCTCAACAGGCGCAGGTGCAAGCAGCCCAGGTCGAAAGAGAGAAAGCGGCTCTGCGGGGCCGACTCCAGCAAGAATTGAGTACGGTTCTCGAGACACGCGATTCGGCTCGCGGCCTGATCATGAATATGTCGGACGTTCTCTTTGAATTCGGCAAGTACGCTCTGAAGCCAGAGGCGCGTGAGAAGCTGGCCAAAGTGTCGGGGATATTGCTTTCGTTTCCGGAGCTTACTCTCGAGGTCGATGGTTACACAGACAATGTCGGGGGTGACGAATTCAATCAAAAGCTTTCCGGAGAACGCGCCGACGCCGTTCGCGATTATCTGACATCGCAGGGAGTTTCCCCCAATTCGATCGTCACAAAAGGCTTCGGGAAAGACAACCCTGTCGCATCTAACGACACGTCTGAGGGGCGGCAAGAGAACCGCCGGGTTGAGCTCGTCGTATCGGGTGCCGCGATCTGAACCAAACATGGCCGGCGACTTAATCTGACTCACCGAGTGCAGATCATTGAATCTGGCTGATGAAGCGATAGTCAGAGTCTCTTCGATATCGCCTCCCCCGGGTGCGGGCGAGGTGTCGCACTCTAGTTCTTGTCGGTCTGCACCAGCTTTCACTTCCTTCCGCCGAACCAACTATCAGATTATGGTCACGAAATTGCGTTAGTATCGCGAATTCGCGGCTCATTGCGGCCCCGCGCTGAAGTCTTGGAACTCCATTCTCATGGCACTAACTATCTAAATCATCTAGTCTTAGCCGACCGTTCTCCCAACAGGAGTGTTTGGCCGCGGAAATGCACTTTCGAGTGCGTCCCGGCAATCCTACGTCGGCGATAAGCATGTTTCACCAACCTAATTCCTGAAGGAGGAATCTCAATGAAGACCAATACGGAACTGCAGCGGGATGTCATGGACGAGCTTGAATTCGAACCCAGCGTCAATGCCGCAAACATCGGCGTAACTGCCAAGAAGGGCATCGTCACTCTTTCCGGCAAGGTGAGCAGCTATGCCGAAAAATACGCGGCCACAGAGGCTGCCGAGCGGGTCATCGGAGTCAAGGCTGTGACCGACGAGATGAAGGTGGACTTGCCTTCTATCCATCAGCGTGACGATGAGGACATCGCTGAGGCCGCGGTGAATGCCCTCAAGTGGCACATTTTGATTCCGCAGGACGCCATCAAGGTGAAAGTCGACAAAGGTTGGATCACCCTCGAAGGGGCGGTCGATTACAAGTTTCAGCAGTCGCTCGCCGAAGACGCCGTTCAAAATCTAACGGGAGTAACGGGCGTCAGCAATTTGATCACGCTGAAGACTGCAGTCGCGCCGTCGGACCTCAAAGTGAAGATCGAGAACGCACTAAGCCGCGCCGCCGAACTGGACGGCGAGGACATCACTGTCGAAGTCAGCGGGAACAAAGTGACTCTAAAAGGCAGCGTCACATCCTGGGCAGAGCGCGATGAGGCTGAGAGAGCGGCTTGGTCCGCCCCTGGCGTCTGGGATGTCGACGACCAGCTCGATATCGCCGCCTGAACGGGGCCGTTTCCTCAGAGTTGTTCTTCATTCGGGAGGGTGCGCGGCGCCTGGCAGGCCAGAATTGTCTGACTGGCTGTTATCGGTTCAGCGCGGCTATATATCAGTGTTCGGCGACGCGTCCCCTCTGATAACCGTTGATCCAAAGAAAGTGCGAAGCAGATATGCCCGTAGTGAACCTCGAGTATCGCGAGAAATCGCTTGCGGCGACAGTGATGTCGAGGCTTGAATGCACTCTCTTCACGATCGGATTTGCGCTCCTGACAGTGTGGGGAGGGGAAATACTTGACGGTGTTGTCTACTCGCGAGCTGCACTCGCGCGGTTCGAGGCCGACCAGGCAATGGAGGCGGGCAAGAGCACCCTCGTGCGGCGCGACCTGGACTCAGTCTCTAAAGCCGGCTTTGCGCCCTGGTCGGCCAGGCAGGTTCAAGCATACAAAGATAGTCTCTTGCGGAAGGTCGACGCTCCTATCGCGGCATTGAGCATTCCCAGGATTCACCTCCAAGTCCCTGTATACGACGGCACAGACGGTGCCACGCTGAACCGGGGCGTTGGGCGCATTGCGGGAACCGCGCAAGTGGGCGCTGGTGGCAATCTCGCGATCGCGGGACACCGTGACCGTTTCTTTCGCGGCCTCAAAGACCTGTCAAAGGGCGATCTGATCAAACTCTCTCGCCTTGACCAGACCGATTTCTATGTCATCGACAGAATTGAGATCGTTCCCCCGGAAGACGTGTCTGTCCTCAGACCTACGGTGGCGCCTTCACTGACTCTGATCACCTGCTTTCCCTTTTACTTTGTTGGAAGCGCTCCGCAACGCTACGTCGTGAGGGCGCTGCTCCGAGGCTCCAGCCAATTGGGAGAGAGCGAGGGTAAGAACTCGATTTCACCAGGCAAGTAAACCAAACCACAAGGAGAATGAATCATGATTTCCGCAAGCTTCGCGCGAACACTCAACAATCTACTGGGCGTAGCGTTTATCGCCACGGGGCTCGCCCTCACCGCAATTGCGCAGGTGCAAACTAAAACCGAAATACAAGGTGGGTCGCCAACAAAGCAGGTTGACGTACAACGCGGCGAGGTAGTTTACATTTCCGGGAACGATGTGGTCATCAAGGGAGACGATGGGAAAATCCGGGATTTCCCCAATGTACCGGAAAGCGCGCGCGTCACGGTCGATGGCCAGCAACTTTCGGTTCATGATCTCGAACCGGGGATGACCATCGAGCGGACAACGATCACAACAACGACCCCGAACGTTATCACCACCGTCAAGACCGTGACCGGCACCGTCTGGGCCGTGGTTCCCCCGGTTTCTGTGATCCTGACCCTTGAAGACGGCAAGAATCAAGAGTTCAAGATTCCGGCCGGCACCAAATTCACGGTCGACGGACAACCTACGGATGCGTTTTCTTTGAGGCCGGGAATGAAAGTTTCGGCTACGGCCGTCACAGAGGCTCCTGAAGATGTTGTTACGGAACAGGTTGCGACAACGGGAGAAATGCCGGCATTCGATCCCGATGTCGCGCTCCTGATCGTCGTAACGTCGTTTACTCCTCGCACAGAAACCGCCGACTCGGCGCCGGAGGAGACGGCTGCTCTTGCTCCAGCAGCCACGCCTGCTCCATCGGATCCTGCCTCCGCTCCGTCGCAATTACCCAAGACCGGAAGCTCATTGCCTCTGATTGGGCTTGCCGGTGGATTCTTCTGCATTCTCGCATTCGGGCTCAGGGCACGACGCGCCATTAGCTCCAGATAGATCGTTTTCTGAAACCGATTGGCTTTGAGGTGTTGCTTCATTGCCAGTGGATATGAAGGAAACACCTTTCATGGCGATGAGCTGGGTGAAGGCCGAGACCTCAAGTCACCCAGCTCGGCGAATCAGATTCGATAACGGATGAGTGTAAATCCGCTGGAACCGAGAATGAGGCTTCGATGCAAGCGACTTGGGGCACCCCGAGAAACATGGACGGTTAACGAAGCAGAGCGATCTGCCCGACACCGTATTCGCATTTCCAAAACATTGGAAAGAACCGCTGACCGATGCACAGCACGTGCGCAACACCTTCGCGTGGTTCGATCAAGTCATCGAAGTTTCCGATGAAGATAGGGCCTTGGCATTTGCGAACATTAGAAGACCGCAAAGTACTACGACCTTCATCTTTCGGAGACGTCATGGCATGACCTTGGCGTTCATCCGCAACAGCACAGAAA